>Ga0154382_134_pt2 | contig 18864 bp, 14 predicted proteins | sample RifGroB1_FD_105626 | JGI IMG/M metagenome (GOLD analysis project Ga0154382, IMG submission 105626) | Bdellovibrionales bacterium GWB1_55_8 | reverse complement strand
TTTTAGCTTACGATCCACCCGGATCAAATACTAAACGAGGTGAACCCCGATGGCGAATTCAAAAAACGTATTCAGTGCAACAGACTCCAATTTCGAAACGGAAGTACTTAAATCGGAACAGCTGGCCATCGTGGACTTCTGGGCCGAATGGTGCGGACCCTGCCGCATGCTGGCCCCGACATTGGAGGAAGTGGCAGGCGAGTTCGAAGGCAAACTGAAAATATTCAAAGTGAATGTCGATGAGAATCCTGCAACACCCGCTCGCTATCATGTGCGGGGAATCCCCACGATGATTCTCTTTAAGAATGGTACGCCAGTCGACCAGCTCGTCGGCAATCATCCGAAATCGTCCATCGTTCAGACTATTCAGAAGCATCTCTGATCCGACCTGGAACTCAGCTCTATGGGAAGTGAACGGCGGAACCCTCACGGGTGCGCTTCCGTTTGGCTTTCTATGTTGACCCGCCTCGCGAATTCGGTATTCTTAAGTTAAGGAATTCAATTCATTTTTTGATTTGGCGAGTTCTGAGAAATTCTCAGCCATTTTTAAAGCTTAAAAGGAGCTGGCTCAATGGAATACCCGAGCTTCATGCAAAACGCAATTTCAGCATTCCAGGCAGGCGGTCCATGGATGATCGCTATCGCCGTGGCGCTTGCGATCTCCATCGCCTTCACGCTGGAGCGCTTTCTCAGACTCTTCTTCCAATACAATGTGGACGGCACCTCCTTCATGTTTGAGGTCCAGAAATACATTCTGGCCAATGATCTCGATGGCGCCATCCGACTCTGCAACGGCGCTGGCAAGGCGGCACTCCCGAAAGTCCTGAAAGCCGGCCTTCAAAGAGCCTCCCGTGACGAGACGCAGATTCAGAATGCGATTGACGCTGCAAGCCTTGAAATGATTCCAAAACTGGAACGCCGTCTTTCCTATCTCGCACTGATCGCGAATATCGCCGTTCTGCTCGGTTTGCTCGGCACCGTGACCGGTCTGATCAAATCGTTTGCGGCCATCGCACTTGCTGACCCGGCTCAACGCCAGGCGATTCTTTCTGCTGGTATCAGCGAAGCCATGAATGCCACCGCCTTCGGACTTGTCACGGCCATCTTCACGATGGTGGTGCATAGCGTCCTCTCGAACAAGGCAAACAAGATTCTGGAAGAGCTGGACGAGTTCGGAGTGAAGCTGCTCGACCTGCTGTCGGCGCGCAAGTACCGGCAAACATCCCAGAAAAGCGATTGAACGCAAGAATGGACAGGAGCTGAACGCGTGCTCAAACGCCCGAGTTCCCGCAGAAGATCCAATAAGGACACAGTCGAGCTGAACCTCGTCCCCTTCATCGACGCCATGGTGACGTTGATCGGGTTCCTGCTCTTCACAACCTCGCTTATGGCGATCGTGAGCATTGAGTCCCCTTTTCCGATCGCGAGCACGCAACTCACAAAGGCGAAGCTCAAGGAAAAACCTCTTCAACTCACCTTGACCATTCGTGACGGCGAATCCCAGATATGGAGTCCGTTTGACCGGATCAAGTCCAGGAAGATTCCACATTCCGAGGAAGGACAGCCGGATGTACCCGGAATCCACGCAGCGATGACCGAGATCAAACAGCAGTTTCCGCTGGAAACGAAGGTGGTCGTGGTTCCCTCAGCAGGAACCAGCTACGATGTATTGATTTCCGTCATGGACAGCGTGCGAACGGTGGATGCGACCGATCCTCCCATCTTCATGAAAAACCCGGCGACTGGAAATGACGAACTCGTGAAAACCCTTTTCCCCGAAGTCGTATTCGGGAACCTGCTCGGAGACAGCTGAAATGGCGTTCCGTTCGATTCGCTCGAGACGAAACAAGAAGAAGCTGACCGGAGGATTTGAACTCCAGCTCACACCGATGCTCGACGTACTCACGATCATCGTCGTATTCCTGCTGAAGAGTTACTCCGCGAGCACTAACAGTTTCACAACGGTTCCCGGACTGAAGCTTCCGGTTTCAGCATCTCCCGACTCTCCTCCGGACAGTCTGCAACTCGTCATCACCCCTGAAGCCATGACCTTCGAGAACGAACGAATTCTGGATTTCGTTCTGACCGATACGGCAGTAGGTGCTGAGGAAACGATTTATCAGTTCAAGCGTACTGACCTCGACGAGGGCGGACGTCGAATTGTTCCTCTTTATGACGCCTTGCTCAAAGCCCGCGATAAAGCCGAAATTCTGCGCGCCAAGTCAAATCAGCGTGACGAAGACGGGAACCCGCTTCCATTCGAAGGGGTGCTGGCGATCCAAGCGGACAAACAGGTGAAATACGATACGCTTCGGCGTATCATGTACACAGCGGCCACGGCAGGCTATCCGGTTTTCCGTTTCCTGGCCGCCAGGAAAGACATCTGAACACTCTATCGCGGAACAAATGCTGAACATCATCAAGGAACAAAAAGGTGCGGCTCTCGTGGTTCAGTTCATCGGTGCGGTCGATGAGTCGGCCGATCTTCCGAAGTTACTCGGCCCGCCCCCTTCCGAACTTGTCATCAATACCCGGCAGGTCACGCGGATCAACTCCAATGGCGTGAAGCAGTGGATCCGCTACATGCAGCAGGCCAAGGACAACGGCACCAAGCTTCATTTCGTCGAATGCGCGGTTCCGATCGTGCAACAGATCAACTTCATCCAGAACTTCACGGCAGGGGGCGCTGTCGAATCGGTTTTTGTGCCGTTTGCCTGCACTCAATGCAAAAAAGAGCTCGTGGGCCTGTTCACGACCGAGGCCCTGAGAAAAGCCAATGCGAAGCTGCCTTCCCTGAAATGCTCGGCATGCGGGGGCGCCGTCGAATTTGACGACATCCCCGAAGAGTATTTCGGTTTTCTTTCACGCTCCTAACTCCAAGCGCCTAGCGGCTCACGAACTTGAAGGGATAGGACACCTGAACAACACCTGCACCTCGCGGTACCGGGAACTGAATTCGCCGGATGACCGAGAGGATACAGGCTTCCGCATTCGAGTTCTTCAGCGAACTCGACGCGATCCCTGCCTGAGCCACCTTACCGGTTGAGCCAATCACGAAACTCGTGCCTACACGCCCGGCGATGTTCGGGGACTCTGCATTCAGCTCCCGCTCGTAACAAAGCCGAAATTCATCTCGATGCGCGAGCAGCGCCGCTTCTACCGCATCAGCGTCGATGGAACCCATCACCACGGCTTCCTCCGGACCACCACTACGAATGACGACCCGAGCCTGTCCTCCGACAATACCGGTCCCGGAGCCTGCCGCCCCCATTCCGGTTCCGACTCGCCCGCCGCCACGGCCTTTATCACTCAAGCCGCCAAGCGATTCGGCCGTGCCGCCGCCACCCGAACCGGAGCCCGAAAGCGCAAGACCGCCGGAGCCGACGGTGTTGAAACCCCCGAAGCCCATGAGTTTTTCGCCACCCTTTCCAAGGCGTGCGGAACTGTTTCCCAGGATATTCTCGATTTTACCGCTCGCTGACTTCAGGAAGTCGACATTGCCCTCATCGGCGACCTGGCTGTTTCCTGAGCCGCGTCCTGCGCCACCCTCAGGCGAGGGCCGGAACGCCTTGGATTGCGGAGTCTGGGTCTTGGCCTGAGCTTTCGGGGTACCTCGGCTACCTTCTTTTCCCTTGGCTCGCGCGCCTTCACCTTCTTTTGCCCGGTCCTGGGCGACTTTGGAACCGCCTCCGGATTTCGCGGGAACCGTCGTGTTCGCTTTCTTCTGCTCGCCGCCCTGGAGAATTTTCGGGACCGGTTTGGTCTGAGTTGAAGCCTTCGGAGTGATGTCGAGCTTCGTCACTTTAGGCTTCGGAGGTTCAACCTGTTTTTCCCTTGGTTTCACCTCAGCCGTCACCTGCTTCACCGGTTCGCGCGGGACGGGCCTTTTGAATTGGGTGTACTTCTCAGGCTGGTAAAGGATCGTCGCGATTCGCTCCGGAATCTGCTCGGCTTCAATATTTGCCGGCACATGCGCACTGAGCAACGAGAATACGATGAGCCCCGTCAGTAACATGGACGAGACGAAAATTTTCGTGAGCAAAGGGTCACGCTCGAGCATCTTGCCGGTGCGGAGTCTCGGAGGGGCTGCCGTGAAGCTCAGATAAAAGCTCACATCATCGACCGATATTTTCGCGAATCCGTCCCTGGCCAGCGTCACCTGCTGGCCGAATCGGCTGAGCGGTTGAATTTCGCCATTGGCGAAAATAACACCCTTCATCCGCGGGTCGATGTTCAGGACGTAGGTCTCTCCAAGACGACTCACCAGCGGGTGAACTCGCGAAGAAAGCACTGAAGGAATCGCGAAATGGCATTCGCGGCGATCACCGATCAGCACGGCTTTTTCCTGAACGAAGTGCGCTACGTCCAGAATCACCTCGCTCCAGGACATCACCACCTCGAGCGCCTGCTTTTGCGTCGGACGGAAGTCAAAGATCTGCTGCACGTCCCGCTCGCTCTCAAGCAGGAGCGGCGTGAAATCCTCCGCAGGATTCACGAAGAGCTTTCTTCCCTCGCTCTGCCAGAACCGCTCGCGGTCGGCGGCAAGTGCACTTTCGATCCGGAACTCGAGTTCGCGTGATCCTATGATGATCTTGTCGCCTGGATTCATTCCTTGCGTGACGACTTTTCGACCGTTCACGAAAACGCCGGTCTCACTGGCAAGGTCATAGATCGTTGCGGTGGTTCCGGAGAATTCAATCACGGCATGAATGGGCGCGATACCGTCGCCCACGAGGCGAACATCCGCGGAGACCACCGATCCTAATACGATCCGCTCTTTGTCCAGACGCAGAACCCGGTCCGGCCCCTGCGTAAGAACTACAACATTACGATCCAGCTTCTGGCGCTCCGGCTTTTTTTCTGTGACGGGCTTCACGCCCTTGCCGGTTTCCTTTTCCATAAGGATCTCCTCAATCTTCCCTCTGGAGCTCCAAGCTCCAGTTCTCTAAACCTGTAACTACTTCGTCAACACTGCGTCCCTGAGCATCTCGCGGTGAAAATTCTTTCGACGCTTCACAAGTGAATCAAATTTCTCCTCGGAGCGATGCTGGAAATAGAACTCTCCGGGATTCCTCATTTCACCTTCGATTTGGGCGCCCTCGAAATCGAGCTCCGTCTTCTTAGGGTACACTACTCGCGGCTTCTCGGCAGCGATGGCCGCCTCAACCCAGACAATTCCGGCGGCAAAAGCGAAACCGCTCAGAGCGACCAGGATGAACACCACGAAAGCCGTTCGATAGAGATAGTTCATTTTTTCTTCTTCCATAAGGTGCAAATTCCCAGAAGGTGCTCCACTGAACGTTTTTCGAATCCATGGAGCGTTTTCTTGTCCAGGTCCTCCAGCCGGTCCAGGCATTCCTCAGCGCCGTCGACGCCGCCCCATGAATGCCGGGCAGCCTCGTGATAAACAGCGGTGAAATCCGAACTCGAAGCCCCTTTTTCCGCGGCCTTGCGGAACTCCGAAATCGCATTTGATGTCTCACCCAGGCCTTGAAGAGCGACCGCCAGCCCTTGATGAGCGTCCCCCGAGGAGTCTTTCGCGATCACCTGCTCCCAAAGCGGCCGGGCCTTCGAGAAAAGGCGGTAATAATTCAGCAGTGAAGCCCGGTTGAATTTGGCAGGAATGTAAAAAGGCTCCTGTTTCAAGGCTTCGAGCAGGAGCTGCGAAGCTTCCGCGGCACGTATCCAGTCTTCCTGCCCTGTCCCGCTCAGCTCGACCACCGCCCGATTGTTGAGCGCAGCCGGATTTTTCGGATTCAACGAAAGAGCCCGCTCATACGCAAGCTTCGCGAGTTGAGACTTGCCGTCGCCCCAGAGAAGATTGCCGTAGTCCACCCATGCGTCGGCGTCCCGGGGATTTCCCAGTAATTTCCCACGCACATTCTCGAACGCTTTTTCTTTTCCGATTTCCCCGCCATCGGCAGCGAGTCCCGCAATACGGAACTTGCCCTGGGGGCCTTGAGCCCTACCAGGAACCTGGATCCGGGTGTCGGCCAGGTGGTCGGCCAGTTCCGGAAGAGCCGGACTCAGCGCTTCGGCCGCCACCGCATTGGCGTAACCATCACTCCAGGTGACAATCGCTTTTTTCCTCAGGGGCGTGCTGATGGTTTCCAGGTTCTTGCGAAACTGGGTGATCGCTTCGGCGTTATAGGACGCGGGCGGAGAAATCGCATCCACATCATGAGCAAACTGCATCGCCCATGAAGCGAGCTTGCCCAAAGCGGCCACCGCCCAAGGCCCCCCGGCTTCCACGGCTGACATATAAGCCCGGCTGAGTGGCTCAAGGAATCCGAGCCGCTCGTTCATCGCCCTTTTAAGAACCGCCTCGGGCAGCTCGAGCTTCTCGAACCGCGTACCGGATTCCACCCAGTCAGCAAGCTGGTATCTGGCGTATGCCACGTAAGCAGACGATGGATCTGATTTTGAATTCTTGCGAAGGGCCACTTTCCTGAGGAGCGCCTGGGCATGCGCCTGATCCTTGTTCTTCAGGAAAAGTTCCGCAATACGAATCCGGCAAAGGGATTCATATTGATCAGGACCCTGCGCGCAGAGTTCGAAACTCTTCCGCGCTTCGACATCCTTGCCCAAGGCCTGTTGCAGCAGGCCGAGCGTAAGAGCCGCCTTCCAACGTCCTTTGGCTTTTGGAAAACTTGCCAGATAATTCTTCCAGGCGCGCTCCGCCCTTGCCACGTCGGGCATCGCTTCCCAGATCCGCGCTGCGGTTTCGAGCGACTCCGGGTCCTGAAGCTCTTTGGCGATGCGTTCAAAAATCCGGGCTGACTGGTCCTGCTTGCCCTGAATCAGAAGAGTGGTGGCTGCCAGACGCGCGTGTTCAGCCGCACCTGTGGCTCCCGGGAAACGCTTGACCCATGCTTGAAGCGTTCTTTCCAGGGAATCGACGTCTCCTGCTCGAAGGTACGCGGCGACTGCACTTCCAAAAGCCTTTTCAGCGAAATCCCTGCGACTCGCGCTCGCCGCCAAAGCCTCGTATCCCTTGCCAGCGGACGCATAGTCCTTATCCTCTTCGTTGCGCGCGATGCGCCAGATCCGGATCCGTTCTTCCTGCTCTTCCAGCTGCGCCTTGAGCTTTCCTCTGCCGGTTTCCTTATCGGCGACGAGAAGCGCTTCATTTGCCCGGAGAGCCCCCAGCGTTTCCACGAGATCGTCGATTCGCGAGGACTCCGCTTTTGCTATAGCGGCGCCCTGGGGAAGATGATCCGAGACGATCTGAAGCCAAAGACGCGCGGCAACCAGTGCCTGCGGAGTCTTGGGCCAGCTTTCAATGATTTTCCTGCTTCGTTTGATCGCTTCCGGATGAGTCTCCGAATATCCCCCGAACACCTGCGCCGCTTTCAGCGCTGCCTCGCGAGCTTCAACCGTGCCGCTCAGGGCCTCCTGCAGGCGATCAGAAGCCTGCACGTATTCCTTCTCAAGTTCGGACGGTTCTTTCCCGCTCTTCTTCTGCCCGTTTTTGGCGTTGTCGCGGATCGCCTCGGCAAGGCTCGAAGTCCAAAGCGCCCCTGCCTCCTTGGCATACCGCTGATCGCGTGAATCGAGCACCTGGCGATAAAGCGCCGAGGCGTCCCCTGATTTCCCGAGTTCGCGTTTCACTTCGGCGAGATACATCCTGATTTCAGGCGTTTCGTTTCGCGGATCATCTTTGGCAAGAAAGTGCTGCAAATAGGCTTGATAGTAAGCTTCCGAAATTTCAAGTTCTGAACGGTTCGACTTTTTTCGAAACTTCTCGTGATGCTCGGTGGCCGTCCTCCGGATCATGGCGCGAAGATTCTGCGCGGCAACCCGGGTCTCCTCCTCCCCGCCGTCCTTTAAATCACCTTGAAGCCGCTTAAGGGCATTCTGGTAATGTCCACGCCTGAGATCGAGGTCAACGAGTTTCACGCGCACCCGGAATGCAGCCTCGCTGTCCGGTTGTGTCTTCAGAAGTGATTCGTAGACCTGCGTGGCTTTTGCGGGCTCGACATTGCGCTCGTACTGCTTTCCAAGCTTCTCGAGAACCCCTGGGTAAAAGGACTTGTCCCCGGCCACATCCTGGAAGTAGGCGATCGCCTCATCCACCTGACCTGACTCCGTCATGAAAACAGCCATGTCGCGAAGAGATTCTTCACGGAGGGAAAGAAATTTCTCACCACTTTTGCCGGAAGCTTCGACGGCCTGCTTCAACGTGCCGACGGCGCGACCGTATTGTTTCGTACGATAGTAACTCCACGCGAGCTTATGCAACGTTCTCGGCAGATCATCGGCCGTACTGCGCTTGACGGCCATTTCATAATAAGCCTGTGCTTTGCGGAAATCCCCCCGGGAGAACGAATCCTCACCTAATTCCCGATAAGCTTCCGACGCAAACGGACTTGCGGGAAACCGCTGAACGAGATTCCGGAAATTATCGGCGCTCTTTTTCCGGTCACCGAGTTCTGAATAGCTGAAACCAAGGAAATAATAAATCTGGTCGAGCTTGCCGCGCCCGATGCCGATCTTCAGAACTTCATTGCAAGCCTTGATTCCGGCCGAAAGAAACGGCCGGGAATGGCTGCGATCAATATACTTGTCGGATTTCCCGCGCTCGAGTCGTTTCTCATGTGCGCGGCCTTCCAGCAGGAAAGCGGCCCGGTACGCCTCAACATAGATCTCAGCAAGCCTGAAATAAAGATCGGCTCGGCGGTTTTTCGCAAGCCTTCTGCCCAGGGCGATTCGGAGCTGCGTGATCTCCTGCTCACGAAGTTCCCGGACCCGGACTTCCTGGGAGCCCTCGGCGCTTTTCAGCTCCGCGCCGGAATAAGGCGCAGCGCTCGTCGGCGCAGGGAATGTTATACCGGCAACGCTCCCGGCGACCGCGCAAAGAACCGCCAGAGCCACCATCGACCGGGACCGCCGGCGCTGCCGCGCCTCACTGATCACGATCGCCTTTGCCACACTCGGACTCGAGTCCAAAGACATAATCCCCCAGCTCGTCATTCCAGAATTCGCCGTTAAATGACCAGTAATACTGATAACTGCGGCGTGAGGGTTCAACATCCCCTCGCTCCCGCTCACCATCCTTCGTGGACGCGTTTCTCACTTGAAGCCGGTCTTTCGCCTGCTTCAGCATTTCAAGCTTGATGAAGGCCATCTTCTCGAAATCTGAAATCAGCGCTGAATGGTAGTCCAGCAGACTGTTCTTCACGAAAACGCCCCCAAGAAGCTGAATCGTGCGAAGTCGCCATTGAAGCACCTGCTCAGCGAATCCTGAAAACCCGCCGCCGCCGGTGCCCTGCCTTCGAAGACTGACGAGCTCTGCTGAAATCTCACGCTCCGCTTTCAGCAAATTCCGGAAATACGGACTCCGGACGAAACGATTCATCATGCGATAGAGATCGCTTTGAGTGTAAAGCGGCGCCTGAACCGCTTTCCGCCCGAGCTCATGAAATGCCATGAGATTCAGGGAATTCTTTTCAACGAAACGCTTCACCTCTTCCCCGACACGGGTGTAATTCGCGTTGAACTCGTTGACCACATCGTTCGCATCCGAATAGAGACACATCGCAAGATAGGATTGCGAGCGAAGGACATCCACTTCCGGATTGAAAACAAACTTCAAAGCGGGACTTTTGTAAGACACCAGCTTGCCGAGCGTCCGGTTGTACTCTTTGCGCGCGAACGAGTTCCAGGCCTGCTCAAAGAGAACATCAGGCCAGACAATGCTCATCTTTGAAATACGGTCGTACGCCCGGTCCGCATCGTCAAAACGATCCATGGCGTAAAGTGTCCGTGCTTCGCCAGCCAGGCAGCGTGCCCTGAGGTCATCCGATTCACGAGGCTCGCGTCCACCGGCAAGATCGTCCGCGCGTCGCTGACACTCGCGAAAATCCTGCACGGCCAGCTCATTCTTGCCCTGAAGAGCATAAGCTGAAGCACGAAGCTGGAGCACCACGGGCCAGAGTCCCGTGCCTCTCTGAATTCCATTGAAGTACCCGACGGCGCTTTCTTCCTTGCCTGACAGCAAAGCCTCCTTGCCGAGAGAGTAAAGATACGCGCTTCGATTCTGCGGATTGTAATCTCCGTATGACGTGTGGCGGATCAGATACTTTCGCAGCAGGTCGCCACCGACGTGAACAAGAAGAGCTTCCGTTTCACCCAATACCCGCCGGATGGCCGCTTTATTTCCGCTCTGAAGCGTCCTGATGAAAAAATAAGAGGCTGAATTCGGAAGTCCGGCACGCATGAGCGACAGGGTGATCCAGGAATAGGCCTCCGGCCGAAGTCCCGAATCCTCTTCGTTCGCGGAAAAAGCATATCGGGCGGATTGAAGATACTGACCGGAACGATAGGCGCTCTCGGCGCTGCGCAGAAAATCCGACGAACTGGCGGCGGAAGCGCCTGATGCGCCAAGCAGGACCGCTCCTGACACCATCCAGAGCCGAAAACGGCTGGAACGAAGCATTCTGCCCTCCGCTCGATATGCCCGCATCAGAGCCGGTACCCCAGGCCTACGCCGAAGTTATAATTCGAAAACCAGGTACTTGGACCCGTGGTGCCCATGAGGGGCGAACGGTAAAACGCGCCCATGAAATCCAATCGCACGGTCCAGGATTGTGACAGATGATATTGGTGGCCGGTTCCGGCGAAAAAAGCCGAGAGGTTCTGATCCACGAATTGCGCCGCGCTTCCGGCAACCGTCCTCGTATCCAATGCGGTCTGCATGGTTCCGATCCCGCCGGAGAAGTACCAGTCAAAATAGAGAATCTGATTGAAGACATTGATTTTCGCGTACCACGGCACCCAATGCGCAAGCAGTCCGGCCTGCGAACGGACCTCACGAACCACGGGCAACGCATTCGGCGCAGAGAGCTGAAGCGCCTCGAATGTTGCGTTCTCTCTGTTCGAACTCATGCTGTAAAAGGCTTCAAAACCGATGGAATCTGAAACGTAATAAGCTACGCGAGGTTCTAAAACGGTACTCGTGCGGTAAGGATTCGATGCTCCCATCCCCCCCATGGCGCTCACCAGCAGGCGATTGGCTTTGGAGTAGCGTCGATTCTGAAGCACATAAATCTTCTTGTCGGGATCGAGCCAGTTGAAGCTGTACTCATCTGATCCGGACTTGGATTCAGAGGCCGCATCCGCCCAGCTCGCCGCCAGGAGCGTGAGCCAAAGCACCGCGAATCCCACCACCGCAACGCGCATTCCCCATGCGCGAAGCGCACCGGGACTGGGTCCGGCTGGCTGAGCAGACGATATCGAGGCCGATGTGGACTGCAAGTTGCCTTCGTGGCGATTTCCTTGGTTTGTCATGGTCTTAACCATGTTACCAAGTCGGCCACCTTCAGCAAGCTTTTTGGCGACTCAATGCCGCCACCGTCAAATCATTGACTACGAATTCCAGAGAGGAATGCGCGCGACGAACAGCTACTTAGCGGAAAAGTCCGCCATCAAAGTGACCGGCAAGATAGCAGGTCGCATCGGGTTCACCGATCGGACGTTCCGCGATCTTGCTCTCGGTGCCGTCCTTTTTTCCGCGCTGATACTGTTCCACGCACTCCTGGCCCGCGATGTCAGTCCGACCTTCCCGCGCGCCGACGCGAAGAGCGGAGAGACCCGCAAGGTACCCCGAGTTGTAGCAGGCGGTTCCGGCACTCAATGAAGAAGCCTTCAAACCTTCCTGGTAGGCGTCATCAAAGTCGCCTTCGCAATCGAAGATAACAGGCTGGGTCATCAGCGATTTCCCTCGCTGGATGCCCAGATCGTAACAAAACGGGTCCGCCAGATTCGGGCGAACATCAATGCTTCGAAATCCGGCTTCAATTCCGCGTCCATAACTGTCCACGCGGTAACCACGCGAGCACCAGGGGTCGTAAGCTTGCGCCTGAATGGAAGGCAAAATTCCCAAAACCAGCAATAGAAGCGAAGCAGCCCGCATAAGTTCTCCTCGGTTGCGAGGGGCTTATCAACTTTTTCGCTGCGCGTCAAGTACGGGAACGAACAAGAGGGCTCGCCGTCCAGGTCGCGGCCGACACACTACCTGAGCCGGTCGCCAAGGGAGATAATCATCCTGGTATCTGCTAAGGTATCGGGGGGTTTGTATGGGGAACCGCGGAAATCTTGCTCGCGCGAACATTGCGGCATTTAGTCTGCTTGTACTACTGACAAGCTGCCGGGAAATCACCATTCTCCAATCGGACATCGCGGCTCCGGGCGCTCCTGATACAATCGCGCCAGGAGAACCTGATGCGACCCCGCCTGATACCGAGACCACCACTCCAGCTCCAAAACATTCAGTGTACCTGGATTTCGACGATTTTCCCGTGACCACCGGATCAGTACCCGGAAACGCCCCTGGCTGGCTCTATAGCTCTCGGGCGACAAACGATTATGGAATCACCGAGTCCGCCAGCAGCGGATGGAGAAGTTCCACGACTTTGCCCGACGGCATCCATTGGTTCTTTGATTTCAACCGAAACAACGTCTGCTACGACCACATGTTCGGCGACACCTACGGCTACATGGACATTACGGCATCCGGTCACACAGGAAACGCCTTGCGCAATGTCATCACCGGCGGCAGAGCGATCTCATCCGTGAGCGGCGCCTGCCCGAACCCGCCATCAGGGACTCAACTCTACAACAAAGAATCCTTCACCGATCCCAGTCAGATTTTTACCGGCGCGAAAATCGGAACGTCTTACATCTATTTCAAACGCATCACCGCAATAGGCGGTTCGAGAGTCACAAGACCTTTCGATGTCGTCGCTGGTGCAAACCGGATGTCCGTTTACGTGCAGCTACCGGGAGAAACCAGCAACGGTACGGGAGGATATGGAGTTCCCCCTCATCAGACTTATCAAGCCGGCGTATTCCGGGACGGTAACAGTACCGGTTACCATCACTACATGAATTTCTACACTCAAGGCGGAGGCTGGACCAAGATCCAGATCGAGGAAACGACCAACGGGGATAACGGCGGCAACGGAGCGACCCGGCACATTCCGGGCCTCCTGGAATCCGTATGGCAGTTTTATTTCACGACATTGCCCCAATCCGGAATGGCAACCCCCCCTTGGGAAATCAAATTGGACAATTTCGTTTTTGAAGAGGATCCGTACGCGCCGCAGAACAATGAAACCATTTCCAATATCGCGCTTCTGTTCAAAGACGCTTCGAAAACCTTCGAAATCTCCTTCAACGATAAGTATAAAAACAAGGCTGAATCCCATGCCACGTTTGAGCTCAGATACTCCTCCATTCCCATCACCAATGAGAATTGGAGCAATGCAACCCCCGCTCACATCCTCGCTGACAGCCGGTTTTCAATTCAGGCCAGGACGGATGGGAAATTCCAGAAAGCCACTTCGTATTATCAGGGGGTATGGGCGCCTTTCAGCTTGTCCCCTGAGGACACGGAAGACCTGACCCCCGGTCAGACCGTCTATTTCGCGATCAAGGATATTTCACAGGTCGGAGTGAACTCTCAGGTACCCATGGACGGAATCAATGGCACCTGGGGAGTGAGAAAGGGAGGACGCCCTTACGACACCCTCCCGAGTGCATTCGATTACGCCAAGGATCAACCCGCGTTACCTTACATCAAGAGAATCAGCTACACGTTGAGCACAAACTGAAGCGAGCGGCTCAACGTTGAAAATTTATCTGAAGAATTTCGGATTCATCAGATTTTCGATCGAGAGAACCTGCTCCAGCTTTTCCTTCGAGATCAGGCGGCGCTCAAGCACCAGATCGGAAATGGACCGTCCCGTCGCAAGCGCGTCTTTCGCGATCTGCGTTGTCTGCTCATAACCCAGTACCGGGTTCAGCGCGGTGACGATGCCAATGCTGTTGACGACCATCTTCCGGCAGTGTTCCCGATTCGCGGTGATTCCATCCACGCATTTCACCGCGAGCGTTTCGCAGGCCCGCGACAACATCTCAACTGATTGAAACAGATTGTAGGCGATCACAGGCTCCATGACGTTAAGCTGCAGCTGGCCACCTTCGGCAGCAAGACTGATGGTCAGGTCGTTTCCGATCACCTGATAAGCCACCTGATTGACGACTTCCGGAATGACCGGGTTCACCTTGCCCGGCATGATCGAGGACCCCGGCTGCATCGGCGGAAGATTGATCTCGTTCAATCCACAGCGCGGCCCGGAGGAAAGGAGCCTCAGATCGTTGCAGATCTTCGAAAGCTTCACGGCAACGCGCTTCAATACACCGGAAATCTGAACGTATGCACCCGTATCCCAGGTCGCCTCGATCAGATTGGGGGACGTGACCACGGGAACTCCCGTGATCTCCCGAAGATACTTGGTCACGAGCCCGGTGTACTCCGCTGGCGCGTTGATGCCGGTCCCGATGGCCGTCGCGCCGAGATTAATTTCAAGCACGAGGGCTTGTGCTTCCTTCACGCGAAGGACATCTTCACCGATGGTGGTGACGAACGCCCCGAACTCCTGCCCGAGAGTCATCGGCACGGCATCCTGAAGCTGCGTGCGCCCCATCTTCAGAACATCATTAAATTCGGCGGACTTCCGAGAAAAGGAGCTTTGCAGCAGCTCCATGTTCTTCATCAGGCGATCGAGAACCGGCTTCAGCGCAAGTCGAAAGGCCGTGGGATAAGCGTCATTGGTGGACTGAGAGCAGTTCACATGATTGTTCGGATGACAGTGCTGATACTCTCCTTTTTTATGGCCGAGGATTTCGATCGCGCGATTGGCGATCACCTCGTTGGCATTCATGTTGGTCGAGGTGCCCGCGCCCCCCTGAATCACGTCGACGACAAACTGATCGTGAAATCTTCCATCCACGATCTCATCGCAGGCTTTAGCAATGGCTTCGGCGATCGCGGGAGGAACAACGCCGAGCTTGGCGTTCGCCAGAGCAGCGGCTTTCTTCACCTGGGCCAAAGCAGAGATCAATTCAGGCACATGGGAGATCGCGACACCGGTAATATGAAAGTTCTCGGTCGCGCGAAACGTCTGAATGCCATAATAACAATCCGCAGGAATCTCACGATCTCCGAGCAGGTCATGCTCGACTCTTGGCGTCATAAATTCTCTCCAGCTTATTCTGTGCCTGTTTCCGTTTGTTGAATGAGGCCACACTATAGTTCAGGCGCGCGCCTCTGAACAGACGCTTTTGAACTCACAAAACGTGCAGGAACTGCCGGGACGGGCAACTCCGGCGAGTCCGTTCGCGATTTCCGAAGCCTGCGAGGCCAACTCAGTTGCCAAGCGCTGGTCAAACGGGATTTCGAGTTCCTGCACGCCGCGCGGATGAATATTCACAAGGATCAACGTGACCTGTTCCTGCTGAAGCTCTGGCTCGAGCAAAAGCGCGGCTTCACCATACAGCAGCATCTGTGTTCGATAAGCTTCAAGCAGGCGCTCAGGCCCGCGAGGTCCGGAAGTCACCTTGAAATCCACGACTGACAGCCGGTTCGGAACGCCTTCCCTCGTCTCGATCAGGACACGATCCATCGATCCAACAAAGACTTCGTCTCCAACCGGGGCTTCGAAGGCCAGCTCTGCCCGAACCAGAAATCCACCGTGGGGCGCAGATGCCCGCATGAAAGGAGAACTCTCGGCCCAGTCAATCAGGCTCTGGGCAGCAAACCCGCTTTCCGGAAACTCCTGCTCAAGCTGAAGAAGAGCGCGAAAATCGCCTCGCTCCAGGCACGCATGCACGCGGGTTCCCAGCTCGCGCCGAGAGATGCCGGTCTGCCGAAAACCGTCTCGTGATGTTTCGGAAAGAGGCGCCTCAGCCGGAGGACGAACGAACTTCCATTCATAAGCCCGCGGACAGCGCGAGAGCAAATTCCACTCCGTCACGCTGTGACGGGGCCTACGAAGAATGGACTTCCCGTTGCTCACCGGGGGCGCACCATTCGAAGGCATGATCGTTCGCGTGAGCCGTTCACCCGGTGAAGTTCTGGACGGGAGGTCCGCGCGCTTGGGCAACGAGGTGCCTCCGCATTCCACCCAGCCTCGCCAGTCATCTTTCAGGAAGACCTTTTCAGGGTCATAAGACGCTTTTTCCAGCTGTTCAGGACGAAGCTCCGGGCACACGAGAACCAGTCGTTCACGCGCTCTTGTCAGCGCGACGTAAAAAAGTCGCATGCTCTCGGCCAGGTTCTTCTTTCGTTCCAGTTCCGCCCAGCTTTTTTCAACCGGATCCTTCCGATGAACGCGCTCGCCGTCCGCGTCGCGTCCCCCGAGAAAAGCACCTTTCTCGCGATCCCAGAAAAGAAGGGGCGTGTCGCTGTTTCGCGCTCTGGGCGCAAAATCCACGAGCAGCACGTGAGGGAATTCCAAACCCTTCGAGGAATGAAGCGTCAGCACCGCGAGCTGTCCCAGATTTCGGGGCGGCGGTACGTCGCGTTCACGTCTTCCTTCATCCATCGCCTTGGAAAGCTCGGCCACGACCTCCTGGAAATCGAGACCTCGGTAAGAAAGCTCCTCTGCCCGGTTCCAGAGTCCGAGCAGCTGGGCTCCTATCTCCGCTTCGATTTCGGGCGATGCCAGAAGTGAGAGCAGGAGCTCCCCTGGCCTGGCCGGACACTCCCTGAACTTTGCCAGCGCGTTCGCGACCGGATGAGAAGACTCGAAAAGTTCGCGCAAGAACGCCGGTCTTTTCTCAACCGACGCCTGCCTGATCCAGCCGTCGAGGGTTCGATCAGCCACACCCATCCAGGGAGCCCTGAGAAAGACCGCGCCTGAGTAGATTTTCGAAGGGTTGGCCCACCACTTCAGAAAGGACATCATCTCGCGCACGCGCGGATCTTCCCAGAAGAGCCCGCCACTGCCGATCGCGATCGGGATTCCAGCCGCGACCAGGGCCTTCAGCCAGCGTTCATTTCCGCGGATACGTCGAAGAAGCAGCGCCATTTGATCAAGTGCGACCCCCCTCTCCCGCTCAGAGTTCACCCAGTTCGCGAGATCAGCGGGCGAAGAAACATCCAGTCGCACCACAGCTTCTTCGGGTCCCGGCTCGCGCTGAGGCACGAGCGCTTCATAGGCCATTCCAGCGGATTCAAAAGCCGGTGCGCAAACCGCGTTGGAGTAGTCAATGATTCCAGGGCGGCTGCGGAAATTCCACGTCAGTGACTTGTTCTCGGGCAATCTTGCGCAGAACTCCTCAAACACGCTCACATCCGCATCGCGGAAGCGGTAAATAGACTGTTTAGGGTCCCCCACCACGCACAGATTTGAGGCATCCGGCCGCACGAAACGCAGAATGATTCTGGCCTGGACCGGATTCGTGTCCTGGAATTCATCGACGAGCACCAGATCAAACTTACGTTGGTACTGTTCGCGCACGTGGGAGAACTCCAACGCGCGATCGGCTCCTGCCTCAAGATCATTGAAATCGAGCGCACCTCGTCGTCTCTTCAGGCGCTGATAGCGATCCAGCAGGAATGAATGAACTTCGCCGAGCGCGCGCGCTCCGGGCTCACCGGAAGAACCAAGAGAATCGTGAATGCCGAAAAGATGAAGATCGCGGGTGCGCCTAAGAAGATCTGAAAGCGAATCCCGGCTTTCCCGCGAAAGAAGCAGATCAAGCGCGTCCTTGGCCGGACGTGGCAGTTCCTCGAACCAGAGGGTTTCCATCGCCTCTTCCCAAAGAAGCTGCGCTTCGGACTCGGCGAGCATCGATTCCTCGCCGTCGAATCCGGCCTCTCTCGGGAATTCACGAAGAACTGAGCCGCACAGACCGTGAATCGTCATCACCCAGTGCTTCTGCAACGGGCCGATTCGCAACGTGAGTTTTTCGCGCAGATCACCGGCCGAACGGTCCGTGAAAGACACGGCCGCGAAGCGTGCTTCCGGCCAGCGCTTGAGCAACTCCTCGCACTTGGTCACCAGCGTGGTGGTTTTTCCGGAGCCGGCGCCCGCAAGCACTGCAAGCCCCTTACCCCAACTTTCCACGACCTCGCGTTGTTCAGGAGAAAGTTCAGCCATCACTCACCTCCCCTGCCGCAACTTCCTTGTCCTCGCGCTCACCGCGTCTGCGGAAGCCGCAAAGATCCGCGGCCTGACAGGTTTTGCACTCGTCAGCACCCTTTTTCGGATCTGCGGTAAACCGGCCCTGAGCATACCTGCGAGCATGATCCAGAATCTGTTCTTCCAGTCGTGCCCAGATTTCAGGAGGCGCATCGGGAAAAAGGCTCTTCGAATTGGAACGCGCTTTGGTGAGCTTCCCGGCTTCCTTGCCATTCCAACGGGTGAAATAGATTCCGCTTCCACGTCCGCCCGTGCGAGTGAGCTGGATGAACTGAATCCCGATCACGGGCTTTCCGTATTTGCGTTCCGCCGCGAGTGCGTAAAAGGGCAGCTGCAGGCGATAGCCGAGTTCCAGCATCTGGGTGCCATTAGGCAGAGCACTCGAGGTTTTGTAATCCATGACAAAAAGACCGTCGGGGTGCTCCTCTACCCTGTCCGGTTCGCCCACCAGCACAAACTCCGGAAAATCGAGGCGATAACGATCCTCTTCCATGCTCAGAGTCCTGGTTCTCGCGCGGCTCCAGTATTCCCATTCCTGTTCGCGAAAAGTTTCAAGCACCGTGACAAGCCGCGAGCGTACGTAAGATTCCACTCGCTGGCTGCGGAAGAGACCCTTGGGCGGCTTTTCGCGCCATGCGCGTTCGATCGCCTCTGAACAGCTCAACATGAAACGCCCTTCAGAATCTCTGGATTGCAGAAGGAGTTTCACCGCGTAATGCAGGATGTTGCCCTTGGCTTCGGGCCAAAGCTCGGTGTCGGGATCCTTGTCGTCCCAGAGGCGCCAACGTTGAAGGGCCAGCGCCTGAAAGCCGCAGCGACTCATGCGATCGAGCGTCGTTGCTGAAATTTCAGGCAACCCTCCGGAGGCCGGAGC
>Ga0154382_110_pt3 | contig 18868 bp, 13 predicted proteins | sample RifGroB1_FD_105626 | JGI IMG/M metagenome (GOLD analysis project Ga0154382, IMG submission 105626) | Bdellovibrionales bacterium GWB1_55_8 | reverse complement strand
AAACGAATCTTTTTACAGCACTGTCAGATGTTCGGTTTCTCGTTGATTCGGGCTCAGGTCCGTTAGCGGTCACCTAAGAAACGAAGCACGTCCCGTGCCTGTTCCTGGGTTGATGCTTTCCTGTCCAGCCAGGCGATCTTTCCTTCTTCAATAAGAAACGCCTGGCGGCTCGTGAAACCCAGTCGGACGGGAACACCAAAAGCCTTCGCCCACTCGCCGCCTTTGTCAGCGATGAGTCGGAAAGGGAGCCTGTACTTTCTCTGAAACTCTTTTTGAGTTTTGATCGAGTCTGTTGAAACTCCGAGAATAGTCACGTCCTCCTCCTGAAGAACTGCATATTCGTCGCGAATCGAACACGCCTGGGCTGTGCATCCGGGCGTATCCGCTTTCGGGTAAAAGTAGACGAGGACCCGTTTGTCGGTTTCATAAAGCGCACCGAGCTCAATGGTTGCGCCGTCCTGGTCAATGCCAGGAAGCCGTGGCGCCGGTGACCCCACCTGGAGTTCCGGAGTTTTATTTTGGGTGAACCACCTCATAAAGAACCTCAATTTCCGTGAAGATACACCCGCAGGGTTGAGGGTGCGAGTTTAAGATTTCGGCTTTCTGCAGGCGAGGTGCGACACCTGGGTTGAGCAATGACTGTGCCCCCGTGAAATGACGCTTGCCGTCATGGGTCCCCTCCGATATGTTGCGTCGCGTGATTTTCCTGTTCCGGGCCGCGAGCATATTTGTCTTCGCGCTAGGCCTTGTCGTCCCTGTGTGGGCCGGACAGGCTCCGTCCCTCGTCGCCCAGAGTGTGGCCATTTCGCGAAACACGCTCGAGGCCCCTGCCGTCGATCTGCTTCAGGAGAACGGAACGCCCATCGATCGCGACTCTCTTGTTCCGAAAATGAAGAGGGGCGAGGACATCAGCCTTCTTCAGCCTGCCCTGTCTGATGTCTGGGATCCGTCTGTCAGAGTTCCCAAATCCCCTTATCCGGAACCAGCTCAGGATGGCGCCATTCACCTGAAGTTCGACTCTATTTTCCAAAGCCCGATGGGTCTCATGCGCGTGCGGGTCACCACGGATGATGAAAACGACACGGCCTTCCGTCTTGCGCTGACATGGAACCTGCATTCCGGTTTGATGAATGCCGAACTTCTGCGCAAGCTCGGCTACACCATTGACCCACCCCAGCATTATTCAAAAGGCGTGATCCGGTTCCCTGATGTGGCATCAAGAGACGCCTTCATCACCGAGATTTCCAGAAAAACCAACGCAGAACCTGAAAGGTGGCTCATCAAGGTACCCGCGCCGAATGACCTGGTGCTGGAGATTCGCGATTTTGTCCTGGAGCCGGCACGAATCTCCACTTTTCCGTATTATTGGGGAACCATCGCACGAACTGCGCTCCAGGGGCGACGCGCTTTGCGTGCGCTCCTGATTCCGCTCGCTCTCACGTACGTTCCCGACAGCATCAATCTTTGGACCTGGGAACTCGGAAAGGTCATCAGCGAGTCCGTCATTCTTTATCATCCGCTCGCAGGCTCCTTCGAGGAAACCGCCTACGAGGATGCGCGGTGGATCGCACGAAAGATCGGCGCACTTACCGAAGAGGATTTGCGAGAAATCGTCAGAGCCGGTGCTTATCCGAAATCAATCGAGCCGCTCATTCTGGAGAAACTCAAGTCACGCCGTAATCAGATGCTCGGGCTTCTGAAGCTTCCCGGCACCAGATTGCCGGTTCGTTCGGACGTTTCTTACCGCGACCCTGAAACAGGCGAAAACCTTGTTCAGAACGGCAAGCTTCTGCGCAAGAACTTCGATGGGTATGGCTTCGATTTCATCGGGGCGGATCCGGAGAATCCGTTGCGCCGGGATGAGCTTTTCCGCTTTTTCACGCTCGATGGCATCGGAATTCTGATGAATTCTGCACTCGGGGAGCTGAACGATCGGATCCTGAGCAAGGACATGATTGAAAACGCCGGAAAAATCGGAAGCTGGTCGACCGCCAGCGGTTTCACCGGCGACCTTAAAATTCAGGCAGCGAGAAAAGTCGTAAGTGGTACCTATTACGGAAGCGAATCGCAGGTCCAGCTGGTCGATCGTGTGAGCATCGGTCTTGCGCTCGGGTATTTTTACGGCGGTAAATACCTGGACGCCTCTCCTCCGATTTCCGTCGGGATAAAACCGAACGTCGGGATCACCCGTACTTATCTCCATGTGAAACCCGTCGCGAGCATGAAACAAGCCTTGAAGACCCCGTGGAAGGAGCTTGCGGTCATTCCCAAGATGCGGGCTCTCGGGAAGCTTCTGGATGCGAAAGGTGCAGAGGAATCGCGGGCAGGACTGACTGCCTTTTTCGATAGCTTCCTGCCCGGAGAAAATTTCGCGATTGTTGATTCGTTGAACCTGGGACTGAGCGCCAAGGCAACGGCTCCCCTTGGCGGGGTTACCGGTGGTGTCGGGCTTTCAGGCGGTGTGGATGGTCTCGTGATGCGCAGGACCATGATTCAGCGGTTGCAGGACGGGCGCTTTCAGATTTCGCTTCAGAATGTAAAGAAAGCCGACTTTGAAGTGAGCCTCAGTTTTGACATGATTCTTCAGGTTATTGCCGCGCAAAGCTCTCCGTCGTGGGCAGAGGCGAAAGCACGGATTTTCGTGGTCGACCCCACCGCGCTGACCCTTTCCGACGTCCCCGCCGACACGCCTGAAGCGCTGAAGCTCATGCAGGCTTTTGTCCCGATTCTCAGGAAGAACGACACGACAGCGCTTGAGAAGAATTACGTACCCTTTAAGCTGAAGCATCAGCTCCACGGGCGTGAACACACCGCGAAGGTTCTTCCCTGGAAGTGGGTGGATTACCATGAGGAGCATCGCCTGCGAGTGTTGCCGCAGCAGGATCGCGTTCCCAGTGATCGAGACCCGGAGGATTTCGCGAGGACTCTCTTGTCGATTCGTGATGTCACCTTGCGTGGTGTGGACTTTCTCGGCTTTTTGATCAGTTCCTTCGGATCCGGAGTGGCTGAGTTGTTTCCGGAAGCGGACATTGAAATTTCTCCCAATGGCAGTGACAGCGCGAATCCGGCGAATTCGTTTTTAGGAAAGTCCCACTCCTGGGAGACGCGTACCGAAGCTGAAATCACGGCCGGCCGCGAGGCACGATCTATCCTGGAGCACCAGGAGACTTACGAGGGCTGGAGGCTTTCGAAGAAGAAACTCTTCAAGATCATTGATCAGCTCGAGAAGAAGGTCGGCCGGGTCTTACGTGACACTCGGCTTATTCGCAGGGCCGAATTCGAGAGCACTGAAAAGCTGCTGATGTATTCCATCACGGCTAAACTTCTTCTCACCGAAAAAGGCATTGAGCCCCTCAGAGTTGCCGCGAAGGGCGCTGGCTCGCTTGAGCTTTTTTCCGCCTGGCTGAGGAAAGAGGGAAGAAGCCCTGGAAAGCGGAAGTGGACGAAAGCTGTCTACAAGCAGCTGCTCAGAATTCCGGAAGCCGTTCAGAACGAACCCAGAACCCGGGCGATTCATAAGCTCGCAAGCATTCTGTTCGGACGTCTTGAGCTGGGTGAGGTCATTCAGCTGGTCGGCGAGCAGAACGCCTACTTTCAGATCCGCGTTTCCGGATTTCGGACGAAAGATGAAAACGGCGACTCGCAGTACCTTTCCGACAGCATCGGCGTTTTTGATAAGGATGTAGGTGCGGGTGCCTTCGCTGAATTCGCGGCTGAAACAGGTATCAGTCAATACGAGATCAGTGGTTCCTATCTCGGAGGTGGACTATGAGGGCTCTTCTTGCAGCCGCTCTTGTCGCGCTTTGCCCGCTTGCCGCTCACGCGAATGTAAAAACGCTTCATGCCATTCCAGCCGTCGCTGCTGGGTTCAATGGCAAGACGACACTCCAGCTCCAGGCGAAGTTCCCTGGAGTCGAGGTTCGTTTTCTTTTTGGTGAAACGGAGCGGAACTTCCTGCGTTCGGCTGGAAAGAACGCTTACGCCAACAGCGTGCGAATCGATGGCGTCTCGGCGGAGAGGCTCGAGGATTTCCTTGAGTATTGGAAACTCTTGTTCCCGCAAGCAGTCATTGAACTCAGTGCGGACGCCAGTCTTCAGAGTTTGCGGCAAGATCCGCTTTTTCCAGAGCAGTGGGCGCTTGAAAACAGCGGTCAGAAAATCCGCGTCGATATAGATGATATCCGCAGTAAACCTGTGGCATCGGTGCCTGGCGAGGATCTTCAGATTCCAGTGGAACTGCTCGGTTCGCCCGACCGCCAGATTCGAGTTGCCGTACTGGACACGGGGATCGACAGCGGGCACCCGGATCTCGCGCCCCAGATCCAACGCAAGGAAGAGGAATGCAAACTCTGGCAGCAGTTTACCGAATGCAGGGCGAACGTGGAAAACTCCGCGAAAGATTGTTTCTCCAGGCTCGAACCTCCGCTCGATCGCGATGGAAACGGTTACCCGATGGATTGCGCGGGTTGGAGTGTGGTGGATGAACTTCCCGAATTGAGTGCGACAACGGGGTCGATCATGGGCAGCCCCGATACTCAGGATATTCTTGGCCACGGAACCCATGTCGCGGGCGTGATCGGCGCATCCAGCCGCAATGGAATAGGGATCCGCGGCGTCGCTCCCCATGTGCGGCTTATTCCGGTGAAAGTCATTTCGGCCACTCCCAGTGCGCCGATTCGGCCTCAGTCTTTCTCAGGCGCTCAGGCACGAACTGAGGATTTGCCGGATCCATCGGAAGAAGATTTAAAATGGCCCAAGTCGTCCGTCGATCTGGTCGCCCGCGGGATGCTCTATGCGATCCGGGAAAAAGCCGACATCATCAATTTGAGTCTGGGATGGCCAGCCGCGCTCGAATCTCAAGTGATGCGCCAGATGGTGAAGCTTGCGCATGAACGGGGGATTGCCGTCATTGCAGCGGCCGGGAATGATGCAACGGATGCATTGGTTCAGCCGTGCAGCTTTCCAGAGGTGATTTGCGTCGGCGCTCATGGACCGGACGGACTGCGCGCGCATTTTTCGAACGCCGGCCCCGGGGTTGATCTGTTTGCGCCCGGAGTTTCGATTCTGAGCACATGGCCTCTGGCGCTGCGTCCTTCGTTTTACACCGATCGTAATGGCTATGAATTCCGAAACGGGACCTCGATGGCGAGCCCCCAGGTGTCCGGCGTGTTTGCCCTGCTTATGGGCCAGGGTTTCACGAGGGATGATGTTCTGGGTCGCCTTCTTCGGGGGGGGCGTGCGGTCTCAAATGGACTTGGGGCCGTGAAGGTGGATGTGCGGCGTGCATTGCAGGTGGTCGATACTGAAACGACGATTCGTCCCGTCGAGAAAACGCCCGTGCGCCTGCTCTGGGACGATCAGAGCGACGTGGTGGTGGGAACCGTGCAGTTGAAAAACCTCAGGGCGCCTATCGCGGACGTCCGGATTTCAGCGCGCCTGTCGGAGAGTTCCCCTCTGGGTACGCGGGATATCCAGGTTGACTCATCAGAGGTGAACTTTGAGAGCTGGCGAAAGGGCGAGATCAAATCGGTGCCGCTTCGTTTCGTCTTCAGCTCGACGGGAGTGCCTCGCGGCTTCTGGCTGGAACTCCAGATCCGATTCGGTTCGCAGTTGCAAAAAACATGGGTGGCCTTTGACGTTCGCCCGACGATGGCTCGCGTGCTCCGGCATCTGCCAGGGAAAAGGTTCCGGATTGAAGGAACGATCAAGGGCAGGGACCCGCAGCCCCGTAGCGTTGTCGCGATGGATGGCTCCTCCGATCGCGCTTTCCTGGTCATTTCTAAAACGAAGGAGGGACGTTTCTTTCAACTCCTCTTGCCGAGCTCTGAAAATACGTTTCAGCTATCCGAATCGCAGATGCCGGCGAAAACCGAAGGAGATTTTCTGGTCGCGCAGCGCTTTCGTTCGCTAGAGGACGGAAACCTCCGCTGGGCGTTTATATTCAAAAAGAAGAACGAAATACTTGGAACGACGGCTTTTCGAATAGAGATTTTCAATTCCGAATTCAACTCACGCCTGAGTGTCATCGAATATGACGGCTCGGTGGCGCCGCTTCCGGAAAAATTCCGGTGGGTCCGTTACAACGAACGCGATGCCATCGCTTTCATTGGGGATGGTTTTCAGCCACCCCCTTCCGAACCGGATCCGTGGTCCGTGGCTGAGCCTTTTATCGACCTCCGAATGTATTTACTGGATCATACGGGCACGATTCGGCAGTACGTGCCTCCAAAGCCGTATCGCGCCGTGCTCTTTCTTCCGGAAACCAATCAGGATCGACTCCGGGGCGAGTCACCTGTTCTTTTGGTCCGAGGCGACGATTACGCGATAGAATATGCGATTGGCCATTTCCGGGAGGGAGCCATTCAGTCCGTCACGCCTTTTGAGTTCAGTGCCTTTAGGCACCTGGGGCGGCTTTCACTTTCGCCCGTTTTCACCGAAGAAGGCGGAGTGGCCCCCGCCTGGGCGGCAGCTGGCCCGATTCAGAACGGGCAGTTGCGGGTGACTCGGATTTTCCGAGCCTCTTACGACAGCATGGCGAGCGATGACGTGATTCTTTCCGCACGCGGGGATCTGGATGGAATCACCCGGCTCGCCGGGTCTTTTCAGCTTCAGGGGGGAGCCTCATACTACACTCAGACGAATTGGGATTTGCAGTTCCATCAGGGCGACAAAATCCTGAGTACGAGCCTCCAGCGATTTAGCTTTTTACCTTGGAATCTTTTTCAGCGCGGATTTTTCCCCGTGATCCTGGCACAAGGCAGTGCGCACCTGCCAGCGATGTTGGTCATGGATCTCAGTATCGCGGGGATTTCGATGAGCGTTGTCTATCCTGAGGCTGGCGAAAACGGCGTCGCTGACCAACTGCAAAGGCCCGCTCTTCTTCAGTTTGAAAACGAGCCACGCTGCAGCTGGATTGGAAATCCCAGCTGGGATGACGCATTGCGCTCGACCCAGCTGTACTCATTTTGTGGAAACGAACTCCGCTCCATCCCACTCAGTCTGCCCACTCCCTAAAAAAAAGGGGTGTCAGAGAGACTCCATTCAGTTTTGGGCAGAATGCGTCAAATCCTCAAAACGAAATTAACGCCGGAGCGGATTGAAACTGACTGGCACACCCCTTGCTCACCGGCGATTACAGTTTTTTATTTTTCGTCAACTTCCGCAACCAAGGGGGACATTTGTATGCGGACTTCGTCAGTGGTTTTGCTCGCCCTGTTTTTAGTTTTCGCTCCAGGCTGCCATAGTAGTGGACGCACTACAACCGTGAGACCGGCAGACAGTTATTACGACGACGCCTGCGACAGCTTTTATGACGACTGCACCGACAGCAGTCGCTCGGATTACGACGACGATGATAGCGGCTACGATGACGGTTACGATGATGGTTATGACGACGGCTACGATGACGGTTACGATGATGACGACGATTACGATGATGGCTGGGATGATGACTGGGGTGGAATTGATGATGGAACTTTCTGCGACGGTTCCGGGTTCTGCTACAGCGCCGGGAATCCGGGCGCTGGCAGAGACGCCGCAGGACATCTGGCGGACCAGGAAGATCTGAAAATCAAGGCAGCCGGGGACCGTTTTGCCGCCAAATTCAAGCTGAAGCCAGAGACCGCTCTTAACGTTGCCAAGGCTTTCTATGACTGGAATCAGGTCAGCAAAAAAAGAACTCGCACGCAGAAGGACATCGAGGCGTTCACGAAGCGTCTCTACGGCGTTGACTTCAGCCGCGTGACCATGGCTCTCGGCGAAGCAAGCCAGGGTAATATGGATCCCTTGAATGAGGCTGTCGGTGATGCCGCCGATCATTGGGGGACCACGCCGGAAACGATGAAGGAGATCCTCAACGACTGGTACGGTGGCTTCACGCCTGAGAAAAGGAACTGACCATGAACAGATTATTTGCGGGTTTGCTGGCTTTTGCCGCTTTCAGTGGTGCTTCCTCTGCATCGGCAGACGTCTTCGATGATTATACCTTCGATACGGCATCGTCGGCTTATGCCTCTGCTGTCTCGATCGTTCAGGGGGACTCTCAATTGCTGGGCGAGTGGACGCTGGTCGCCGCGTGCTCACGCTCTTATCGCGGTGATTTCTCGAAAAAGGATCCGAATGGCCTCGGGAATGCCGATCGTTCGGTCCCGCAGCTCTTCTTTTCGGGTGATGCGGGAGCGACCACGGTACGCCTGCTCAATCAGGTGCAGAGAAATCAGAATCAGGGGCCCGTTGAGGTTGTATTTTACGAAACCGAAGGTTTTGCGAGTTTCGCTCAGTATAGTTACCGCGCTGGAAGGATCAATGATGCGGTTTTCTTCCTGTCCGAGTGTCGGCTGTTCGAAGGCGCCCAGCTTCTCTGCGCGAAGCGGTTCTATGTGAACAAGCCGGGTGAAGTGAACGATGAGCAGCGTCGGCTTCACATGCAAGTCGTCGGTTACGACCTGTATCGCCGTTGATCGGTGTACTTCAGGCCGGGGACGGTAACCGTCTCCGGCCTGAATGAACCAGATTACATGTTTTCCAGCTGCGCGATCAGTTTCAGCAGATCCATCTGTTCCATGACCCACTGACGTTGCGCGCGGGAAAGCTTGCTTGGATCCACTTTGTCCAGCTCTGTTCCGAGTGTGGCGGTGACCAGGTTCTTCAATCCGTTCATCGCGTAAGCACGGGAGAGGGCGGACCAGTCATTGGGCTCGCCCAGGGACCTGGCCAGAAGCTTTGCAGCCTTGATGCGCACTGTGCGGGAATACTTGAACTCACGCATGCTCGGCTGTTCCGGGGCTGAGGCCTCGGTTGTCAGCCATTGCATGAGGCGTGACGACTTGACTGCAGGCGCCGGCGAGTTGGCGGGAATGCCTGGCACGACTTTGGACCCTTGGGCCAAAAGGATCGCAATTGCGGTGCTACCAAGTCTTTGTTCGATGGCTTCACCTCCAAGTTCCATAGCAAACTTCGCGCTTGCGAGGACCTCGAGCGATTTTTCAATGACCTGCTCTTCCGCTTTGGCAAATATCTTTTCGCCGGTGGTGCGGATGAACTCGATTTCATCAGAACTCAGACTATAAGGTATACCGTCGTAGCCGGTGCCGCTTCTGACATTTTCCCGGCTGAGATACGCATTCAGATTCTGAGTCATCTCTGAAGCGAGCGATGTTTGCCGTTCAAGATTCGGAAGGAGTGAGAAGAGCAGGGTGCCTGCGCCGCCCAGGCGTGCAAGCTCATCTTTCACCCATTTCCGCTGGCTGGCCAGAATATCGTCCTGGTTGAAGTCAGAAGCGTAGGGGAACATTCGCTCAAACCGGATGGACGGAACTCCCGACGTGCGGAACCATGCCGAGATTTCAGTCAGTGACGTGACGAAAGGCGTGGCAAGGTCCTTTACGTCCAGCTTCATGCGGTCAAACCGTGAGCGGTCCCGAAGATCGGGTGCCGTTTTCGCGCGAATGAACTTTTCCACAAGCGCGATGGGCTGCTGTCGCAGATTCATCTGGGTCTTTTCGAGATGAGAGGCGATGGGGCTTGCGCCGGTATCAAAGCGGATGCAGTCGCGGTATCTATCCGCATGGCTGTCCGTGCAGAAAAGAGGCGCGGTGGCCGGATCAATTTCCTTACCTTCGTAGGCCCAGGAAATAGCCATCTGGTCATAACTGAGTGCATGGGTGGACTCGCGATCCATCGCGGTGGCGAGAATGGAATCAGCAAGCACGTTGTAGTCCATGACTGACGTAGTGAGGACGACGTCTTTCTTCGGTATCTCCCGCTTCTGGAGATAATTCAGAAGCATCTGATCACGTTCAGCGTCGCCGATTGTGGAAGCCAAGGAGCCCGCGAAGTTGTGGCGCAGTCCGAGAGTGTGGCCAATTTCGTGTGCCGTGACTTCCGACAGGTAGTCGCGAGTGGCTTGCAGGAAGGCTTCGTCATTCGCGCCTTCGGCAATCAGTTTCTCAAAGGTCTGCACGAACTCTTCGCTCAGTTCGCGATCACAGAGCCGCGCTGACTTCAGGAAGTTGACGCCCGCGGTACCTTCGTGATTGTGCTGTTCCTTCAGACGTCTCAGAATGCCTGGAAAGCGCGACCGGTTTTGGACCGCGAATACGCTCGTCAGGTAAACCTGAGCATGAAGTATTTCGCCTGTCCTAGGGTCCATCAGGCCGTCCGCGTAAGCCGAGCCTGCGCTATCGTTCTCAACCCATTGCACGATATTGTAGCGAGGATCGGGAGCGGTCACGCCCTTTGGCGCGACCTCGGCACGCACCACTTCTTTTCCAAATGCCTTGTTCCAGTAAAGAATTCCATCACGAATCGCCTGGACGTACTCCGGAGGCGTGTTTGCCGAAACATGATAGGTGATGGGTTTTGAATGATCCCACCGTGAGATATGGCGAATGGTTCTGCCGCTCACCGGTTCGATCTTTGGCGCCGTTTCGAAGAAGCCCACATTCTGGAAGTTGCTGGTTTCGCGCGGGATGAAATCGGGGTTAGGCCGGTAAGGTGAAATGTAATAACGGAATTCGAAGGTTTGTGCTGACGAGCCCTTCGCATCACTTAAGTCGATCTGCGCGATCTGCCGGATTTCTACGACATCGGAGCGTAGTTCCGCCGATTGGATGAAGCTCTTCAGTGCCTTTGCGATGGGCTGGCTTGCCGAATAACTGCTGCCGATGTCCGCCCCGTACCAGTTTTCGCCTATGAGTGTCGAACTCATTCCCTGATTGAAATCGAGAACAAGGGCGTCGTCGTTTTCATCTAGAATCGGAATTTCCGCGAGGATCAACGTCGAGGGGAGTTCGTGAGTGACGACATGTCCCTGCGCTCCCTCGATCATGAACACGCTGTTGAGGACGCGTTGGAAGCTCACCACCCGACCTTGCAATCCTGAGCTCGTGGGCGCCTGATTTTGCGGGATGATCGAGGCATGAAGGAGGAACTCCTTGCCAAGCGCGCTCTTCTTCATGGAAAGGAAGTAGCGGTCATGGGGGGAAAGCGGTTCCTGCGAGGACGAGTTGTTTTCGTTCAGTCCGAAGGATTCGGCCGCATCAGCAGGCGCCAAAGCTCCGGGCGCCGGGTCAATTCCGGGCCGCTGACTCTGCTGGCGCGAGCACGCGGCCGCTGTAAGTGACAAAACCAGGAGGGGGGCTATGACTCGATTCCACGACAGTGACTGTTTCAACATGAGTGCTCCTCGCCCGAAGGCGGTGAGGAAATATCATTGTTGAGTGGTTCGGTCAAGTAAGGGGGCTGAATATATTTTGCCTAGAAAACATCTAATATTTCATCGACTTAAGGCCTTCAAAGGTCGCTCAAAACAATGCCTTGTCGGATCCCTGGTCCTGAAACTCGCCCTGGAGGATCTGGTAAAGCACGCGATCGATCTCTGCTTCTCGCTCGAAATGGCGATAGCTTCCGAAAGCTACGACCATCATGAAGGCGGCACTCATGGCGGCTGCCCATTTAGGCATGCGAAGCAGCGCGGGTTTTTGCTCAGGAACCAGGCCTCGCGCCTCGATTTCCTTCCAGATCTTCTGCTTTTCCCAGGCCGCGGCCTCGGGAGCGCGTGGCGCGTTCTTTTTCAGGAAAGAATCAAAGCGATCATCATTAGAATTCATGGCTGATCCCCTTTCGTTTCAGAGCTTCTTTCATTTTTGCTTTCGCATGATGCAACCTTGACTTAACCGTTCCCGCCGACACGGAGGTGATCGATGCGACTTCTTCGATCGTATGCTCCTCAATCACCGCCAGAATCAGGACAGTGCGATGTTCCAGCGAAAGCGTGTTGAGGCAGGTTTGAATCACGTTCGAGGCTTCCGTGTTTTGCATGGAGCTATCGGCCGTGGAAACCGGCTCCGGCGAATGGGCGTTTTCATCGAATTCCTGGCTATCCGGAGAGATGCCCCGCTTCCTGTAATGATCGATCATCGCGTTAGCGACGATTCTTCGGATCCATGTTTTAGGGGCTGATTCGCCTCGAAATTTGCCCATTCCTTTCCAAATCTTGATCCAGCATTCCTGCACCAGGTCGTCGAGGTCTGCGCCTGCGCCCATCTGATAGAGAATCGCACGAACTCCCGAGGCGTGTTCGTCGAAAAGCCTGGACCACTCCTCAGGTGAGGGTCCCTTGCCTGCTCCCGCGAACGTTGCGATGAGGTTGCGGAGTTGGGGGCTCATGATGTTTCGCTCAGGCGCCTTCCTCGGGGCCCGGCCCAGGCTGAGGAGGGCCCAGGCGCTTTCGACAGGTGGAGAAATGGTTTCTCTGCTCGACGTTCAGGATCGCCCGCAGACTCATCATCTTCCGGAACTGCCCTTCGGAGAGTTTTCGTTCTGTGTCGGACATCAAATTGAAGAGGGCGAGGAGTTCCTTTTCGGGCATGTCCGTGGAAAAACCTCGGTCCAGATCGCCCCGAATCCTGTGGAGCTGCTTTTCGAGCGCCCGCTGGGAGCCGTCCTCTTTCATGACCGTGTCTTTCAAAAAGTTCAGTTGCTCATCGGTCGGCTTGAATTCCTCGCGAAAGCACTGAATGAACTGCTTGATCTGCTGTTCGCGGCCTGGAGGCCGGGGCGGCGTTCCCGAATGGGTGCACCCCGCCAGAACAGCGATCAGGGCGAAAGTGGCCGTTAGGTGTGTGTTTTTCATAGCAACCTCTCGAACCCCTAGACGAGGAGGGCGGTCTAAACGTTCAATTTGTAAAGGCTACCCTGAATTCATTGATTTCAATAGGTTATTTCATTTCAAAAGTTAAGACGAGTTCTCCTGCTCAAGGCAAGCCGGTGCCTCGGAGTGAGCCTCAAATCGAGGCTCTCCAAAGACGACCACTGGCGCAAGAGAAGGGGAAAAGCCCTTTATTTCAGGACTTCCACCATTCGTTCAAACCGGTCGCTGTTTTCCTTCATCTTCTTTTCGCTTCCCAGTACCGCGATAAATTTCTTGTCTACGGCCTGGCGGAAAAGAGAGGCGAGCTTCTTGAGATCGTCCACTCGCGTGGAAAGAACCTCGTCTCGAGCTTTCTGGATGTCTTTTTGCGTGATCCCGGCAAGGTAGCGCTGCGTATCCACTTCGCCTTTCTGAGAAGGAGTGAGAGGAGCGTCCAGCGAACCGATCGTGCCCAGAATGAATTTTCGAAGCTCGCGCTCGGAGAGCGTGAGCTTGTCGAAGTACTCGGCGATTTCCGCGTAGACGTCCAGTGTCTCCTTCAGGTTCGGATCGCGGTAGGAGGTCAGGCTCACTGCCCCCGATCGGCTCAGGCTCACGCGAGCACCGTAAGCGCCACCTTGCACGCGTACCCGATTCCAGAGGAAGTCAGTTCCAAGCAGCGTCTCGGCAACGTTCATCGTTCCCGAGTACTTGATTCCGAATTCCTGGAAATTAGCGGAAAGCGAAACGTATTGAACCTGAGACGGGATGATCAGGCCTTCCCGAGTAGGTCCTTTGGCGATCTTATAGTTCTGCTTCTGGAGTTCTCGTTCAGGAAAGGCGGATACAAGCTGCTCGTACGCCGCCGTGTTTGCGGCAAAGTCCTCGTCTGAAGACGTCACGCTGACGAGCAGTCCCTTTCTGTTCAATACCAGAGCGGCGGTGTCCTTGAGCTTTGAGATGATCTCGTCGCTGTCCTTGTCGAAACGTTTTTCCAGATCAGCGATGAAACGGTAGTAGTCCAGGCCATCCGTCTGTTCGGATACCGCACCGTAGACGGAGAAATAGGAAAGCGTGCGAAGCCGCGCGTAGTTCCATCCCGACGATGTGATTGCGCTCTGAAGCTCAGCTTTTTTCTCCGCCAGAATTTCTTTGATCCGGGGCTTGTCTTCGAAGCGTGTGTGGAGTGCCGTCTCGGTGAGAAGCTCAACCAGCTTCGGCAATTTCGTCACCAGTGCCTTTGAGCGGATCAGGAATCGCGCGTCAAATTCCTGTACCGATTCCTTGCGGGGAATGGCGGCAAACCCCTGACTTAGAGCGCCGAGATGGGTATCCGTCTCTTTTGAGAGCTCCTGGAAGCTGTAATGTTCCGTATCGAGCTTGCCCATCATCGATGCCAGGAGAGGCAGGTAACCCAGCTGTTCCTGAGGAACAGCTGAGGCGTCGAAGTAAAGATCGACATACGCAATGCGATTCGTGAAAAGAGGGTGCTGAAGGAAGGGTACGCCTGCCAGCTTTTTCTCGACACGCGGGAGGTGCTCGGCCTCTTTTTTGAGGTCCGAGAGTTCAAGGAGCGGAATCGTTTCAAGTGCCTCTGGGCTGTCGGGCGTCTGCTGTTTCAACTTCAGCGCGGCGGCATCCGCCTCGATCTGTTTCAGCTCAGTCGGCGATAGCTTCCTTTTCAAGGTGGCGAGCTTCTTGGCGAGCGCCTTTGAGTCCTTCGCGTCTTTACCCCTTTCAGGTTTTAGGACGAAAGTATTGCGGTGGCGGTTGGCGATGAGGTGTTTCTCGATTAGTTTTTCGAAGTAACGTTTGCCGGCGCCCTCGCGGAACTTCACGAGAAGCGGTTCGTACTGAAGATGAACGAGCGGATCGCCATTGTAGAGCCAGCTATCCAGAACTCTGCCATTGTAGGCCAGTCCCTTCGGGTAGCGTCGGACTTCGAATTCGCGAAGCAGGAATTCCTTCTTGTTGATCGCAGCTTCCACGAGCTTGCGATCCAGGCCGTTCTTCGCGAGCGCTTTCAGAGTTTTTTCAATCGTCTTCAGAAACACCGCTCTCTTCGGCGCATCGCTGTTTTTCACGATCACACCGAAAACAGGCTGCTGGATTCCGTTTTCCCAGAACCCTTGGACCTCCTCGCCGATTTTAGCGTCCATCAGGGCCCGCTTGAGCGGAGAGGCCGGTGTTTCCAGAAGAATGTACTCGAGAATGTCGAGCGCAAGGGAGAGTTCGGCATCGGTGGCGCGGCCGATCGCCCAGCTCGTTCCGAGAAACGTGCGTCCCTTGATCGGATCTTTGGGGTTCAGCGAATAGGTTTCTTCGCGGGACACCGCGCGGGGAAGCGGCTTCTGAATGGCGATCTTTGAATTGATTCGCTCCTTTTCGAACCGGGTCAGGTATTCCTGGTCGATGAACTTGAGGTCGTCCTGGATGTCCCCGTCGCCGTAGAGAAAGATCATGCTGTTGGAGGGGTGATAGTACTTCTTGTGAAAGTCCGTGAATTGCTTCTGAGTCAGGCTGGGAATCACGGCCGGGTCTCCGCCCGAGTCGAACCGGTAAGGAGTCGCCGGGAACAGTCCCTGGAGCGCGAGGTCAAAAAGGCGCGAGTCAGGCGAGGAGTAGTTCCCCTTCATTTCGTTGTAAACGACACCATTGTACTGGAACTCCTTCGTCTTCGCGTCCGTCTCAAAACGCCAGCCTTCCTGTTTCAGGATCAGCGGGTCCTGCGCGACGCGCGGGTAGAACACCGCATCGAGGTACACGTCGACCAGGTTGCGAAAATCCTTCGAGTTGCGGCTGGCGACCGGGTAAAGCGTCTTGTCCGGATAAGTCATCGCATTCAGGAAGGTGTTCACCGATCCTTTGATCAGCTCGACGAAGGGTTCCTTGAGCGGAAATTTCCGTGAACCGCAGAGAACCGAGTGCTCCAGGATGTGCGCGATACCCGTGCTGTCCTCGGGGGGCGTGCGGAAACCAATCGAGAAAACCTTGTTGTCATCCTTGTTCGAAAGATACAGGAGCTGGGCCCCTGTTTTCTTGTGCTCAAACAGGCGCGCGGTGGAATCAATTTCCTTCACCTGCTGCACTTTAATGAGTTTGAAACCGGAAATTTCAGAACCGATCTTCTCAGGACCTTTCATCGCGACCCTTTCTCCCGCGCACCCGCCAAGTACGGAAATGAGCGCGCATGTATAAGCTGCCAGTCGAGCTGTTTTCATAGCTTATGAATATATGCCCGTAGGAAAACGCGTACAAGCCATCAGATCAGTTTCAACCAGACGAGAGTTTCAAAATGTTCAGTGTGCGGGAAAAGATCGAATAGCTGAATTCGGTCAATTCGATAGTGTTGCGCCAATGCTCTGACGTCTTGGCTGAGCGATTCGATCCAACAGCTCGAATAGATGACGTGGGACGGCTGGTGGCGCCGAATCAATTCGATACCTTGTGCCAGTCCTCGCCGTGGCGGATTAACGAGGATCAGGTCAGGGTGGAAGTCGCGAATTTCAGAATCCACTTGCGTGGCATCGGCCTGCTTGAAAGATACGTGTGGATAGCCGAGTTCCTGCGCCGTGGCATTGGCGGTCTTGACCGCTTCGGGATTGATTTCGATCCCGAGAATCCTGCCTGCGTTTCCAGCCGCGAAAAAACTGAAGGCCCCTTGTCCGCAGTAAAGTTCGAGCATTTTCTCAGGTCGCGCGAGCGAGATCCATTCCGCCGCAGTCTGGTAAAGCTGAGTGGCGACGAAAACATTCGTCTGCACAAACGCCTGAGGTGCAAGCTTCAAGCGGAAAGCGCCGAGGGGATGATCGATCGTGCTTCTTTCCGTCAGGATGATCTCCTCGGGCCCTTCGAGAATTGCATGCGGGACGGGCTGAATGTTCGCCGAAATGCAGACCAGAGAGGGAAACGAGGATTGAAGTTCCGGGACCAGTTTCCTGATACGGGAAACCGCTTCCTTCGATCGGAGAACGAACCGCAGGTACATCTGTCCGGAACCGGGTGAATAGAAAGCGATGATGCCTTTGAGTTCACCCCTTCTTTGCGCGATGTTGTAAGGCATCAATCGGTAAGTCCGGATAGCGGCCGGGAGTGACTGGATGAGTTCATTCAGCTTGGGATGATGGATGGGACAGGAGGAAAGATCCTGTCCTTCATCGATCACCGATTCGCCGACAATTCCGATGATCGAATCTTCCACGGTGCCCGTGACACTCATTTTCGCACGGTTGCGGAAGCCAAGAATTGGCGAACGAACAGAATTCAGCAGCGTGACACCTGGGGGAAGCGCGAGGGTTTCCCTCACCCGGTCCTCTTTCGCCTTGAGCTGCACCGAAAGGTCGCGTTCGATCCAGGTGCACGATCGGCACTGACCCTGGTCAAAGTAGGGGCAAATGGAAGTCATGGGTTATTGTTGTGTCTAGACGGCCTGTGAGCGGTTCTCGACGTGAGCGCAAAGATCTATTCCGAACTGCAGGTCCTGCTCGCACTCGTGGCATTTCGGAATCGCGAGCGCGGTGAAATCGGCTTTCCGCTCACCTTTGCAATTGGTTCGACACGAACAATGGCACCAGGAATTGATCTGAGCGCAAGGCGCGCAGTTCTCGGTTGTCATCCAGTATTCGCCGCAATCAGCACAGTACCAGTTTATCTTGTTCCACTTGGACATAAACGCTCCAATCGGATTCAATCTATCAGAACTAGTATTGAAGTGCGTCAGCAAATTGAAGGTCCAACATCAGCCGGACCGTGTCAGAGACACGATATCTGCGTCGAAATCCTTCTTTCATCGCCCTTCGGAGCTTCGGATCGGCAATAGTGAGGTATTTCCGATAAAGGGCAATTGCACTCTGCCGGTCGCCGGCGATGTCGCGGCAGCGCGCCAGGAACAGATCGCGTACCTGTGCTACGTGCGCGCTCAGTCGCAATTGTCCCGCTTGTTCCAGAAACTGGCGCGACTCATCAAAGCGTCGGAGGGAAAACGCAACGATACCGGCCTGTACCCAGACATACCCGTCTGATGGAATAATTTCGAGAGTACGCCTGAGCGCATTCAATGTTTTTTCCCGGAAGTCGGGTTCGTGATTGTTCATGTGCCATGCGCGGTAGGCTTCCCGGTAGAGGCCGGCTCCTTGAATCAGTGCGGCGCATTTAGGCCGGTAACCCGGCAACAGACGCTCTTCGGAAGGGGTGTTCCAGAATTTTGCAAGGTCGACATCCAGGAAATTTCCAATACCGGTCGGCGACTCGTCACGATTGGAGACCCAGATCCTTTGGCCCTCTGGCTCGAGTACGATACTGGCGATGGTTGTCACAACGCTGATGATATTCCCTACGACGCGCTCTTCACCGGTTTCTGAGTCGACGTGGTCGCCGAGCGCCGCCGTAAGATGTTTCGGCTCCAGAGAACCGCGGTCACGCTCGAGTATCTGACGGATTCGGCATACCCTGCCGACCATGTCCTCATAGCTGCCCCCCGAAATCAGGCCTTCCCTTTGGCGAAGATCCGTCTGAAACAGATTCGTATGCGCGATGAAGCCATCGTCAGCATGGCGCACACGGGTTTGGGTCGGGCTCATTTCGATGACTGCGGCATCATGTTCTCGCGCGCTTGAAATCACGAACGCCCAGTTTCCGATGCGCCGATAACGCCTGGCGATGTCCGCTGCCTCACCGATGGTCCTGGCCCTGGAAATGATCTCGTCGCCGATATTCACGATCGCTCGGCCGCGAAGCGATACGTCCTTGCCGAAATGTGCGTGAGCCGCGAGCGTAAGGCCTTCGACGTTGATCGCCGTCAGGCCCGCAACGGGTATTCCGGCGCTGGTGACCGATACGTGCGGCATTTCGCCGCTTGCGCGAGCAGGGAAGTTGAACACAACGGTGGTTTGTTTTTCCCATGGCCCGACGATCGGATAATCGAGATTCCGACAAACAAGGAGCTTTCCTCCTTTTGTCCACTGCTTGAGGGCGACCGCGCTCGTGCAGCCCGGGAGGCCGCTTGAGGGGAGTTCTCGCAGAAAATGTTTCATGACGGAGAGCCGCGAAATGAGCATCAGTGCATCGGGCTGAAGCATGCTCTCGAGGCACAGCTTGTAGGGAAGCCCCGTAGCATCCGCGATTGCGCGGAGTCGTGTCGAGTCGTTGTGATGACTGTTCAGGAGAAAGGGCATCAAAACGTTTTTGTAAAACCAGACAATCGGCTCGTGAGCGAGCCGGTGCTTCATCAGCCCTGGG
>Ga0154382_121_pt5 | contig 21936 bp, 17 predicted proteins | sample RifGroB1_FD_105626 | JGI IMG/M metagenome (GOLD analysis project Ga0154382, IMG submission 105626) | Bdellovibrionales bacterium GWB1_55_8 | reverse complement strand
CAAGTTTCAAGGAAGATGTGGGTGGACTGAGGCGCACCTCTCCCTATCGGCGGACCGAGCGGAAAACTAAAGAGGACAGCTACCGCTTAAACATCGACAGTCGCTTTTTTGCCGTGTCCGATCGCGCGCTTCAAAGGTCCAAGCACGGCAAAGATTCCCAGGCCGGCCGAGAACGAGAGCCCTGCGGTGATCAGGAAGAAGCTGTCCTTCGACATCGTTTCCCAGAGCATCCCAAGGGCGCCAGAGATGTAGTTGCCGAAGAAGCTGGACAGGAACCAGGCGCCCATCAGCATGGACACCATGCGAACCGGGGCCAGCTTCGTGACCAGAGACAGGCCGACCGGAGAAAGGAAGAGCTCGCCCATCGTCAGGAGCGTGGTGCTCGCCACCAGCCACCAAAGGCTTGCCTTGCCGTCGCCCGTCGCCTTGGCCGCCATCATCATGACCAGGAACGAAAGGCCGAGGAAAAAACAGCCGATGGCCATTTTCGCCATGGAACTAGGCTCCTTGCCTCGTTTGGCCTGCCAGGCCCAGAACAGGGTCACGATCGGCGTGAAGAGGAAAATCATCGCCGGATTGAACGACTGATACCAGGAGGCAGGCATCTCCCAGCCCATGATCAATCGATTGGTATGACCATCGGCCCAAAGCGCCAGCGTGTTCCCTGATTGCTCGTAAGCGCCCCAGAAAATAATGTTGAAGAAGCAGAGGATCACGAGCGCCCAGATGGCGCTCTTTTCTTCACCGGTGAGCGGAGCATTTTTCTTCGCCACTTCGCCGGCGGCCTTCTTCATCACGTTGTCGGGGGCAAGGTACTTCTGGCCCCAGAGGTAAACGAGGAGCCCGATCAGCATCCCGACGCCTGCCGCGCCGAAACCATAATGCCAGCCATATACTTCGCCGAGAGTCCCGCAGACCAGAGGGGAGAAGAACGCGCCGAGGTTGATGCCGACGTAGAAGATACTGAAGGCGCTGTCACGGCGAGGGTCGCCGGCTTTATAAAGAGCCCCGACCTGTGTGGAGATGTTCGGTTTGAAGGCGCCGTTGCCGAAAACAAGGAAAACCAGCGCCACAAAGAAGAGCGATTCGAAGGCCATCAGAAAGTGGCCGATCGCCATCAGGACGCCACCGATGATTACGGTCTTGCGCTGACCGAGAATCCGGTCCGCAAGAAGGCCGCCGAAGAAAGGCGTGAAGTAGACGAAGCCCGTATAAAGACCATAGATCTGAGATGAGGTCGCCTGGGAGAAGAGCAGGTGTTTCGTCATGTAATAGACCAGCAGGGCGCGCATGCCGTAATAAGAGAATCGCTCCCACATTTCGGTGAAGAACAGTACGTACAGACCTGCCGGGTGCCGTTTGGAAGCCAATTCCCCATTTGCCGAAACTGAAATTGCGTCGCTCATCTTGAATCTCCCCGAATAATTGATCAAAACGCCTTAACACGAAAAGGCCTTTTTCCAGAGTAATGCTTTGTGTCTTGAAAAATTTTGGGGAACTTTTTTCCGGTAACGCACGGTGTCGCGGTTTTTTGGCGGTCGTTCAGGGCTGGTTTTTCGAGCCGCCCGATCTCAAGGTCTTGTGAGGCCTTGTCCGAATAGGATACATTCATCTGATTCCATGGCGTTGGAAACGCTTTATCCTAAAAGGATTTAGGAGATTTAGGAAGATTTAGGCCCCGGTCTTCAGGCCGGCCTCATGTGAAGGAGCACTATGAGTCTTCGAACTGTCCATAAGCATCTGGTGATCGCGGCGCTTCTGTTTGGAATCGGCTCCGGTCTGCCTCTATCCCCGACGACGGCCGCGGCTGCAGGCCCAAGCGGATTTTCCATCAAGCTTCAGTGCGCGCTTTTGCCTCAGCTGTTTGAAGGTTTCCTGAGAAACCACTATGCGGTGCGGAAGCTGAATGCCGAGCTGAAGCAACGCACGGTTGAACAATTCACGAAAGCCATCGACCCTTCGAAAAGCTTGCTCCTTGAAACCGATTTGGTCCGCGTCCGAACGCTTGCCTCGGGCGTGTTCGAGTCGATGGGCAACAACGATTGCAATGGCCTGCTCGAGGTTTCAAAAATTCTGGTCGAGCGCGCTAAAGAGGACGAAACCTATGTCCGTCAGTTCATGGGCAAGGACTACAAGCTGGATGACTCGGTCGAGCTGATGCTGGACCCCGAGAAGCGCGGCTATTCAAAAACACCCGGAGAACGGCAGGATCTTCTCAAGAAGATGCTCCATTTCCAGATGTCCAATTACCTTCTTGCTGAAATGAAGCTTCCGGACGCGAAGAAATCGCTTGTTCACCGTTATGAGCTGATCACCAAGCGCTTGTCCGAGCGAAAACTCGAGGATCTGGTCACGGCCTACGCCGAATCATTCGCGTCGGCGCTTGATCCGCATTCCGATTACATGTCGGCGGATCTTCTGGAGGACTTCCGGATCAACATGGGCCTTTCGCTGGAAGGCATCGGCGCCTCGCTGAGTTCGCAGGATGGCTTCACGGTGATCGAGGACCTGATTCCCGGAGGCGGAGCGGAGCGATCCAAACTCCTCCAGCCCAAGGACAAGATCATCGCCGTGGCGCAGGATAGCAAGAAGCCTGTTCCGGTGATTGATATGGAATTGAAGGAAGTTGTGAAGATGATTCGCGGCAAGAAGGGGACGAAAGTCACCCTCACGGTCCTTCGCGAGGGTGAGAAAACCGAGACGTTCGATATCACCATCGTTCGCGACAAGATCGACATCAAGGAGCAAGCCGCGAAAATCACCTACGAAGAGCGCACGGTTGGCGCGCGCAAGGTGAAACTCGGCATCATCGACCTGCCTTCCTTCTATGGTTCGGATGACCAGGGGGGACGCTCCGCCTACAACGATGTGAAAAAAATCCTTCTTGAGGCAAGGGCCGAAAAGGTGGACGGAATCGTGCTGGACCTCTCACGTAACGGCGGCGGCCTTCTTGATTACGCCGTGAAAATCTCCGGGCTCTTCATCAGGAAGGGCGCGGTTGTGGCGACGAAGAGCACCGACAATGAGATTCAGATTCTCGCTGACGAGGACGAGGAAGTGGTTTATTCCGGCCCTCTTGTGGTTCTGACAAGCCGTCTGAGCGCGTCTGCGGCGGAAATTCTCGCGGGAGCGCTCCGCGATTACCGACGCGCGCTTGTGGTCGGTGGAGATCATACCTTTGGTAAGGGAACCGTGCAGGTGGTCTCTGGTTTGCCGCTGGGACTCGGAGCCATGAAGGTGACGACAGGCATGTTCTTCCTGCCTGGCGGCGTTTCGACGCAGCATACGGGAGTGGCTTCGGACGTTCTCTTGCCGTCCGTCTTCAACAGTGAGGACCTGGGCGAGAAGACGATGGATTACTCGCTTCCGCCTCAGACCATGAAAGCGTTCCTTTCAGATTCGGCGAATTCTCCGGATCCAACCCGTCATTGGAAACCCGTGGATCCGGCGATCGTGCGCAAAATCTCCGAAAGGTCCGGGGAGCGGATCGCCAAGGAGGCGAAATTCGCTGACATTCGCAAGCAGATCGAAGAGAGGAACAAGAACAAGGGCGTCGTGCGCCTTGCGGATCTGATGAAAAAGGCGAACGAGGAGAACGGCAAGAAAAAGAAGGATAAGGCGAAGCGCAATCCGGGCCAGAAGGTGGATGAGCTTGCCATTCCTGTCGTGCAGGAAGGCGTGAACATTCTGGTCGACCTGATCACCAACACATGAGGATGAAACATATGATGAAACAGTTCAGTTTGTTGATGGTTGCTGGAGTATTCGTGGCCAGCGCGTCTTTGACGAATCCCGCATTTGGCTGCATGGGCGATGAAAGCTGCGGAAACTGCAAGGCCGGGGCGGACAAGGCTGCGATCATGGCCGCAGTTGAAAAAGGGGATTATGAAGGCTGGAAGAAACTGACAGCCGGGCAGGATTGCCCCATGGCAGCAAAGATCACGGCCGAGAATTTTCCGCGCATGGCCGAGGCTCATAAGCTGATGAAGGCCGGTAAGACGGAGGAAGCGCGCGCGATCAAGGCGGAGCTTCGGGCGGCTGCCGGTGAAGAAGGCTGCCCTCACCACGCTAAAATGAAGGGCCATGGCAAAGGGCATAAGGCCCACAAGGGGCATAAAGGTCACAAAGGCGGCTGCGCTAACTGCAATCATTAAGAGTGGCTACCCATCGGCGGCCACTCTCGTTGTTCTCTTTGTAATTCAAAAAAGCGTTGTTAATTCAAACATCGCGGAGAGGGCAGGAGCCATCGGGCTTCCTGCCCTTTTCATTTCAACGTTTCTTAACTTATTCACTTTCAAGCAAAGCCGATACCGGAGTGTGTGTGAAATCGGTTCTGATCGTTAACGTTCCGTGCGAACTGCCGGAACAGCTTGGAGGATGCAATGGGGAGTTGGTCGGTTTGGTTTCGTGGGCTTCGTGGGAAACTTGTGTTGATGGTTGCCTTGCCGGTTCTGGTCCTGGGAGCCTGCGTTTACATTGGTTACTCGGCACTCGCTGACATATCGGGAGATCTCGAAACAGCCGGTATGGTTACAGCACCCAGCATCGAGCACACGATGCAGATGGAGAACTCCTTGAATCGCCTGATGCGCTTCACATGGGGGGTTTACCTTGTGAACCTTTCAGACCGGGAGGAGCGGACCAAGCGCATCGACATCATGCGCGAGTCACTCAAAACCTTCCGAGAATCCAAGGACGCCTATGCCGCGCTGCCGCGTTCGGAAAAAATGAAAGAGCTTTTCAAACCGGTGGAAGATAATTGGTCAAAGCTGGAAAACCTTATCAATAAGTCTATTTTTCATTTCGAGAAATTCACCGCCGCAGACAATGAGATCGGGAAGGAAATCGCGATGGAGCAGCTTCGGTTCTTCATCAATCCGGTGACTGCAGCTCTGGATCAGATGAGAGAGGCACGGAATCTCACCATCAAGGCGGAAACTGAAGGGCATTTGGCAGACGCGGCGGCCAGCGTGCGGTTGCTGGTCATCGTGGGAGCCATCGCGTGCGTATTTGTCATTGTTTTTGGTCTGGCGCTGGCCAGTCGCCTCGCGAGAGTTCTCGGGGAGGTCGCCACGAAGCTGGGTGGCTCGGGAGTGCAGGTAAGTTCGGCCAGCGAGCAGCTTTCCAGTGCGAGCCAGCAGCTTTCGGGTTCCACGACCGAGGCTGCCGCTTCGCTCGAAGAGACAGTGGCCTCCATTGAGGAACTTTCCAGCATGGTGAAGCTCAATGCGGAGAATGCGAAGGAGGCCGCGTCCATTTCACAGACCAGCCGGTCGGCGGCAGAAATGGGCGAAACCGAGATTCGCGGGCTGATCAACGCAATGGGCGAAATCGCTCAGGGCTCCCGGAAAGTCGAGGAGATCATCAACGTCATCGACGACATCGCGTTCCAGACCAACCTTCTTGCGCTGAACGCGGCTGTCGAAGCCGCGCGTGCGGGCGAGCAGGGCAAGGGCTTCGCGGTCGTTGCCGAGGCCGTGAGAAACCTTGCGCAGCGAAGTGCGACAGCCGCAAAGGAAATCTCGACGTTGATCAAAGACAGCGTGGGTCGGATTGATAACGGCACGAAGATCGCTGACAAGAGCGGTGAGGTGCTGAAAAACATCGTGACCGCGGTGAAGAAGGTCTCTGATCTGAACTCCGAGATCGCCTCGGCGAGCCTCGAACAGTCAAACGGGATCGCTCAGATCAGCAAAGCGATGAATCAGCTCGACCAGGCCACCCAGAGCAATGCTTCAACCGCTGAGGAGTCCGCGTCCGCAGCAGAAGAGATGTCCGCTCAGGCGATCGCGCTTCAGCAGCTCGTCGCTGCGCTTACATCCGTGGTGGATGGAGGCTCCAGCGTGGACGTGACCTCGTACGAGGCCGCTGCTCCGGTGCGCAGGGATGTCGCGCGTACCCCTTACCGCCAGCAACAACCTCAGGCAAGGCACGCCAAAGTTGTTCCGATTGCCGGCAAAAGCAAAAGAGGGGGGACCGGAACTCCCGAGAAGGTCATCCCCTTCGAGTCGGACGCGCCGATGGCAAAAGTCGGTACAACGGACGGCTTCTGAAAGGGGTGAGTTATGTCTGACGAGAAGCTAGCAGCACCAGGTCAGTATCTGACTTTCATGTTAAACGGGCAGACTTACGGAGTGCCGATCGGAGCGGTTCGGGAAATCAATCGCGTGAGTGAAATCACGCCGGTACCACAGACGCCGGCTTATGTTTCCGGAGTGATGAACCTGAGGGGCAAGGTTATTCCGGTCGTGAACCTCCGGCGCAAGTTCTCGCTCGAGGAGCAGTCTTACACGAAGGACACCTGCATCATCGTGGTCGAGTCCGAGCGTCAGGTCGGAGTGATTGTTGATTCCGTCAAGGCTGTGATGGATTTCGGTTCCAAGCAGATCGAGGCCCGGCCACCGCTTGGGAACGATGCGGAGCTTGCGTTCGTTCTCGGTATCGGAAAGGTGGAAGAGCAGGTGGTGATTCTGCTCGACATCGTGCAGGCGGTAAGAATCGGGGATCCGGTCAGGCAAGCGGCTTAAAGGCTTTTGCTAACGCGAAATCTCGTTTTGATTTAAACTCTCGAGGCATGTGGCTGTTGTTTCGCCACTCCCGCCTCGGGAGTTTTTTATTGATCCCGGTGATCTGCACGTCTGTTTCAGGGTGGTGTTCTGATGTGAACGCCATCGTTGAGGTTCTCAGCCGGCCCGAGCTGTTTCGGGAACAAGGTCCCATTCAGTCGCAAGCGGAAGAGCTTGTCTCGGCATACGCGCCGAAATACTGGTTCCATTCGGAAGATCCCGGTCCCTCCGATCCGATTCAATTTCTCGCGGACTCCTCGCTGTGGCTTCGTGCTCCCGGAGCGGTTGACCTCAAGATCGTCGAGCGTGGCAAACTCGATCCGGCAGAGCTTCCGCGCCTCTGGAAACATCCCGGCCCCGCGCGCCCGAGTGATTCCCTAAACGGAAGCGGACTTTTTCTGAAGCGGGAAAGTCTCTCGATCTCGCGGTCGCCCGCCGCGAGTGACTGGCGTGGCGTCCCGATGCTGTGGAGATTTGGCAGCAGGGTTCGCGATGATCTTTTCCTGATCGAGTATTGGTTCCACGCGGACTTCTCGCGTGGCGGCCCGATCGGCATCGGTAATCACCAGGGTGATTGGGAAGGTGTCGCCGCGCTCGTCGGCGCGCGGGTTCCTCAACCCGGTGTTCTTCTTCATCGCCTGGTGGCGATGTATTTTGCCGCCCATGAGGGGGGCTCGTGGGAATGCGCTCAGGACCTGGAATGGGTGAGCGATGAAACAGGGAGGCGCCGCCCGGAAGCGTTTTCCGCGCTGGGGACGCACGCCACTTATCCGAAGCCGGGAAGAAACTGGAATCCGCTGTTTTTGGAGGACGCGCGTCGCGGAAAAGCCTGGGATACATGGAAATCGCTGCGGCCCCTCGCGTTGGAGCCCTACTTCGGCTTTTCAGGAGCATGGGGAGAAGCCAATAACTGGGCTTTCATGTCAGGCCCAATGCCGCCGGGTTCTTTCAAGACCATGCCACGCGAAAAATTTCGCGAAAGCTGGGTGAAGGTAATCGAGCCGATGTGTGCCTCTAAGCCGACTTGGTCTTCTCTGACTTGGGAGCAAATACCGTCTCCGCCGGAGTTGCCAATGAGCGGAGGTTTGGCTGCAGACCGACCTGTCTTGCCCGGAGAGCCTGCGCGATTGCCTTGAATCGCTCGATGGCCGAGAGGTTCGCGAAAATGGCGACGATGATCAGCGCGATCACCATCGGGTGCGCGATCGGGCGGGCGAACAACCGCTCTGATTCCAGCCAGGGAATGGTGATCGGCGAAAGCAGTGCTCCAAGGGTGAGATACACCGCTCGTTCCGGGCGGCGCATGGTTCCGCGCGGGACCTCGATGTGAAAAGCCTCAGCCTTCGCAGTGGAATAGCTGACGAGGAAAGACCCCAGCAGAGCGAGGAGTGCGATAATCTGTACCGGCGGGATGTCCCGGTAATAGAGTACTACACCACCAATGAAGAAAAATTCGACGCACCGGTCTATCGCAGAGTCGAGAATCTCACCCCCGCGGCCCTGCGTCCCGGTCAGCCGAGCCACCATTCCATCCAGCGCGTCGAGGAAGCCGGCGCCCGCCGTGAATGCCGCGCCAAAACCGAAATGTCCTGCGGCCAGGCATGCGGCCGAAAGAAATCCGAGCGCTAGCGCGCTCCATGTCAGCATGTTTGCGCTGATTCGAAAAAAGACAAACAGGCGTCCAAGTGGCTCGAGGGCCCAGTAGCCCATTTCCATCAGTTTTTTACTCAGAAAGACGCTGCCTCCCTGTCGATTGACGCGGTCGAATCGAGCACGTCCCTTCGCCAGGACGCGTACGAGGTAAACCGTGCACAACAGCGCCAGAACAGCCACCATGATCAACGACGAGATAAGGTTGGAGTTCTTCATGCGGCCGCCGTCCCCGCGTCAGCGCGTGGCCGACACTTCCGAGCGAGCGATGCATTTCCCGAACCAGAGCTATTTCGCGGCGCGATTTGACATCGCCCGATATTGAATAGGAGCAATCCTCACGGTGGGGCTCGGACCAGGATCCAGCTGAACACCGATTCGCGTGCTGCCGAGGAGCGAGACCGACAGGACCGCGGCTGTCGAACCCAATCGCTCCGCTATCACTCCGTGAATGCCTCCAAGTCGATTTCCGGAGACGGAATTGATGCCGTACTTTTCATCAAAATGCAGTCTGACGGTGAAAAACCCAAAGAAGTTGAAATGAGTCGTGACGTCATCACTGTTGAGTTCCACCTGGATATCCGGAGTCCCAGTCGTTGAGCGCCCGATACGTATTTCATTCACGTGGGCCAGCGGAAGAATGGCTCTGACGACATCATTGCCCAGCGAGAAGCGCTCGGCCACTCGTCTAAGATCATGGCCGTGAATTCGTAAGGTGGCCCTCTGACCGGCGAGATGAAGAGATATGTCCCGGAGAAATTCAAAAGCGTTGTTTCCGTGCGCGGCCGCATAGGCGGAGAGTTCTTCAAGCTCCGTGTAAGTTGCGGTGAGGCTTTTGTTGGCGACTTTCGCGAAGACCAATGACGGGGGCCGCCCCTGTGCGGCTGCTGGCTCGCCGAGGCAATAGGGCGCCACCACCGGCAGGGAGATCAGTAAGGCGATGATGAAAGCGGTTAGCCCGGCTTTTCGTATCATAGGTGTGAAAGCTCCATGCGCGATATAAGCAGAAAGCGAGCCATTCATCGGTGCCCTTTCAGCGCCCAACTGCACTGATTTCACGGGAGAATGTTCTTGGTCGAGAGCTGCAGTGTCCCCTGATTTCGTTTAATCCTGATCTCGCTGTAAAAAACTTAGACAGGCCCGCCATGCAGTGAACAGAATCAACTATTTTACAGAGTTCGACCGGGTGTTTGATTTTGCGCGAAGGAGCTCGAGATCCTCTCGGTTGACCCCGCTGCAGCCAATCGCGATATAGGGTTTGATCCGGGGCCCGTGAAAGTCGCTGCCGCCACTGACCAGGCGGCCGAGTTGCCTCGCGAGTGTTTTGAATTGGCTTCTTTCAGCCATTGAGTGCGAGGAATGCAAGGCTTCAAGTCCGTCCATCATGTCGCAGCTTTTTGCGGCGAAATCCGGATAGTGTCCGGGATGCGCGAGGATCGCGACACCGCCCGCATCGCGAATGGCCGCGATGATTTCCTCTGGTCGAAAGCGGAGCTTCGGCACATACCCCGCAGCGCCCGGATTCAGATATTTTTGAAACGCTTCGGACACACTGGAGACGAATCCTTTTTTCAGCAATGCATCGGCGACATGGGTGCGTCCGGGGGAATTCGCCGCGGCGGCGGCGGCGGTGATATCATCATCTGACAGAGAGATTCCAAGCTTCCTGAGCTTTGCGCCCATTTCCAGCACGCGCGCCGGTCTCTTCATGCGTCCCGTTTCGATGAGCGATTTGAGCGAAGTGTCGTCTCGCCAGTTGATGAACAGGGCAAGTATATGCAGCTCCTGCTCTCCCATATAGGCGCTGAGTTCGCATCCGGGAATGAGTTCTATTCCCGCTCCTGATGCTTCATCCAATGCGTCCGGAATTCCGGCCAGCGTGTCGTGATCGGTCAGCGCCATGGCGCGAAGACCGGCGCGCGCGGCTTGGCGGACAAGTTCACGCGGTTCGAGTTCCCCGTCCGATGCGCTGCTGTGAAGGTGAAGATCGGCGAAAACGTCAGTCACTTGCGATGGACCTGTCCACTTGCGATTGCGGGTCTTCAGCGCTGAAATACGGGATCATGGCCCATGCGAAGAACATCGATAGCAATGCTGCTGTGGCGACGGGCTCGCCCGAGATCGCCGTGAGGTTTTGCTTCAGGCGATATCGATAGAACTCCGAGGCCCCGAGCGCGACAAAGAATATGGAGCTGAGTTCCAGAATCTGGATCAGGAAACCGTGATCCAGGAACGAAAGCGCACGCGGGTCGCTCAGCGGATTTCTACCCATGATCAGAAAGTTCATGAGGTATCCGCATGTCGCGGCCGCGTGAATTGCCAGCGAAAGTGTCAGAGCGAGTAAAACTAGTTTCCAGGCCTTGTCGTAAATCCCCATGCCATTGATTATAGCTTCGGGGATCTGACTCGGTCAGTGTGTCTGTTCCGACACGTCCCCGCTCTCCTGAACCCTGAGCACGTCGATGGTTCCGACGAATCCTTTCAGCGACGAGTGCGCGCGGGCGACTATTCGGTCTTCCTGAACGGTGCCTTCGAGATAGACCTGAATTCCCCCCGCTGAGGCGGTGTGGATCGTCCCGTTGAGCCTCAGGGCGGAATTGGACGGATCCCAGACGGCCATGTCGTAGTGCGCAATCGGTATGACGCTTTCCTCTCCAACGGTGCGGGATTCGGCGATTACGCTGAGGGTTCCCCCCAGAGAGGGGACCTGCGAGATATCATTGCGGCCCGGATTCTGGACGATGATGGTGGTCGGGATGAGTACCAGCGTCACAGCTTTCTGAATGGCCGAGCGCTCATAAGTCATTATTCCATGATATTCACCGGCCAGCGGACGGAAGGATTCCTCCTTTTGTGCGATGTTTTGCCGAAGCTCCTCGGACTCCCGGTCCACGAATGTGTTCACTTCTTCACATGCGGCAAGCGAGCCTGCCAGCATGAGGGCGCTGATCATGAGAGCTGGTTTTAGAGCTGGTTTGCGGAAATTTTTCATCAAAGACATGAGGTCCTCCGTTAGTCGTGGAGAACGATTACCTGAAGGGCGGCTTGCTGTAAATAAAATAATCAATTGAATGCTTGACTAGTCGGGGATCGAACGCTTAATACTTTCACACGAGGTCAACATGAAGGTGGTTACGCTGACTAAAAGTTTAATTTTTGGCGCCGTTTCGGTGGCCCTGGTTGCTTCAGCCTCGGGGGCCCCCCGTGCTGATGAGCTTCTTTCTTATGAGCAGGTCTGGACCAAGGTCCGGGGCGAGTCCGCGGGTGCCCGCGGTGCGGATGAGGAACTGGCGGCAGCCCGAAAAGCGGCAGACCGCGCCAGCAGGCATTGGTGGCCACGGGGATTTGCAGATGCAAGAGCATATACGACGGATGACGCCGGACTGCTCCTGTTCTCAAAACTGGGATCGCGGAGTCTTTCAGGCTCTGACCTCTCGCCTTTCGCCATGAACTTTCCGGACGGACAGGTTTATCAGAAGGCGACGTTGGGCGCGGAGTTGCCGCTTTTTGAAGGGGGCGCGAAGGTGGCTGAATCCCGTTTCCGTCAGAAGATGGTCCGTGGGCGGGAATTTGAGAAAGAGGCATTGCTTCTCAGCGAGTATGCCGAAACGGCAGGACTTTATGGCGCCCTCCTGATCAGTGATCAGCAGGAGAAGGAGCTGCTCCCCATTCAGACGCTCGTTGCCTCGACCATCGCGAGGTACGAATTGGGCGCGAAGGGAAATCCTGTCGGCTATTCCGGCTTGCTCGGTTTGAAGAATTTGAGTCATCGCATCGAAGGAGAGCTCGAGATGATCCGTGCCCGGCGCGACGGCGCCAGAAAGGCTCTCGCGGAAAAAGCGGAGCTTCCGGCCGGTTGGCAACCGAGTGGCGCTTCGATCCCCGATTTCGTGGCTGATTTTCTTGAAAGGGGCCGCTATGGCCGCAATGGCGCCCTTGAAACGTCCTATGCCGTGAGCGCTCAACAGGTGATGGCCGACGGACTTGAGGAGCTGAAAAGTGCTGAACGAGCCAGGTTTTTGCCGCGTATCGCTCTCTTTGCTGAAGGAAGCTACGTCTCTGGGAATTCGGTGAATGCCACAGCCGGGACTGCGGGCGGTTTTCTGCAGTGGGAGTTGTTTTCAGCACCCAGTTTCGGGGCCGTAGGCCAGGCGGAACTGACGGCTGCCGCCGCGCGATCACGTGCAGAGGCAGCGCGGGTTCGCGCCGCTTCTGACTTCGCGAAGGCGGAACGGGTTTCGAGGGCGTTGCGAGATCAGATGCGTCTGGCCGATCGCAGTCTAGCGCTGCTGGAGGAGCAGTCGGAAGCGGCAAGAAAGCTGTTTCTGAACGGATCAATCAATGCGCTACAGCTCACTGAGGTTTTTTCCAGGACCGTCGATCTCATTTCCGCGAAGGCTCAGATGAAAGAACAGTATCTCAACGTCAATGCTCAGGTTATCCAGCTCGTTCCGTTTGAAATTCCGGTTGTGGCTGATGGAGGTTCCGTATGAACGAGAAAACCGGTTTCGCGGGCGCGCTCGGAAGGATGTTCATTCATTCGAAGCTGACCCCGGTGATCGCCATCGGCAGCGTACTGCTCGGCATAGGCGCCACCTGGTTGACACCGAAAGAGGAGGAGCCCCAGATCAGCGTGCCGATGATTGACATCAGTACCGCTTATCCCGGAGCCGATGCTCAGGAGGTTGAAAGGAAAGTGACCGAGCCCATTGAGCGGGAGGTCTGGGGTCTTGAAGGCGTGGAATACGTCTATTCCGCCTCAAGCCCGAACTTCAGCCTGGTCACTGTTCGCTTCAAGGTCGGCGAGCCATTTGAGCCCAGCCTGGTCAAGGTGCACCACAAAATGGCTTCCGTGAGGCAGCAACTCCCCAGGGGCGCCCGCCCGTCGTCCATTCAATCGTTTTCGATCGATGACGTGCCCTTCCTGATTCTCACGTTCAGCTCCTCTCAAAAAGATGACTACGTTCTTCGTTCGCTCGTGGCGCCTCTCGCCCGGGAGCTCTCCAGTACCCCGGATCTGAACCGGGTGGAATTGCTCGGAGGCAGGAAGCGCGCGATCCGGGTTGTCGTGGATCCCGCGCGGCTCTCGGCTCGCGGGGTCGCTCTTGCGGAGGTGGCGGACGCATTGCGGGCAAACGATGCGAGCGCTCCCGTCGGGAAGAACTGGTCGGAGGACAAGGTCTATGACGTGGAAGTGGGTGGCCGCATCCAGGGAGCCCAGGATATCGCAGCGATTGCAGTGGCGCAGAAAGGCGGCGGGATCATACGCATCGGTGATGTCGCCGAAGTGATGGATGGTCCTGAGGAACAGACCCGGGCTTCCGTCCTGGTTTCCGCGGGCGACCGCGGAGCCGCACCTCGCGTGGAAAAAGCGGTTTCGGTCGTCTTCTCAAAAAGAAAAGGCACGAATGTCGTGACTCTCGCCAAGGAGATCCTGGAGCGAGCCGAAACGTTCTCGCGGCAGCTGCCCCCGGACGTGAAACTCTCGATTTTGAGAAACTACGGCCACACCGCGGCGGACAAGGCGATGGAGCTCATCGAGCATCTGTTACTCGCAACAGTGTCGGTGACAATATTGATCGCGCTTGCGATGGGCATCCGGGCTTCGCTCGTGGTCGGCATCGCTATTCCGGTTACCCTTGCCCTGACGATCGCGATTTACTATTTCATGGGCTACACGCTGAATCGCGTCACCCTGTTCGCACTGATCTTCTCGATCGGTATCCTGGTCGACGATGCCATCGTGGTGGTGGAAAACATCGAGCGACATCTCAGAATCGATCGCAGGATCGGATTGGCGCGCGCCACGCTTCGAGCGGTTTCCGAGGTGGGAAACCCGACGATCCTCGCCACCTTCACGGTCATCGCCGCCATCCTGCCCATGGCGTTCGTGCGCGGTCTGATGGGGCCTTACATGAAACCCATTCCCGTGGGGGCAAGTCTTGCGATGATTCTTTCGTTGTTCGTGGCTTTCATCGTCACCCCTTGGGCAGCAGTTCGCCTTCTCAAGCACGAAGAGCATGAAACGGACAAGCATCAGGTGGGGGAAGGGGCACTGGACAGGGCTTATCGGAAGTTCGTCGATAAGCTTCTGGCACGCAGGCGCGCCTCCGTGATCTTCGGTGCGATCACGGTTGTACTTCTGGTCCTTGCGTCCTCGATGGTCTTGTTCAAGGCGGTCAAGGTGAAGATGCTTCCTTTTGACAACAAGGATGAGTTTCAGGTGCTGATCGATTACCCTCCCACCACAAGCCTGAAGCAGAACGTGGAGTGGTCTGCCGAACTTGCCGGCAAACTGGTCGATGATCCCAATGTCGAACGCGTTCAGGTGTTCGCCGGGGAGGCGGCTCCTTACTCGTTTTCCGGAATGGTGAAGCACACGTTCCTTCGTAAAAATGATTCCATGAGTGATCTTCAGGTGAAGCTCACCTCAAAGGATGAAAGAAAGGAATCCAGCCACGAAATCATTACTGCGCTCCGCGCGCGTGTGGCTGAATTTGCGGAGCAGAAGAAAGCGATCACCAAGGTGCTGGAGATTCCGCCGGGGCCACCCGTACTAGCGACGATGGTTGCGGAGGTCTACGGCCCCTCGGAACACGAAAGGCGTCGGGTTGCGGCGGAGATCAGTGAAATCTTCTCTCGCGAGCCGAGCGTGGTCGATCTAGATTCCTCGTTGAGGCCGTCGCGTCCGCGCAAGATCTATCACTATGACCAGGCGAAAGGCGGTCTCCTCGGCGCGAAGGCGATCCAGGCGGTGGGAACCGGGGCTTTGGTCTTTTCAGAAACCCCCGTCCTTTCCATAGCGGATGTGTCATTCCCTGAGGAGGTCACGATCGATCTTTCAGTGTCCCAGGATGTCCGCTCGGGACCCACGCCGTTTCAGGGTCAGAATGTCCCTTCATTCGAAGCTGGCGTCGTATCCGTTGATCGTCTCCTGAAAGATCCGATGATTCTCGAAACAGAAACACTTCAGAGGAAGAATCTGAAGCCTGTGTCGTACGTGATGAGCGAACTGTCAGGAGCAGAGGAGGCTCCGGTCTACGGCATCCTCAAGCTTGGCCCGAAAATCAAATACGAGACTCGCACGGCGGAAGTTCCCTGGAATACCCAGGCGCCGGTCGTGAAATGGGATGGGGAATGGTTTATTACCTATGAAGTTTTCCGTGACCTCGGAATCGCATTCGCTGTCGTGATGGTGCTCATTTATGTCCTGGTGCTCGGGTGGTTCAAAAGCTACGCCGTTCCGATCGTCATCATGGCGCCGATTCCGATCAGTCTGATCGGCATCATCCCCGGACATGCGGCGTTCGGAGCCTTTTTCACGGCCACTTCGATGATCGGGTTTATCGCTGGAGCAGGAATTATCGTGCGCAACTCGATCATTCTGGTAGACTTTATTGAACACCAGCTCAAGCAGGGTATTTCCCTGAAGGAATCGGTCATCTCGGCCGGCATATTGCGATTCAGGCCGATGTTGATGACAGCGGCTGCCGTTGTAGTGGGCAGTTCAGTCATGCTTTTCGATCCGATTTTCCAGGGGCTCGCGATCAGCCTGATGTTTGGCGAGATAGCGGCAACCATTCTGAGCCGGTTTGCAGTACCGGTGCTTTATTATTGGTTTGTCGGGAAGAGCCGGATCAGGCTGATTCAGGGACATGAAGACGAGCTGATCTGAGTTCTTTGCCTGCATTGAAAGAAAGCGGATCGAAATGAGCAAATTCGAATGGATTCGAACGGCTCTGGGCGGGATTGCGCTCGGATTGGCGCTGTCACCTCAGGTTTTAGCGGGCGAAACTGACCTGACGGTTTTTCACACGAATGACCTTCATTCGCGGTTGCGGGCGGTTCGTGGCCAGGCGCTCGAACTGGGCGGTGTGGCTCGAACGGCAACCTTGCTGAAAAGGCTGAGAAGGGGCGAACCGTCACTTACTCTCGACGCGGGGGACTGGTCGGAGGGCTCGTGGTACTTCTCGGTGGATGCCGGGAGCAACGTACTCCGGATCATGGAAAAAATGGGGTACGATGCGGCGGTTCTCGGGGACCATGACTATCTGACCGGGCCCGATCAGACCGCCAAAACGATTCTGGATGCGAAGGTGAATTTCCCTATTCTTGCTGCGAATCTGCAATGGCCGGGTTCGTCGGCGAGTCACGTCCTGCGCTCGACCGTGGCGCCTTATCTGATCAAAGAGGTTTCCGGGGTTCGCGTGGGCATTATCGGTTTCACCCATGCCACCTTCATGTTCGACAGTTTCCTGGAACCCGTCAGCAGTGATTCCGCGATCAAGATCGCGGCGAAGATGGTCAGAAAGATGCGGAAAAAGGTCGATCTCCTCATCGTTGTTTCTCATAACGAGCACATTAAGAACGCTGCGATAGCCAAACTCATCCCGGGAATCGATCTCGTGGTGAGCGGTCATTCGCATGAGAAAACGCCGGAGCCGCGCTGGATCAGGAATACGTTCAACCGTCGCCTGGTGCCGTTGGTCGAGGCGGGGGAATGGGGGCAATTCCTCGGCGAACTCAAAATCGCCGTGGACACTCGAAAGAAGAAGGTTCGTTTCCGCTCTTACCGGCTGCACCCGGTCTCCTCTGATTTACCAGAGGATCCGTTGATCGCGAAGATGGTGCGCGATGAGGACGAGAAACTGAGTGCCCGGTTCGGGGATATACGCCGGGTCATCGCACGATCGGATTTCGAGATTCGGAACGACGACGGGATGCGAGGCGGGTTGGCGAAACTTGCGAGTCGCTCGTATCGTACGGCGACGGGCGCCGATCTCGCGCTTGAAGAAGTTGCCCTGACCGGATCCGAGCTGGCGAAGGGGCCGCTCACGCTGCTGGATCTTCATGATGTTCTTCCCCATCTTTATAACCCGAGCACTGGGAAAGAGTGGACGATCCGTCTCTGGAACGCCAGGGGGCGGGATCTTCGCCTCATATTTCAGCTGTTTTACACTACATTTGGAGTCCTTCCCGCAAAGTGGCGACCGGGTTGGATGGCTTCGGATAATGTGAGCTTCACCTGGAACCCGGGTTCACTCCGGTCCGTGAAGTCCCTCCTGGTGGGCGGGATGCCGGTGGACTCACGACGGCGCTATCAGGTCGCATTGAATGAAGGCCTGTATTTCGCATTGGACGTGGCTAATCGAAAATTCAGACTCAAGATGGACCTGTCGGATTCGAAGGACACGGGGATTGAAGCGTGGCGTGCTGTCGCCGATTACGCCGCGTCCGTCAGAACGTTCACGCCTGAGACGCTTTGCATGGGCTGCGACGCGCGGGTGCTCGGGGTGGATGTCGCGGTTCCTTATTATACGCTCAGGAAAGAGGATGGGCGGGTTCTCGCCCGTGCGGTGAACCTGGGATCGGAAGTCTCGCCGAGTGGTCTTCTGAGCTGCAGTTCCGGCATCCCGAACGGCATGGCCGAATTCGCCACGAAATTCCAGCGATGGTCCGCGCTGGGACAAGTTGCCGTGCCGCCGCTCGTGCCGGGTGAAAGTGTGGAACTGTCTCTCGAATTGCCGAGTTCGATCCTGGATAAAAGTTTTGTGCCGCTGAAATGCGAGGCGGCGATCCCTCTTGATAATTACTTGCAGAATAATAGCGGGACCATGGTGTTCTCTAACTATTAGATATCAGGCGGCTAATTCCAGGCCTTGCTCCGCATTTTCCGCCAATTTTGGTTTTAGCATTTCGCACTTTTTGCCGATTGGAAGATTGCATGGTCTTCTCTCGATCTCGTGCATTGCTGGCACTTGCGTTTGCCCTGACGTCCGTTGCTGTCCCTGCGCCCGTTCAGGCGGAAGGTCGGCTCTCTTGTATTCTGAGCGCGATCAAACAGAGCTTTCCGGTGGCGGCGGTTCGGGAAGGTTCGGGCCTGGTTCGAAGCCCATTCAAGCGTCTCGTATTCGAGGCCAGTGGCGGCAGGATTTACAAGGACCTTGCGCCCTATTTTGGAGAAAAGGCCGCAAGAGCAGTGGTTCCGTTGACCGAGGTGGACGCGCCCCTCAAGCTGCTGGAATTGGACCGCGCGCTGGCAGGAAAAGGGTTCCCGGATATCAAAGCTCGCCAGGGCGGCTGGTTTCACCAGTGGAAATCCGCGACGCACGTGATTGCCAAACAGGCTGATGTGGACCCCGCCGACGTTTCTGATCTGGTGATCTTTCATGACAAGGGTCAGATCGCTTTTGCGAAAAAAGGAAGTGATTGGGTCCCGGTGGAACTGAAGGCGACCGCGGGAGTTGAAGCCAAGGGTCAGGTGGTGAGCCTGACAGATCAGCGATTCGCGCCTGCAGGCGCAAGTGACCTTGATCAGGAGTACGCCGTCAGGGATTTCGCTAAAAAGCATATTTCAGGAGCAGTGAAGATCCGCAGGATGAGTCCGGCCACGAACGACATGAGATATCCGCGTGATTCTCTCTTCGAATGGGATGGCGAAATCGTGAATACGCTCCGGGATAACGGAGGGCGCTCTCTTCCTCATCTTCAGGAGCTGACTCGCGCGGCGCTTCGGGAAGGAATCGCGGTGGACTCCGCGGGCCATGTCAGCGCCATACCCGAGGTCCGAAAGGCATTGCATCGCATGTACGACATGGCCGACCTGCCGGGCAGGGCGAAATTCGATGTTGAATTTGACCGAGCCATGGAACGATCCGTTTTTCATGAGCTCGCCTATCGGTCGATGGGAAGCCGGGAGGCGCTCGTCCGTAAATTCCTGGAATCCTCCGAATACGAACGCCTTGCCACGCATTTCGTCGATCGGCATGTGGGATACATCGGAGCCACACAATATGAGATCGCGCAGGCCATGCTCGCGGATATCTCGTTGTATCGTTTCGAGCGGACCTTTCAGGGGGTTGCCGGGCCAGCCACTTCTTACTCGCAGAAGCCCCTCTCGACAGTCGAGGGTTATCACGACGCAATGCTGAAATGGCAGCAAGCCCATGCTTCTGATTTTCCCGAGGACATCGCGGGCCTGATCAAGGAACTGGGGGGCACCGGACCGTTTCCTCAAAAATTGAAGTACGATGATGATTTGAAAAAAATGGTCGCGATTTCCAATGGCTCGCTTCGAAATCTGGCGGGGCAGCTGAAGCGGCATCCTACGCATCAGAAGCTGACGGGCGTTCTGGGCCGCGCAGGTTTCATCACCGATGATCGGCGGAGTTTTCCCAATAACCTGATCGGCAATGTGGGACTGGGCAAAGCCAAAGAGGGTAATGACGACATTTACACGCTTGCGGCATTCCTGGATCCGCAGCGCGCCGATGGGTACCTTGGCGCGGCACGTGCGGGATACCGGGAGCTTCGTCCGTTCAAGCCCTCGACGGCAGCTGTTTCGGACGACGAGATCGTCGGAATTTTCAAAGAGCTGGTGAACGCGGAGGATTTTGGAAAACAGCGCGATCTGATCGAGAAATACGCGGAACAGCTTTCCGCGTACCTGATCAGAAGTGAAAACAGCCCCGAAATGGTTCAAAATTTCGCCAAAACGGTTTACGGGGACCGTCTGGCGCACGTGATTTTTCCGAAAACCAGTGTTCATGATCCAAACGTGATCAGCCGGTTTTTCAGTGAGAGTTATTCTGAGTTCGAGAAAATGGCCAGATATCGGTATCTTTTTGATCTGACGCATGGCCTGACAACCGAACTGGTGAAGCAGAAGCTGGGACTGCGCAAGCATGTGGAAAGATCCTTGAGCGGCAAGTGGAAGGTCTATCCTTTTCAGGATCTCAAAGATAAGGACATCGTGAACGCGTTGAAAACAGTGCTCAAATCAGGCGATCACCGCCTGCAGAAGCTGTCACAGAAGCACGTCCACGGCGTCACCCCGGTGGACGCGCGCGAGGAGCTCGAAGTGTGGTTCGGCTGGGACACGTACGATATGAAGTTCCTCAAGCAAGCGAAGAACTCCGATCAATGGGAAAGCCTCGGGGCCGGGTGGTCCTGCATCTGTTTCATCCGCAAGACGATCTTCAATGCGGATGTGCTCAGGCAGTTCTAGACCCCGGCAAGATTGATCATTTTCGTGAGCAGCTCGGGATACGGGACGCCCGCCTTTTCCGCTGATTTCGGAAAATCATCATCGGTCGCGATGGAAGGGTTCGGATTCGCTTCGATGAATACGACATCGCCATTGGGCCTGAGCCTGAGATCAATGCGCCCGTACCCCTTGAGCTGCAGCAGCCGGTAGATCTTCTTTGATGTTTCCGTGATCTTCTCGGAGAGCGCTGAGTCCAGGGGACCTGCCGAACCGCTGTTGATGCCCCATTTTTTCCGATACTCGTCATTCCACTTGGCTTTGAAGGTCGCGAATTTCGGCTCGCCTTCCGGTACCTGCCGGAAGAACAGTTCACGTGGTGGAAAAGCGGTCAGGCGTTCGTTTCCCATGACGCCGACATAGAGTTCCCGCCCGTCGATGTACTCTTCCACGATGGCGTCGACTTCGAGTCTCTCGTTGATGAACCGAACGCGCTCAAGCGTGTCCTTCTCATTGTCGGCGAACGAAAGCTGGGCGATGCCCTCCGATGCTTCGAGGCAAAGAGGTTTGATGAATGCGGGAAAGGTGAAGCCTCGCAGGCTTCTCAGTGGATGCGATTTTCTGGCGACCACGAACTTCGGAACCTGGACCCGGTGATATGAAAGAATCTTTTTGGTGAGTCCCTTGTCCTTGCAGATGCGAAGCGCCTCGGGGCCGGCACCGGTGTACGGGAGCTGAAGAAGTTCCAGGACAGATGCGATATGGGGCTCGAATTTCCGGTCCTTGTTGAACGCCTCGCTCAGATTGAAGACGAGGTCGGGTCTGTTTTCGCGCACCGTTGAGAAGAGCACTTCGATGTCGTCGTGAATGCCGAGAAGCTCGACCTCGTGGCCGAGCCCGCGCAGTACTTTCATGACATGCGCCTCATTGCGCCAATCGTCCGTCTTCAGATACTGATCGTATTCTTCCCTGGGTATCGGGACTGAAAGGTCGAAAAGCAGCAGGATTTTGAGCTGACGTTGGGATCCCATCAGACGCTCCTCTTGAACTTCCCGGTGAAAAGGTAATTGGTCACCAATGTTGCCAGAAAGGCGGCCACCTCGAGGTTCGCCTGTGCTTCGGTGCTCCCCAGCCGCAGATCCAGTTCATCACATCTCTTCGTCAGTTTCCGCACAAGCGCGTTGATCGTGAATTTTGTTTCGCCCGTCCAGTTTGAAACACTGTTGATGATGGTCTTCCTGTTTCTCCGCATGTAAACCGCGGCCCCGGCCTCGCGTTTGGCGAGGTCGCCGGAGCCTGGAAACAGCCTCTTGAGATCGCTATCGTAGAAATCGGGGTATTGGTCGGCCTGGTCCTTCCGCCGTCTGGAGTAATAGTTTTCAAGCGTCGTTTTCATTCTCGCGGCGGAGCAGGGGAGGTAACTTGAATCGATCAGCGGCTCCTTCTCAGCTGTTTCGCGTGCGAGTTCGTCCACGTATTCGAGTTTCGCGAGCACGACAGGCCAGTCCCTGTATTCCGTGCGCCAGTCCGAGGCAGGATCAAGCCAGACGGCAAATGTCTCGGCGAAATCCTCATCGGGGTGAGCCTGCGCGTACCAGTTCTCAAGATGGCGCACGAAACTTCGACTGTAGGGTCGTGGCCTGTAGGTATCGGGGCTGTATTCCTGGTCGGGCGAGCCGAAGAGGGCGCGCCATTTCCTGCTCTTTGAAAATCCGTAGCCGTGATCAAAACAGTGGC
>Ga0154382_153_pt2 | contig 22347 bp, 21 predicted proteins | sample RifGroB1_FD_105626 | JGI IMG/M metagenome (GOLD analysis project Ga0154382, IMG submission 105626) | Bdellovibrionales bacterium GWB1_55_8 | reverse complement strand
TTGCGCCATCTTTAACACGCCGGCCGTCAAGTGCTGGGGAGCCAACTCGAATGGAACCATCGGAGATGGAACGACGGCAAGCAGATCGCTGCCCACGGCGGTTTCGGGCCTAACCACGGCTATCAGCATATCAGCAAACGGAAGCAGCAGCGGCGCATTTGCCTGTGCCTTGCAGGATACGGGTGAAATTCAGTGCTGGGGCTGGAATCTCAACGGGCAACTCGGAAATGGCGCCGCCTATTCCGTCAGCAAGCCCGTCACGGCATTGGGTTTGTCTCTTCCCGCAACAGCGGTGACAACTGGCGGAAACCACACCTGCGCGTTGCTCTCGGATGGAACGATTCAGTGCTGGGGATCCAATGGGTACGGGCAGCTGGGTGATGGCACCACCACGAGCAGCCTGGCTCCTGTTTCTGTTTCCGGAATCAATAACGCGATCGCGATCGATGCGGGATACGCACATACCTGCGCCCTCCTCAGTGACCAAACAGTCCAATGCTGGGGGTACAATGCCTATGGCCAGGTGGGCGACGGGTCCACCATATCAAGAAATTTACCTGTTCCGGTCAGTGACATCAGTACCGCGAGCGCTATCAGCGTGGGCTACCATCACGCCTGCGCGAAGCTCAATGACGCAACGATGACCTGCTGGGGAGCAAACGGCCAGGGCCAGCTGGGTGATAACACCGTCGCCAACCGAAGCGTGCCTATCCTCGTGCAGGGCCTGGGAAGTTCAATAACCTCCTTTTCAGCAGGAAAAGGGTTATCCGATCGACACGCCACCTGCGCCGTTCTGGACAGCGGAACCGCGAAATGCTGGGGCTCGAACTCTTACGGTCAGATTGGAGATGGAACGCAGACGAATCAGTCCCTTCCTACGGATGTTCTGAATCTCACGGGCATCACCCAGATCATGAGCGGCGCACAGATGGCTTGCGCAGTTCTCGATACAGGAGAGGTTTCGTGCTGGGGTTACAATAACTCCGGACAACTCGGAAATGGCACCGCTGTCACCTCTTATCTGCCCAACACCACAGTGATCGGAATTTCGAATCCCACTTCCCTGGCGATGAGCAGCGCACATGTCTGTGCGCTTTTTGATGGCGGAACCATTCGGTGCTGGGGCAGCAATGGGCGCGGGCAAATCGGAGCGGGAACAAGCGGAGGAAGCTATTCCGTACCCATTCCGGTGAGCGATAGCAGCAACTTCGCCGCGATCGCAGCAGGGTTCGACCGATCCTGCGCCTTGACCTCCACAGGAACTGTCAAATGCTGGGGCTCCAATTTCTACGGTGAGACAGGCAACGGGATTTACGGCGGAGATCGATATTTTCCGGTCGGCGTGGTTTTTCAATAAGGCATAAGTAGCTAATATAATGGGCGTTTATAAATTAGTTTGTCGCCATTCAATTGCCGTGCGACAAGTCACGACGCCATGCATAAATACTTAGTGTTGATTTTGGCCGCGTTCGTTTCCACCCAGGCGCTTTCGGGCGTGATTTCGCCCCAAGAGCTTTTCCGAATCGCGGACACCGATCCCACTTACGAGGAGATCGTCATCTCCGCCGACCTGAACTCCGTCACGGGCGATATCCGCATCATTCGTGTCCTGAGTGGCAAAGACGTACTCTACTCACGCGACGTCACCCGTTTCGCTCCGGGCGATACGATTCGCAAATACTTCATTACCATCACCAATGAAAGTTTCTACGCCGACCGCGGCGGCCGCCTGATCGTGACATTGGACAATCAGTCTGTTCCGCTCGACATCGTCCGGAGCAGCAATCATCAATGGATCGCCCAGATGAATGGCAAACGGGTGCGCAAAATCATCGCGGAAGTCACCCGCTTCCTTGGCATCCCGACGGGCATCAATGATGACGTGCCGATCATCGTCCAGAAGAAAACCCTTCTGATACGGCTGAAAACACTGCTGAACCAGGAACGTTGGACTAATTAATTCAAATCCAGTTTAGCGGTTCCGATGACGTAATAAAGGTTTTGAAGGCGAGTCGAAACTTCCCGGTTTGCGGGATTTTGATAACTGCGCAGACCAGCTGGGGAATACTCCTGAACAGCTGTGACGACGGAAAAGGCCTTGCCTCGAACTTTGAAAAGAACCACGAGACGATCGTAGTAATCGTTTTCGCCGCCGGTTTCAGGATCGTAATAAGTTTCAGTGCTGAATTTCGCGAACATTCCGTCGCGATCGCGGTAGCGGCACTCGCCATTCTGTTGTGATGCCAGACGAAACTCAAGGCGGACGCCCCCGGCCTGAGTGGCCAATGCGTCGCGACTTTCAATCCAGCCGGGAACGCCGGAGTAACGAGAAGTTTTGTAAGCGGTTATCGGGCTTAGAGTTGCCGAAAAATCCCTCGGGCACCTGGCTGCATCCACTGCAAAAGCAGTTGTCGAAAACGAACCCAGAATCACCAACAGAGCAAGAAACCTCATGACACTCTCCTTTGCCTCAAAGATAATGCGGTGTGCTATCCCGGGCCCAGGAGCATTGTCAATGCGCATCTGATCAGGAAACCCTATGGCGAAATCGGCGGACGCTAAAGAACACCGCCAACGCGCCCATTACGGTCAGAACAAGGAGATCCAGGGCAACCACCTGGAAATCCCCGCCCTTCAGCATGATATTTCTCAGGAGTGAGACAAAGTACTTAAGCGGATTAATGTACGCGAACACCTTCAGACCGGCTGGCATGTTCTCCACCGGGAACATGATTCCGGAGAGGAGAACCGCAGGCAGCAGGAAAAGAAAACTCCCCATCATCGCTTGCTGCTGGGTTCGGGATACCGTCGAGATCAGGATACCCATCGAAACCGTTGTACAAACGAACACGAATGCAGCCAGGAGAAGAACGAGGACCGCCCCCTTCATTGGCACCTGGAACGCGAGAACTGCCACGGACATGATCAAAGGCACATCGATCATAGCGAGAACGACATAGGGTAACGTTTTCCCGAGCAGCACCTCACCGGTCGTTACCGGCGCGGAGATCAGCATCTCGAAGGTGCCCAGCTCCTTCTCACGAGCAAGAGACATGCTCGTCAGGATGATCGTGAGCACGGTGATGATCATGCTCATCACACCAGGAATCATGAAAACGGCGGTGATCATGGCCGGATTGTAAAGTACGCGGGTATCGAACTGGATCGGAAGCCGCGGAACCGGTGTTTCCTCGGCCATGACCTCTGAGGCGATTCCCTGGAGGTAGCCCTCAACCTGTTGCGCTTGAATCACGTTGGTCGCGTCAATCAGCAGCTGCACCTTGGCGCCACCTCTCTGAAGAGCCGCGGTGAGACCTTCCTGTGGCGCCACGAAAACCACGTCCGCGTTTCTCGATCTGATCCAATCCAACGGCTCCGAACCCGGCTGACCTTTTCCTGGAATGAACCACCCCGATGCAAGCGCGCGCTCATGGATGTGACGAGCGGCGGTATCGGACGGCTGATAGATCGCCGCAATCCGGATGTTCTTCACCTCCGTGGAAATCGCGACGCCGAAAAGCATCATCTGCACCACGGGGATCAGGAACAGAATGATCTTCATTTTCGGATCACGGAGAACCTGCGCAAACTCCTTCCGGATGAAACCCGTCAGCGTGGGATTGATGATCTTTGACAAGTTCATGGCTCCACATCCTTCTTGAACCTGCGGGTCGCGACAGAGACAAGGAACAGGTTCAAAAAAATCAGCGCGAGAAATGGCACCGCGAGCTCGGAAAATCCGGCACCCTTCAGAAACACATCCCGGCTGATCATCATGAACCACTTGGCGGGCAGGATTGAAGTAAAGTACTGAAAGAAGACCGGCATGCTGGTGATCGGAAAAATGAACCCCGACAAAAGAAGCGTCGGGAGCAGACCTGAGACGATCGCGAACTGCATCGCGAGCTGCTGCTTCCGGGTCACCACCGAAATAAGCAGGCCCTGCGCAAGGTAAGTGGAAATGAACAGGAGTGTCCCGATCAGGAAAACGAAATGGCTTCCTCGAAAAGGAATTTCGAATCCTGCGCGAGCGATCAGATAAACGAAAACCACGGCGGCCAGATCGAGAACGATATAAGGCGCCAGCTTTCCGAGAATGATTTCGATCGGGTGAACGGGCGTCGACAGGAGCAGCTCCATCGAACCGGTTTCCCACTCACGCGCCACGGTCATCGCAGTCAGGAGGATCGACAAGATCGCGACCACGACCGCGATGAGACCAGGTACAACGAACCAGCGGCTATTCAACTCAGGGTTGAACAAAAACCGCGTGCGGAACTGGATGGCAGCTGGCTGGGGCGGCTTCCCGAGTAACTCAGACGCGGCCACCGCCTGAACCCCCCTCAGATACCCCAGGATCACGCCTACTGTAGAATTGTCAGCACCGTCGACAAGCACCTGCGTGAGACCTTCACGTCCGGCGCCCAGCTCGTGGCCGAAGCGCGGGGGAATGATGAGAGCTGCCTTGGCACGGTCCCCATCCAGCTCTCTCAAAGTCTCGGAAGCCGCAGCGAATCCCTTCAAACGAAAGTAACCGGAGGATGAAAAAGCACGAAGCAGACCTCTGGACTCAGGCGACCGGTCCGCGTCGTAGACCGCGACGCTCACGTCGCGCATATTGAACTCGATGGCCAGACCGAAAATGGCGACCAGGATTGCCGGAAGAAGAAGCGCCATCGCGAGAGTGAAGGGGTCCCTCAGGATGTGAAAGACCTCTTTGCGCGCAATGGATGCAACTCTTCGAATCCGGAACGGCGACGTCATGCTTCACCGCCTCCTTCGCGCGCTTCGACCACGCGAATGAAGACGTCTTCAAGGGAAGGTTTGATACGCCTGAGAACCGCCGTTTCCGGCAAAAGGTCCCTGACCCCCTCCTCCAGCCCGGAGTGAGTGAGCGTAAAATGGAAACGCATCCCGTGCGGCTGCAAACGTCCGACGCCGTTTACTTTCTGCAGCATCGCGACTTGCGCGGCTTGCGCCTGATGATCCCCTTCCGGCAACTCAAGTTCGTAAATCGGCTCCGGAAAACTCGACTGCTTCAGACCCTCCGGGGTATCCAGCGCGCTGATCCGTCCCGCTCTCATCAAGGCAATACGATCGCATTGGTCGGCCTCGTCCATGTAATGAGTGGTCACGAAAACAGTTTTCCCGTTCTTGGAGAGACTGCGGATCAGCTCCCAGAAGCGCAGACGGGCCGCGGGCGTGACCCCTGACGTCGGTTCGTCAAGAAACACGATTTCCGGTTGATGTAACAGCGCCGCTATCAAGGATACCTGCTGCTTGATTCCGCCAGGAAGGTCTCGTACCAGGGAATTGACCGATCGATCGAAGCCTGTGAAGCCGAATAACTCCTCTGTTCGAAGTCGCAGCTGCTCGGGGGATATTTTTCTGAGGGCTGCGGCAAAGGCGAGATTCTCCCGAACCGTGAGATCATCATAAAGCGTGAAGCGCTGGGACATGTATCCCACCTTGCGCTTGATGGCTTCCGCGTCGGCTTTCAAATCCACTCCCGCTACCTGGACCTCGCCCTGGTCGGGAATCAGCAATCCGCACAACACGCGAATGGTCGTGGTCTTCCCTGCTCCGTTCGCCCCGAGAAAACCGAAGATCTCGCCCCGCCTGACAGAGAAGGACACGTCGTCCACGGCCGTGAATTCACCGAATTTCACCGTGAGATTGCGAACCTCGACAGAATTAATGGATTCAGCATAATCAGCGGCCATGCGCCTCCCGTGCGTTTCTGACGAAGATCTCATCGAAACTTCCCGCCCCGGCCTGTGCAAGCACCTTCCGCGGTTCCCCAGAAGCGATCACCCGGCCTTCATCCAGGAGATGAACGGTTTCACAACGCTCCGCCTCGTCCATATACGCGGTGGTAAGAATAACGAGGATCTTTCGGTCGCGAAGCTGATAAAGGAGCTCCCAGAATTCCCTTCTGCTGATCGGATCGACTCCGTTGGTAGGTTCATCCAGCAGCAGAACGGATGGCGACTGAAGAAGCGCGCACATCAACCCAAGCTTCTTGTACATCCCGCCGGATAGTTTTCCCGCCGATCGATCCGTGAACTGCGTCAGCCGCGTGATCTGAAGAAGTTCCTCACGACGTTTTTTGAAATCAGAATCCGAAATAGCATAGAGCTCCTTGAAGAACTCGAGGTGTTCGGCAATTGAAAGGTCCGGATAAAGGCTTTGCTGTTGCGGCATATACGCGATCGTCGGGCGCACCTCGTCGAACGAGCACGGCTCGCCGCCTTTTGAAAAATTGATTTCACCCTGATCAGCTTTCAGCAGACCGAGAATCGTGCGAAGGAGCGTTGTTTTGCCCGCGCCTTCAGGGCCAATCAGCCCGTTCAGCGATCCCGCGCGGAAATCCGCATGCACGCCCTGAAGGGCCAGATTGGTGCCAAGCTTTTTTCTCAGCTCGGTTACGCGGATTCCGACGTCTCTCATCAGGATTCCTCGGGCAACCGGACCTCGACCGTCATACCCGGCTTCAAAACGCCATCAGGATTCGGGAAGACGATCTTGACGCCGAAAACGAGCCGCGCGCGCTCCTTCGTGGTCTGAACGTTCTTGGGAGTGAACTCGGCTTCCTCGCGGATCCGCGCGATTCGCCCCCGGAAAGTACGCCCCGGCAACTCCGGCAGGATCGCTTCGATTTCCTGCCCGGGATTGAGCTTCGCCAGAAGTGGCTGCGCGATGTAAACCATGGCCCAGACTTCACTCAGATCGGCTAGCGTCAGGAGCTTCGTGCCCGGCGCAACCCACTCGCCCGGCTCACGATAAATATCGAGCACGGTCGCATCAACAGGGGCTTGAATCGATGTCCATTTCAATTTGAGAAGGATGTCATCCCGTTTCAGGCGAAGATGATCATAGGCCTCCCTGGGCATCGATCCGGCACGGTACAACTTCTCCGCGCGCTCGTGATCCTTGACGGCGGTTTCCGCCGTCAATTTCAGATCCTCTCCCGAGAGACTCAGCAGCAAGTCCCCTTTTTTCACCCGCTGTCCTTCCTGAGCCGGAACAGCCTCAACGACCGAACTCACTCGGGCAGGGAGGTCGATCTTGGTTGCCTCGACCGTTCCAGCGTACAGAAACTCGCGCTTGAACAGGACAAGCCTCGCCACAACAGCCCCGATGACCAGAATAAGAACCAGCGGAATCAGAATCCGCTTCGGCTTGTTTTTCATGAAGAACCTCCGGAAAGATGATGAAGAAGCGCTAACTGCAGCAGAATCTGAACTTCATTTCTGGCCTGCTGCACTCGCGCCTCGAGCGCCCGCAAGTTCGCACTCAGAACCTCGATGAAACTGAGCCGGCCGGCCTGATAAGACTGGTAGATGAGACGTGATAATTCCTCGGACTCCTTCACCCCAAGCCCAAGCTCCTCGCGTTGCGCACGGAAGCCGGCGAGCTGATCCTCGGCCGTTTTCCATTGTGCGATCAGTTCCACCTGCGCCTGATCGCGTCGCAGTTCATGACCCAGCGCCTGCCCGGCCTTCTCCCCGGCTTCATGCGACGTTCTGGAAAATTCAAAAAGAGGCATGCTCAACGAAAGGCTGAGCGTGTTTTGATGAATCCTCTCAAGCACCGGCCCGTTCGGATAATCCAGGGACGTTTTGGCTGCCACCTGGATCCTGGGCCAAAGCGCGCTCTGAAGCCCTTCGGCGGCGAAGCGCGAAGCCTCCGCCAGGTGCTGGAGCTGAAGAATCTGAGGATGCGTGGCCGATGACGGCTCAGGGGGCCGCAGGGACGTGAGCGACTGCTCGATCAGATCGAATTGCACCCAGGCCGTGACCGCGGGCTCATCCGGAAGCCCGGCGAAATCCGCCTTCAGACGGGCATCAAGCGGGTAAGCAAGATCTGCGGAATGTTCCATCCCGGTAGCGAGGTAGACATTTCTGAGTCCGGAGGCGAGATCGGAGACGCTCTGCCGAAACTGCGCTCGTAGCTGCAGGACTTCCTTATGCGAGGAAAGCACATCCATTCGGCTCGATGCGCCCGCCTGAGCCCGACGGCTGATATCAGCGTGCTGAGCCCGCGCGAGCATCAGAGACTTTCTGAGAAGTCTCATCTGCTCCAGGCCAAGCTGAACCTTGAAATACGCGGTACGTGCGTTCAAGAGCGCCTGTTTCCTGGAAAGATAAACGGCCTGCTGCCTGGAGTGATAAAGCTCCTCCGCGCTCCTGGAAGCCCGGGCCAGGCTTCCGAAATCCAAAAGCACCCACTGAAGGAGGGGCCCCACGGAATAGCTCGTGTTGTCAGAGAAATTCAGGCTCTGCCCCGTCGGTAAATTAAGCTGGGGAATTTCCGAAACAGCGCGAAAGGAACCGTCCAATACGAGCCGTGGCAACCGTAAAGAACGCTGTGCTGAAAAACGTGCATTCGCCGCATCGGCATCGGCCTGCGCCGCGCCCACCAGCCTTGAATTCTCGACGGCGCGCTTCTCTGCCTCCGCCAGCGTAATAACGATTGATTCAGCTCCGAGCGCCACAGGCGTCCGAAGCGTGATTCCGCTAACCAGGGAAAGACAAAGGATCATCCACTTCATGCCAAAATCCTTTCGCCCGTGAGGCCGTCCACCGCCAGGCCAATTCGATTCCGAAGTGCCTCGTCGGAGGCAATAATTTCCGAAAACTCGCTTGAAGTAAGGCCAAACACCCGCTTGCTTCCCGTCAACCTGACCAACTCCGTCACCAGAATCGGCACGTTCACCGTCGAAAGAAGAAAGACCAACGCGGCCTGTGTTGTAAACCGGAGCTCCGGATGCGCCTTCTGAATCAGATCCAGGATCACACCGACATGCCGTCCGATATTTTCCTGCACAAACTGAAGAACGATCTTGTTCCCATTCAACACATCGCGAAGGAGCGCCACGATGAGCTGTCGGTTATCACGGACAAAGCGCGCGAACGCAAAAAGCGCCGCCTCCAGGGCGCGCCTCGGATTTTCGTTCTCCTGTTCCACCGCCAGATTGAATTCCTTGAAAAAAAGCTCGTAGGTTTGCTGCAGTACGGCGCGCGTAAATTCGTCTTTCGAACCAAAATGGTAATGAAACATTCCCAGATTGACCCGCGCCTTGCGTGCCACATCACGTAAATTCAAACCGCTGCACCCGACCTTCGGAAGGAGTTCCTGTGCGGCCTGAATCAAGCGCTGATCCGTGTTTTTTGACGGTCTCGACATTACTATACAAGTGTATAACTCAATCGGAAGCGTTGTCAACCGTGTCAACCGGATCAATGCCCTGCAGACACTTTTTGTAATCAGAATCGACCACGACCCGGGGCCTCATCATTGTTGAATTCGTCAAAATCCTCTAGATGTGTGCGCAACGGAGGTTTTATGAAAAATTCAAGCAAGTTCCTGATTGTTGCCGCAGCCCTGCTGCTTTCTTTCCAAACCGCATTTGCCGAGGATGGTTCGGAGTCCTACGTCATTTCCTGCGCCCTGAACAAGTCGAACTCCCTGACCGCGACGTTCGTGAGCAAGGATGGGCAAATCGAACAGATATTGCTGCAAACCCAGGATTTTCTTGGAAGAGACGTTCAGCAGATCGTCACCCTTGAGCAGCCACGGATGCAACTGATCCATTACGGACGAAACTTACTCGTCTCCCAGAATTTCGGCCGAAGCGGCTATGTTTTCCTGCGCTTCGAGAAGACAGGAGAAGGCAAATACAGCGGTCTGATTGATATTCAGTTTTTTCCGGCTCGTCGCTTTCTTGATGAAGGGATGATGATACTGGATTGTCACGAATCCCGGTGAAGTCCCTGGCCCTCAGGAGCAGTCCTTGACGCAACTGCCCCCGAGGGCTAGAAAGCGCATAATTTATGCGCCTGGTTTACGACTACAAGTCATATCGGCTGTTCCTGAAGGACTGCTATCTGTCGCAGAAGAACCGCCATCCCGCGTTCTCCTATTCGGTGTTCGCCAAGCAGATCGGCCTCACCTCTCCGGCACACGTGCAACTGATTCTGTCCGGAAAGCGGAACCTCACAGCACACGCCATTCACCGGGTCGCCGAAGCGCTCTCGCTCCCGAAAGCGGAACTCGATTATTTCGAAACCCTTGTTCACCTGAACCAGGCCGAAGCGGCGAACGAAAAAAAATTCTACGCGGAACGTCTTGCGCAACTCTCTCCGAATAAGCCAGGTTCATCCGCCCGCTTGAAAACCTCCTTTTTGCTATCCAACGGTCTCCTGCCCGCCCTCCTGCTCTCGATCGATGGCAAGGATCAGGGATTAGCCGCACAAGCGGGGGTCAATCTCGGATACACGCCTGACGAAACAAGAAAGATCATCCAACAGCTATTGAAGGAAGACGTGATCTGCCTGAAAGATGAACAAACAGGCACGGTCATTCGCCTCTCGCAACGCCACCTCATTCTCCACGACAAAAAAGCAAGAAGTCAGGCGCAGAAGAATTTCCTGGCCAAGCAGCTCCGTCTCTCATCCACGGCGTTCGAAACGATGTATGAGCTGGAGGGGAAATTTTTCGCTCACACGTTCACGATTCATCCCGAGACCCTGAGCCTCTACGTCGATCAGATCAAAGCATTGATAGAAAAGATGACCCATCTGTCCGATGAACAGGTCGGGGACCAGGTCATGCAACTGAATGTTCAGCTCTTCCCCTACGCCAAGAGCCTTATTCAGCCCCATCTCAGCAATGAAAGGTAAAGTCATGAAAACCACCGGACCATTCAGCCGAATCACCCCGATGCTCGCCATTACGATTGCCCTGCTCCTTTTGCCGGGCAGCATTCCGTCAGCGCAGGCGCAAACAGGGACGCCGGGTGACATCCGGGAGCCTTCCTTACCCCAGGTTCTCAAGATCCAGAGGCGCTACCAAAACCTGCTTCTGAAGATCAAGGGCGCTAAATACGTCGCCACCGGCACATGCGAAGAAAGAACGAAAGAGCTCGTCGCCGGACTGATCATCGAAGGCCCCTTTTTTGACTGCATTGCAGTTCGGCTGAATGACATTCGAGACCTTCCAGCCGTGGAAGAGATTTATGGGAACCCACTCCGGCTTGACGGTGCCCTCATCCATTTCACCGATAAAGAACCGCTCCCGAACAAAGGCGGAATCACGGTTCACAATTAAGAACGATCCAGCAGGAAATCGGATTAATAGTTCGTCCTGATCGAACGCCGGGTCGAACTGTAGGCATTGCCCGCCTTGTCCTTACCCATGACGATGAAAGAGTAGAGCGTGTTCGGCATCAGCCCGACCAATTTGACTGAACGAGTGACAACAAAGTTGCCGTCGGGCCCGACGACTCGGCTCGTGTCATAACCCACGCCCCAGTTCAGACCGCTGCTTGCCAGCTCGTTGGTTGTCCAGGTCACGGTAATACTCGTACTTGTCGTTGCCGTGCCGATCGTGCCGACAATCGGAGCCTGCGTATCCACAGTCCAGGAATATGCCGCTCCAACCGGGTCCATCGAGCCCCAACGATCAACAGCATGCACCTTGAACTGATGGGTTCCGTCCGCGACGGGGCTGTAAACCATCGGCGAAGCGCATGTGACCAGGGCGCCGCCATCCAGACCGCAGCGGAATGAAAGCCCCGCATTGGACCCAAAACCGATTGAGACGGAATTCTGATTCGTCGGATTCGTTGCCGGCGAAACACCGGCAATGAACGTAGTCACAGGAGGGTCCACACTCCAGGCATGCGATGCCGGAGCACTGATATTTCCCGCCACATCCTGCGCCTTCACCGCGAAAGAATGGGTGCCGACAGGCACTCCCGAGTAGATGACCGGCGATATGCAAGATTCGAAAATCGCACCATCCATCGAACACAGGAACAAAGCTCCTGCTTCATTCGATACGAAGTCGAACTGAATGGAGGCATTCTGGTCCCGCCCGACACTCAGTGTGACGACGGGTGCCGTCAGATCAACAACCCAGGCCACACTGGCCACTGGCCCTGAATTTCCGGCCAGATCGGTCGCACGAATTTCAACCAGGTGATTTCCCTCGGCCAACCCACCGATACTGAGCGGACTTGAGCAGGAAGCAAAACCAGCACCGTTCAGCTGACATTCAAATGAAGCGGGCTCATTCGCAGTGAAAACGATCGCGTTAGCACTCGAGTTCGTCGATACGTCGGCAAAATCCGCCACTATGTCGACCACGGGCGCGGTGAAGTCGACCGTGAAGGAGTGCAGGATCGAATTGGAGGCATTTCCAACGGCGTCCGTTCCGCTGACCAGAAGCTCATAAGCTCCCTCTGCAAGACCCGTAAGTTCGACTGGCGAACCCGAACCCGAAAGCACGTCGCCATTCAGCGTCGACACCAGAACCGCGGACTCAGACATATCCACCGAGGCACTCAGCCACGATGAATTAATGTGACTTGCCGCTGAAGGCAGAATCTCCGAGAAGGCGATCTCGGGGGATGCAAAATCCATCAACCACTCAAGACTGATGGGCGCGGAACGGTTACCAGATGGGTCCGTGGCCACAACAACTAGAGCATGGTTTCCTTCGGCAAAAACAGGCGCGACGAAGGGCGAAGCACAGGCCTCAAATGCGGCGCCATCGAAGCTGCATTCAAATCCGGCGAGCTCATTGGCCTGAAACTCAACCGATATCATCTTGCTGCTGGTGGCTCCGGCAGCGGGTAAAACCTGGCCCAAAGCGATGACGGGCTCCGTAAAATCGGAAACCCATGCGTAACCAACCGCGTTTCCGATATTCCCGGCAGCATCGCGGGCACGAGCCGAGAAAACATGTTCTCCTTCAGCAAGCTCGGAAATCTGGAAAGGCGATTCACAGGCCGAGAAACCCCCGCCGTCGAGCTCACACTCGAATACCGCGGACTCACTTGCCATGAAGGCGATCTCGATACTGGACGAGCTGTTTGGTGACACACTCGGAGTCACCTGAAGAATCGAGGTCACGGGAGCTGTTGCATCGATCACCCATTGAAACTGCGCGGGATTGTTGGCGACATTTCCGTTTGCGTCAACCGAAGTGACCGAGAACTGATGAAGCCCCTCGGCAAGGTCGGAGTAGACCACGGGGGAAACACATGGCAAAAACTCTCCGCCATCGATGGAACATTGATAGCTCGCGGCTCCGTCCTGTGAGAACGAAAACTGAATACTGCTCGAGGACGTCACACCGGGGAGCGCGGACATATTATCCAGAGTGGCACCCGGAAGAAGTGAGTTCACCGTCCAGGAGTGTTGCGCTCCGGCGGGATCCGCGATCCCAGCCGCGTTCTTGGCGAACACCTGGAACACGTGCGCACCATCGCTCAGATCAGAGTAAGCCTGAGGCGAGGAACAGGCCGCCCTCGCGGAGCCATCAAGCGAACACTCGAAACCAACACCCAGCTGATCGCTCGAGAACGTAAAAGAAATAACGGAAGAGGAGGTGACGAGAGCCGCTGGCACTACGGAATCCAGAACGGTTTTAGGAGCCTGTGCCGGAAGCGTCGGGGTAGGCGTCGGGGTAGGATCTGGATCGGGATTACTGCACCCGGCGACGGAATAACCGCTCACCCGGATCCCCGCGTTCAGAACGTGCAGATCTTTTCCCTGCAACGAAAGCTTGATCACGCCTTTATTCTTCAGCACGTGAAGCATGAATTTATGAATAGGTTCGCCGCCATTCACAATAAGCTTATGCAGCCGATGTCTGACATCTGAACTGTCGCTTTGCGCGGCATAACGAATCAACTCGTAAACGGAGCCGCCGTCACGGCCGGAAGTCTGAAGACCATTGACTGCGAGCGGAACTTCAAATGCGGACCCCTTCATCTTCCCGCGAAGGGTCGCAACAAGATCAACGCTCTGAATACGAAGCAATGGATCTGCCAGGAAGGCGATGCTGAAAGGTTCAAAGTAGAGGTGATGCCCACCATTGATACTCACGGGCACGATCTCGCGCACAAAGAACTCGCGGCAATCCGATGGACCGGATTCCCCCTCCGGAATCGTTATCTCCGGCGCAGCCACTTCGTCCGTGGGCTCACATGCGGTGAGCACGGAAGCCGTGAGCAGGACGAGACCGAGCGTGATGCTGCTGGAAAGCCGTTTATTGATTTGCATACGTACTCCTGGGCGTTTCTCTAAGAATAGCGCATCGCGTCATGGTCCGCGCTGTGTCTTTTTTGACCCACCTGAGAACCCACCTAAACCCCTGAAGACAAGCATAGATCCTGCCTGATCAGGCTTTACTGGACGCCACCACCAAAACAGCTGAAAATGCTTCATACAAAGAGGAGATGGCGTATGAGTTTTTCAAAGTTGAATCTGACGGTAACCGCATCGTTGTTAATGATGGCGCTCGGAGGCCACAGTGCTTCGGCCGAGACATTTTATCTTCAAGTCAGCGGCGCCCCTCTCCTGAATGTCAGCAACAAAAGCGTGAGCAATGGTGGCGGCAGCTTTACGCCTCCCGCAGTCCTGGAGGAGTCCGGGCTTGGCTACGATTTTCGCGGCACGATCGGCCCCGTTTTCTGGAATAAACTTCTGATAGGCTTTGGATTCAATTCCTCGAGTATTTCATCGGGCCGCGATGCAGTGGACGGCGGCGCGAGTTCCATCGACGCGATGACCAAAGCCATGAGCTACGGGCCCGCAATCGGCTTCCTATCCGGCGGCTTTCATATCATTGGCACGGGCATAGTCGCCGGCAAGCAGGAAATCACCGACAGGCGCGTCGCCTTTGATGGAACCGTCGAAGGTGATTTCACATGGAAAAACCAGGTCGGGTTAGGCTATCAGATCGACATCGGCTACTCGATCGCGCTGAGTCGCGCGGTCAAAATCGGTCCAAGCCTTGTCTATCGCAAGCTCAACTACAAACGCCAATCCTTCAGCAACACGTCACCCTTGGCCGACCCCAGCTTCGATTACACGGATCAGTGGTTTGATACCCGCGCCGTGGAAGGCAGCCTGACGCCGTTGATCTCAGTGATCATCGCCCTCTAAGGGGCCGTATGCAAATGTCGACCTCAGCCCGTATTGCCAGGCCTACTCGCTGAGCGGGACCGAAGCCTGCGCTGCCATGAGCGTTGGACTGACAAGCTCGAGCTTCTGGACACGAATGCCGACGGACTCAAGGAGCCCTATCGAATCACGAATGCGGTAGTCCTGGCCGTAATAAATCGCGCGCACGTTTCCCAGATTGATCAGACGTTTCGCGCAAGCAGTACAAGGCAGATGTGTGACGAAAACGAACTTTTCGACGCTTCTCGGGGCATCACAATTAATGACAGCATTCTCCTCTGAGTGGAGACAGCCGCAATTTCCGGGTTCGGCCCGGTCACAGCCATTATGAAGACCCGTGGCGTTGCCGTTGTACCCGACCGCGAGCACTTTGCGGAAGTCGGTACTTGTAATGACCGTTCCGACCTGCAGACGATGACAAGTCGCGCGCGCCGCGAGGGTGAAAGCGAGCTGAAGATAGATATTCTCAAAACTGGGACGTGGACGTTCGTTACTCATTCTTTTCTGGAACCTTTACGTTAGACAGATAAAAAGACAGCTCCCGAATAGATTCGTAAACGTCCTGAACGGCACGATGAGTGCTCGGCTTCCGGAACTCAAGACCGTACTTCTCACGAAAGATCTCCTTGAAGGAGCTGACGTCGATCAGGCGATAATGGAGCCGCTTGGCAACGCGAGGCATATAACGATCCACGAACCGGCGATCGTTCCCAACCGAGTTGCCAGCCAGGACGATCTGGTCTTTGGCGCTATAGTGCCGGTCCATCAGGGCCAGAACCTCGTCTTCGACCTGAGCCAGAGGGGTGCCCCCGGGGATGGCGGCGGTCAAACCGCTCTCGCCATGGGTCTTCTTGCACCAGGCGTTCATCCCAGCGACGACCTCGGGCGGCTGGAAGACGATCCGATGGTATTCCTCGAGCGGCTTAAAATCGATGTCGGTGATCACCACGGCGATTTCCAGAATGGAATCCGCCTGATCGTCCAAGCCGGTCATTTCAAGATCGATCCAGAAGAGGGGTTTTTTCATGGCCTGTCTTTGTGCTTAGTGGATAAACCTCTCCGCGTCAAACCCGGACCCAAAATCATATGAAAAAACAGGAAAAAACCCCTTGATTAAAACCGACCTTCTTGGTTAGAAACGTCCTCTATTATTAAGGTTCACCCCGGCTGACATCTCATTTCTGATGGGTGTGATATTCTGTAAAAATTTTCGGATTCGCAGGAGAGAAATTCATGGCGGTTTCATTAGATATGGTTCGCAACATCGGGATCTCAGCCCACATCGACTCGGGCAAGACCACCCTTTCCGAACGCGTTCTCTTCTACACGAAGAAAATTCACGCCATTCACGAAGTGAAGGGCAAAGACCAGGTCGGCGCCACGATGGACTACATGGATCTTGAGCGTGAAAAGGGCATCACGATTCAGTCCGCGGCCACTTACTGCATGTGGAAAGGCCACAATATCAACTTGATCGACACTCCTGGCCACGTCGATTTCACGATCGAAGTGGAACGTTCACTTCGCGTTCTGGACGGCGCCGTTCTCGTGCTTTGCTCGGTGGCCGGCGTGCAGTCGCAGTCCATCACCGTCGATCGCCAGATGAAACGTTATAAAGTCCCGCGCATCTGCTTCATCAACAAGATGGACCGCGCCGGCGCGAATCCGTTCCGCGGCGTCAAGATGCTCCGTGAAAAACTCTCTCACAACGCGCACCTGATCACTTACCCGATCGGCGCCGAAGACCAGTTCAAGGGAATTGTCGACCTGGTCACGATGAAAGCCATCTACTTTGACGGCGACAACGGTGAAAACCTCCGTGAAGAAGCAGTTCCTGCCGACATCTTGGAAGATTGCAAAAAATATCGCGAAGAACTCGTCGCCGCAGTGGGCGAATTCGACGAAAACGTCGGAATGAAATACCTGGAAGGCCAGGACGTCTCGGTTGACGAACTCCGGGAAGCGATCCGGAAAGCCACCCTCAGCCTCGAGTTCACGCCTGTGATGGTCGGCTCTGCCTACAAGAACAAAGGCGTTCAGCCTCTGCTGGATGCGGTTCTGGCGTACCTGCCGAACCCGATGCAATCCGTGAATATCGCCCTCGACCAGCATAAGAACGAAGAGAAGGTCGAACTCAAGTCAGACCCGAAGGCTCCCTTTGTGGCACTTGCGTTCAAACTGGATGAAGGCCGCTACGGTCAGCTCACCTACATGCGCGTTTATTCCGGCACCGTCAGGAAGGGCGATGTGATCTTCAACTCGTCCAACGACAAGAAGGTCAAAGTTCCGCGCCTCGTTCAGATGCATGCCGATGAAATGCATGACATCGAAGAAGCGCGCGCCGGCGACATCGTCGCTTTCTTCGGCGTCGACTGCGCGTCGGGCGACACATTCACCGATGGCACCGTGAAATACACGATGACTTCGATGTTCGTTCCGAATGCCGTTATCTCGCTCGCCATTGAGCCGAAAGAAAAAGCCGGCCAGGCGAACTTCTCGAAGGCGCTCAACAAATTCACGAAGGAAGACCCCACGCTTCGCGTTCACCGCGACGAGGAATCCGCTCAGACCATCATCAGCGGCATGGGCGAACTCCATCTTGAAATTTACTGCGAACGCATCAAACGCGAATACAACTGCGAAGTGGTCGTCGGTAAGCCCCAGGTTGCTTTCCGCGAAACGATCACTGGCAAAGGTACCTTCAACTACTTGCACAAGAAGCAGACCGGCGGTTCGGGTCAATACGCCAAAGTCATCGGCTTCATCGAACCCCTTCCGGCCGATGCCGCAATGCAATACGAATTCGTTGACGAGATCGTTGGCGGTTCGATTCCACGCGAATTCATTCCGGCCTGCGACAAGGGCTTCCAGGAAGCGATCAAGGAAGGCCGTCTCATCGGATTCCCGATCGTGGGCGTGCGTTGCGTGATCAACGATGGCGACAGCCACGACGTCGACTCCTCTGAAATGGCGTTCAAAACTGCCGCACTCATGGGTTTCCGTGAGGCTTACGAGAAAGCCGGCGCCGTCGTGCTCGAGCCGATCATGAAGCTCGAAACCTCCGCTCCTGAAGAGTTCCAGGGCTCTGTCATGGGACAAATCAATCAGCGCCGTGGCATGATCGCCAACAGCCAGACGAACGAAGGCTATGCGGTCATCGAAGCAGAAGTTCCGCTGAACGAAATGTTCGGGTATTCGACCGATTTGCGCTCTGCAACACAGGGCAAAGGCGAATTCACCATGGAATTCCTGAAGTACGCGCCAGTTCCTCGCAACATCCAGGAAGAAATGGTAAAGAAACATCAGGAGAAGAAGGCAAAAGAGAGCAAGTAAGCTAAACTTACTGACTCGCACTTCAGCCTGAGGAGATCTACATGCAGAGTTTCGTCACCGTGGTTCATGTCATTACTTGCACGCTGCTCGTGCTGGTTGTCTTGATTCAATCCGGCAAGGGTGCGGAAATCAGCGCGTCCTTCGGCGGCTCGAGCCAGACGGTGTTTGGTAGCTCGGGCGGTGCGAACTTCTTCACGCGATTCACGGCCGCTATGGCGACGATCTTCATGATCACGTCATTGACGCTGACGATCATGGGCGGCCAGTCGCGTAAGAGCATATTCGAGAGCGCGCCCGTGACCGAAAGCGCTCCGATTACGAATCCGGAAGCTGCAAAGCAGCAGGAACAGCCCGCTCCCGCTCCTGCGCCTGCGCCTGCGAAGTAACGCTTCCCAGCCCCTGCATCAGGATAACCCCGTGTTCCTTGCGGGTGCTATGTGGCAACGTTTATCTTGCGATAGATGCGCGTCGCCCTGCTTGCACCCTTGTTTGAAAGCGTTCCTCCACGTCTTTATGGCGGCACCGAGCGGGTGGTGGACCAGCTCTGCCGGGGACTGAAGGACGCCGGCCACGAGGTGACTCTTTTTGCCTCCGGCGATTCGACGGTGGACGTGCCCACGATTCGAGTCATCGATCAGGCTCTTCGACTGAGAAATCCACCTCCCAATGACCCGAACATCTGTCACTTCCAGATGCTGGCGGACGTGCTCCGACACGCAAAGGAATTTGACGTCATCCATAATCACCACGATTACTATATGCTGCCCTTATCCGAGCTGACGGAGGTTCCAGTCCTCACCACCGTCCACGGGCGCCTGGATCTCCCGGAGGTCGGTCCTGTCTATCGAGCCTTCCCGCACTCCTCCTTCGTCTCGATCAGCGACTCCCAGCGAAGCCCTCTTCCGGACCTGAACTGGGTTCGCACCATTTACCACGGGCTTCAGCTTCAGAATTTTTCATATCACCCCGACCATGGACAATACCTCGCATTTCTGGGCCGCATCTCGCGGGAGAAGCACCCCGAATGGGCGATTCGCATAGCCAAAGAGGCAGGAGTTTCGCTGAAAATAGCCGCGAAGATCGAGGGCCGCGCATCGCAGGATTACTTCGACGAGATCCTCGCGCCGGAAATCGACGGAAACTTCATTCAGTACGTCGGTGAGATTCACGAGGAACAAAAATCCGATTTTCTTGGCAATGCTCGTGCGCTCCTATTCCCCATCGACTGGCCTGAGCCCTTCGGACTGGTGATGATTGAGGCCCTCGCCTGTGGCACGCCGGTTCTGGCGCGGCCGTGCGGATCTGTTCCTGAGATTCTTGCCGATGGCATAACGGGTTTTCTGAGCAACGATCTCTCGGAACTCGCATCCCGAGTTCACGACATTCCATCGATCAGCCGCAAACGCTGCCGAGAATGGGCTGAGCAGCGTTTTTCCGTCGATCGAATGACGGAGGAGTACATCCATGTCTACCGATACCTCACCGGACTCTCCAGGCGCCCACCCTCAAAAATCGAACGGCGGAGGACAGGAACCCGTCATCATCGACGGAATCTCCTACATCCCTTCCGCCGCGCTGCTCACGGGAATTCCTAAGCTCAGCATCAAGGACGATCGAGCCTTCGCCGTAGTCGATCCGCAGGGCGAATCACCACGCTTGTATTCTCATGCTTCCGAACTCGGAATCTATTTCAATGACACCCGCTTCATTGGTGTATGGGAGATGACCTTCAACGGAGCCGCGCCTGTTTCGCTGGCGAAGGAACTCCGATTTTCCGGCAACACTGCCGTGTTTTCGATGACGAACCCCGACCTTCCGCGTCTGGGCGAGTCCGGCCGCATCCGGCGCGATACCTTCCTGATCAGAAGGATTCTCACACTCCAGCAAGATACTTTTTACGAAACGGTTGAGGTGAAAAACTTTGATGATCGCGAGCACACATTACAGGTCGAGCAATGGGTAGGAAGCCGGTTTGATGACGTCTTCGAGGTACGCGGTTTCCCCCGCCCCCGCCGGGGCAAAATGCTCGCAGCCGAAGAGAGCTCGAAAGACGGTGGCCTGACCACCATTCTGCAATATGAAGGACTGGACGCGCAGATACGAAGAACCTTCATCCACCGGCTATTTCCCGCTGAAAAGATCCGCGTCTCCCCGAGCCTCACCGGGCATTTCACGCGCATCAGCATTCCGTCGAAAAGCACGGTCGCGCTTAAAACAATCGTATCCTTCGACAAACCGTCCGAAGGAAAACTGATGGGGCGCCCGTATGCTCAGATTTCAGTGCCGGAAAAAATGGAGATACTGGCCCGTGACTACCTGGTGAACCCGCTGCTCGGCCTCTCGATCATCACGGACAACGCTTTGGTGAACAAGTCGATCGAAAACGCGCGCAGAGACATCTTCACGCTCCTCACGCGCGAGGAATCCGGCGTACTTTACCCTTATGCAGGCATCCCCTGGTTTTCCGCGCCCTTCGGGAGAGACGGATTGATAACGGCCTTTCAGCTGCTTCCGTGGAATTCAAGCCTGGCGCAAGGCGTTCTTCAGTATGTCTTCGAGACACTGGGAACCAAATTTGACGCGTTCACTGATGAGCAACCGGGCAAGGCCTTCCACGAGATGCGACGAGGAGAAATGAGCAGAACCCGGGAGGTGCCCTTCATCCCATACTATGGCTCCGTCGATTCCACGCCGCTCGCCCTCATTCTTCTGCACGAATACATCCGCTGGACCATGGACCTCGGGCAACTCAGGAAGTGGTGGCCTTTCGCATTGCGAGCGCTCGACTGGATCGACACGTCAGCCGATACGAACGGAGATGGTTTCGTCGGCTACGCCATGCAATCCACTTCGGGTCTGGTGAACCAGGGATGGAAGGATTCGGGCGATTCGGTCATGCACCGTGACGGCAGACTCGCGGAGGTGCCAATACGCCTTTGCGAAGCGCAGGGATATGCGTTTCGGGCGCGAATGGGCATGTCCGCGCTTGCGCGCCTTCTCGGAGATGATGTCCTCGCATCCAGGCTCAGATTGGATGCGCTCAAACTCCGGGCCCGGTTCCAGGAACAATTCTGGAACGCCGAAGAGCGTTTTGTTCATCTGGCCCTGGATGGAAAGTCACGGCCGTGCGCCGTAAGAACATCCAACATGGGCCACTGCCTCTGGGCGCAGATCCTCACCGGAGAGCAAGCCCGCGACGTCGCTGAACACCTGCTCTCAGACGCGATGTTCAGCGGCTTCGGCATTCGCACGCTGGCCGACACCGAAACCGCGTACAATCCTCTGAGCTACCATAACGGGTCCGTATGGCCGCACGACAACTCGATCATCATGGAAGGACTTCGACTCTACGGATTCCAAAAGGAACTTGAAAAGCTCGCGCTCGGGACGTACGCGGTGCTCGAGTCGAGTGACGATTTCCGTCTGCCCGAATTGTTTTGCGGTTTCAGGCGCCGGGGTTCGGAGCCGCCGGTGCCGTACCAGGTTGCGTGCAAACCGCAGGCGTGGGCCGCAGGCTCGATCTTCCTCATGTTGAAATCCATGCTTGGGGTCAGCATGGAAACGGACCAGAACTATCTCGTCTTCAATTCTCCGCTGCTTACCGACAAAATCAGCACGATGGAAATCAAAGGACTTCAATGCAGGGACTGGGAAGCGGACCTGATACTGAGAAGGGGCCGCTCAGGCACGACGGTGGAAGTGACACGAAAGACCGGGCCACTGCGGGTACTTACCGTGAAACGGTAATTTCCCGCCGGGCCATTCGCACCAGAAACAGCGCGAAAAAGAGCGCGAAATGGCACATTAAAGATGGCAGCGTCATATTGAACTTATCGTGCTGCACGGCTGCCAGAAACAACGACGGGATCACGAAAAGCAAGGTGCCCATCAGCAGATCGCCGAGATGAGCGCGGGTGAATGAGTCTGAAATATTCGGCAACAAAGCAGCCGGAATGAAGATCATGCTCATCTGAGTCAGCTCGTAGTACGCGCCGTAAAGATGGAAATAGGGTTCCACGTACCTATAACCGGCAAC
>Ga0154382_120_pt1 | contig 22377 bp, 23 predicted proteins | sample RifGroB1_FD_105626 | JGI IMG/M metagenome (GOLD analysis project Ga0154382, IMG submission 105626) | Bdellovibrionales bacterium GWB1_55_8 | reverse complement strand
AAAACACTCCTGGCACCTGGAAGGAACGTCCGAACTGGCAACGCAAGCTGCGCCACTCGATCGAGAAGATCGCGACGCATCCCGGGCTGCCGGAGCTGTTCCAGGACCTGATCAAGCGTCGATCGACGTCCTGAATCCCGCCGTGAGTGTCCGGTACGACGCAGCTGCTGAAATTCGGTAGAGTTTCTGCGGGTTCGTATTCGGGCACTTTGGACACACTGTTTTCGGCCGCGCATTCAACTAAACTGAAAGTATTAGTGAACCTAACTGTACGTTGGCCGGTGAAACATTATGAGAAATAGCCTTCTAATCGTGCTTACGGCACTCTCACTGACTCTGGTCGGATGCGTCGAATCCGTACTGGAACCCGGACTGCAAATGGATCCCGGCAGTGGGACTCTTCTCAGCCCTGGCAAATTTCGACTCATGGGTTCTCATTCAGCACAGAACAATGAAGTCAGTTCGGCGACCGTTCTGGTGACGGGGATCGATGTACGATCCATTGACGGCAGCTTTCTTGATTATGCGGTCGCGCCCTTTGTCATGGACTTGATGGAATTCCAGAACAATCCCGCCTCCATCATGGCTCGCGTGATGCTCCCATCAGGCGAATATGATCTGGTCCGCATCCATACTTCCGAATCAGGAGAAGCTGTTCTCGCGTCGGGCGAAGTCCTTCCTCTGATTGTCCCGAGCGGCGAACAAAGCGGAATCAAGTTGTTCTTTTCGCCCGCTTTCAAGGTTCAACAGGAAACAATCACCATCGGCTTTGCAAGATTTGACCTGGAAAGAAGTTTTGTCATCACCGGCGGACCTCATAGCAAAGTCCACTTTAAGCCGGTCGTGCGGGTGAACGCGACGCAACCGATCGTGATTGACGCGCCGGCCGACGCACCAGTGGAAGCGCCGGTGATCGACGACGGCACGCTCCCTGTGGATAACAGCACTCCTCCTGTCGAGGAACCCGTTCCTGAAGAACCCGGTCCTGATGACTCAGAAATACTTCCCGACGATTCGCAAGACGAAGTTTTCATGCCGTGGATCGGTATCTGAAGCTCAATTCCTGAACCTCTACAGGTACTCGAACGCGCCCAGGTCGCCGGCCCCATCCTGGGGTCTGCTCCTCAATTTGCGATCATCAAACTCGTACAAGACCGGATGATCCGACAGCAGCGCCGGCAACGCTTCACCCCGGTTGATCGCAGCCGAGGTCGGCGTCAGACCCGCATCCACGTTACCAAGGACCACACTTCGCAAACCTGGCTCACGCCCGGGACCGGAAATGAAGTTCTCCGTTCCGGTGATCGTTCCAGTGAAAACGCCGTTCGTGGCCGAGGGTACCCAATCCGGACTGATCCAGTTGACGCCGAAGCTTGCGTTCCCGGCTCCGGCATTCACAAGAGACAGCTCACTTGCGATTGAACCCGCGGTTTCAGGCAAGCTCACCAGGATGTTGTTATGCGCGTAGGCTTTCTGACCGGCCGTATCGAGTTGAAACAGAACCGTGCGCCAGCGCGCCCCGGTGCCGGACTTGTTTGAGATCGAAATGAATGTGTTGTGGAAAAAATGGAGGTCCTTTCTATAGCGATCAGAAAATCCGGTGTCGCCGCCGAAATGTATCGGCGTAGTCGCTCCGTGGTAGGTTCCTGTTCCTTGATTCCCTGGAGGGTTCACGAAAATATTGCCGTAGACATACGTGTTGGCGTACGTCGGCTCTGAACAGAGCGCAGGCGCCGCGTTTTCGCAGTCCACCAGATCCAGGATATGGGCGCCGCCCTCGAATGAATTGAAGCGAATGACGGTCCCCGCGGATCTGTCCTTTAAATTGGATCCCGTCGCTCCTTCACGGGGCGGCCCGAAAAGATTGAATTGGAAAGTGATCCCTGCCGTTTCCGTATAAACGTTGTGCTGTCGATCGCTGCCCGCGTTCCCGTTTCCGTGAATATGAGATCCTTCGACGAGGATCGACTGAGTGAACGTCGCGCTATCCGCGCCCGTGTTCGCGAAAAAGCCATTTCCATTGGAGTGAATGGAGACGTTGCGGATGGCGATGTTCCTGCCGCGATGAATGTAAATTCCGGCTGCCCCGGTCGAGTAAGCGCGGAGCACGCCTGTTTTATCGACAAACTGATGAGCAGGTTGAGCGTTCCTCAGTTCGAAGTTACGGATATCCCAGTGCGCAGGGACATGCGTGTACGCCTGGCCAGCCCGCTTCCCGATATAGATCACCCCAAGCTGCTCTGTATAAGCAGCCGAGTAAAAATCAGTGTCACTTGCGGTTGTGGCGTTCATGCCATCCAGGACTGGAAGGTCACCTGCGGGCCCCGGCACTCCACAAAAAATGATCGGGTTTCCCTCCGAACCACTCGCGGAAAGCAGCACCTTTTCAAAGTAGGGCGTCGGCTTCCAGAAAACGCGGACCACATCACCTCCGTGCAACTGCGACCAGGGCACGAGTGCGAGGCTCTCGTAAGTTTTGTCCGGCCCGACGTCATAAGTCGTCGCACCGCTGGCAGGAAGGCAGGAGACATTCACAGGATGCACAACCGGATTCACAGGCGATGACGGAGCAGGCGGCTCGTCATTGCCGATCTCATTCGAGCCGATCGACGGAGGCGTAACGAGGACGTTAGAGTCAAAGCAACCGGGCAAAAGAATTGAACCCAGAATTCCAGCCATTGCGGCCGCCAGAAGAGTCGACTTCATGAGGAGACCTCCCTTTGCTTTAGAATAATCGGACTAAAACGCTTGTTCGATGAGCTTATTCGAAACCGTGTCAAAAAAGACATAGTCATTCCACTAATTTAGAATACCTGAGTGCTTCAGTTGTCATTTTGTTTGCAATGACGCGCTTTGTTAATTAGACTTAACTTTAGATGAAACTCGTCCAGGCCCCGGGGCAGCCGGATCAAAAATCGGGAAAAATACTGATTGCAGCCACGAGGCTGCTACTCGCCATCTCACTCGCTCTCTTCATCTGGCTTCCGGAGGCGTCGGCGGCGGACAAGCGCCAAAAGGTCATCGACTTCGAAGACGAGCTGGTCGAAGGCGTCAATCGCCGCCCCCTCGATTCACTGAACACCCTTTCCGACGCCGAAAAGAGACGCCGCAAGACCCACCTCTACCGGAAAAGACGCGGCTTTCGGATCGAAACGGACGAGACCCTGAAAGTACTGAGGTACACTCCATGACCGCTTTCGTTGTCACAACCTCGATTGCAGGCATTTCACAGAGCAGGATCTGGAACGGCTCCGCACCGCTCACACTGGGAAATCCGCTCCGCTGGGTGATCGAGAAAACCCCACAGGGCGTTCGCGCGCGAGATCTGTCAGGCCGCGCGCACCAGGTAAGGAACGATTCCGTCCGCGAACTGGATTCCGCCAGCCTGGCATCCGGCGCCACGCTGAAACTTCCACTCTTCAATGATCGCTCTCTTTGCGAACTCCAGATCCGGCCCGTACGAAACATCAGGCCCGCTTACGGCTCAAACAGCGGCGACCAACTGAATATCTTCACCGGTTTTGGCGCGTCCATTTCGAAGGCGGAACCTTTTTTGAAGGAATTCATCGGAAAAGACGGCAAGAATCCTGTCTTTTCACTCAAAAAAGGCGTCCAGGGATTTGAACTCACCTTTCTTCAGGATGGCGTCCGAACCGGCAGCTACACCAGTCGATCCGGACAGACGCTACCGGTTGCTCCTGAAGCTCTCCTCAACCTGCAAATTTTCTTTGGATCCCGAAGCTGGCATTTCGGATTCCTTGCGGCCCCCGAGTCGATCGCCCCCACAACAACGTCCAACGCACGGATCACCACCAATGCCGAAGACCTGTGGTTCCTGAAAGCCCTTCGCCACGCCGCGATCGGACTTTCCGCCATTCTGCTGATCACCTGGTTCTGGCCCGCGCCAAAACCGACGGACGAACTCATTCCGGCGCAATTCACGAAAATCGTGCTCGCACGTCCGGCGACTTCCGAGCCCGCCGCCCCCGCCGGTGAAACCGGCGCCGCCAGTAGGGCAACCCCGGTCGAAAAGGCCGCGGTCGTCCAGGCGTTCCGTGCAAAGGCGTTACGCAACAGCATCAATGGTCTGCTCAAAGGCGGCATGACCCGCCTGCTCGCGCAATCGGACTTTGCGATGGGCGCGCGAAACTCCGGACAAGCCAAAAGGCTCTTCGACTCGCGTACCAATGCGCTTCAAGCCACTGGCGCTGAAGCCGGCCTGATGAATTCGAAGGATGTCCAGGTGGCATCCATTGGTGGCGCGGGCGCGGGCGGCTCCAAGGTTGGCTATGGAAAAGGCGGCGGAGCAAGCGTGGCGGGCCAGGGAACCTCTCACGTCTCACTTGATCTTGGGGGATCAAACGTCGAAGACGGTCTTTCAAAAGAGGAAGTCGGGGAGGTCATTCACCGGCACCTCAGTGAAGTACGCTATTGCTACGAATCGGCGATGCTTCGCACGCCTGGAATCGAAGGACGCTTGATCGTCAACTTCCTGATCGGCGGATCAGGCTCCGTTCTGTCCTCGGAAGTGAAGTCCTCGACGCTGCCTGATCCGAGACTCGACGACTGTATCCTGAGGCGACTAGGCACCTGGAAGTTCCCCGCCACCAAAGGCGCCATCAATGTGGCCGTTTCTTATCCGTTCATCTTTAAAACGCTTGGGAGATAATATGAGTTCGCGCATAGGTTTTTACATCAGCGCCCTTTCACTCACCTTCACCCTGGCAGGCGCGGTCAGCGCGCGCTCCGTCCTCGCGGCCGACGCCAATGACGCGAAAGCTGAAAAAGTGAACGTGGACTCCATCCGGGAAAAATACTGGGCGCGCGGCAACGAATCCGAACTCGGTGTCGTGCAGAACCGCCTCTACTCCAAGGAGCGCAAGATCGAACTCGGCCTGTTCGGCGGAATGCTGACCAGTGACCCTTTCCTGACGGTTCGCAGCACCGGATTTAGCGCCGGCTTCCATTTCAGTGAATATCTCTCGGCCCACCTGCTCTGGTGGCGGGCCTACTGGTCACCTTCTGCGGCTCTGAATACATTCCAGGAAAAAATGGGAGCCACGACCAATTTCAACGCACCTCTGTATTTCTACGGAGCCGAAGGCAACGCCAGCCTTCTCTATGGAAAACTGAGCCTCATCGGAAAAGCGATCATCTATTATGATATGCATCTCACGGGCGGCCTCGGCGTAACCGGGACCGAATCCGGAAAATACATCACTCCTCTATTCGGATTGGGCCAGAAGATTTACCTTTCGCAGGGCTCATCGCTCCGTCTCGATTATCGCGTGATGCCATTCTCCGAAGAGATCCTGGAAAAGGTGGTGACAAACCAGCTCGGCACATCCAAAGGGTTCCGGACCAACTGGACTCACGCCGTCAGCCTGGGAGTCACCTTCCTCTTCAGCACCGGAGGCTCGCAATGAACTTCCTTCGGATCCTGACGGCGGCCACTTTGGTTGCTGTTGTGTTTCACCTTCCGAAAGCCCTCGCTGAGCCCTCTGCCTCGCAGAGCTTCAGCCGCGACGCCTGCGGCGCGGGGGAATCGTGGACATTTTCCCCCGCACTCGAGGCCGAATGGTCTGATGCCTTCAACCGTTTTCTGAAAGGAAGCAGATCGCCGGTTATTGCCTTCTCGGAAGGCCTTGCCCTGAGACGTTTTGGCAGCACGGAAGAGGCAAAATTTTTTGGCGAGTACTGGGTCTCGCGAGCCCTGAACGAAGCCAAGCTCGCGCACGTGGCCTGGAATGGGTTTTCGGCAATGGTTGCCCGCACGGTCTCGGCGGAACAACTCGGAATCCAGCTCGCGGCTTTATCCTGCCTTCTCGAGATTCAGGCCCGAACCCCCGCCATGGCTTTCACCGGAGGCGTGGCACTCCGACTACCGGAACTCGCACAAGGCCTGGGCGCGCTCTCAGGAAAGAACCTGACCGAGGCGAAAAGGATCCTCCAGCAGGCGGCTTCAGCACGGATTCGGGAGCTGGTTTCCGAGGAAAAACCTTCTCAGAAAGCGGGAGAAGCCCTTCTCTCCATCCTGAAAGACGCGGGAGCCGACGAGTTTCTCTCGAAAGGCCTCTGGGCGGCTCGTCGCGCAGAGCACAGAAACACGATCTCCTGGCTCCGCAAGTTTCTTGAGGCGCCTCCCTCAAAACACCTGGAACGCTATCGCGATCAGGCGCGTATTCTTCTTGGCCGCGCGCACTTCTCAACGGGCGAGTTCGAAGCCTCACTGAACATCCTGAAAACAGTGACCCGAAACTCAAACGAACTCGCGCACTCGCTTTCAGACCTGGCGTGGGCCCAACTGCTCGAAGGACGCCACTCTGAAGCGATCGGAACCGCGGTGGCGCTGAGAGCAGGCGGCCTGCGTAACACTTTCACCCCTGAAACACCCATGGTGATGTCCATGGCCATGAACGAGATCTGCCAGTACCCGCAATCCGTGCTCGCCATCCAGAGCTTCCAGAAAAAGTACGAAGTACCGCATCGCTGGCTTTCGGCCTGGATCGCAAAACCCACTCCGCTTTATCCGCATGCGACCCGTTTCCTGCGCAAGAGCCCGGACGCACCGCCCATGGCCGTTGCGAGCGATTGGGTTCGTTCGCCACTGTTCATCGCGTTTCAGGACGAGATCAACCTGCTATTTGATGAGAAGGATTCCGCGCGCTCGCTCGGCCGGTCAGGCTCGGAAGAGCAGAAAAAATTGACCGGTCAAATCATTCAGTTTGTCCGCGAGCTCAAGCCGAAACTGAAGCTTGCGAAGATGCAGCAGAAAGAGGGTCAATCACTTCCCGCCAGGATCCTGAACGATCTCGCATTCCTCAAACACGAAATGCTCCGCCTTCGAAGACTCAGACAGGCAGCGCCGATCTGGCAGATGATCCTGTCGAACCACCTGAAGCTCGCGCCATTGCGGGAAGCACGCCTCGTAGCCGGCATCAACGAGGACCTGAATCGACGGACTCGAATGATGTATTACCAGCTCGAGGAGATTGCCGAGAATCTTCAGCTGGTGGAAGTTGAAATTTACAACGGCGCAAGTCAGGACATCATCTGGCAGAACGCCCACCCCGACTACAAGAAGGTTGCCCAGGGATTCACGGAAGAAAAGCGCTCGGCTCAGAAAGTGTGGGACTGGGGCCGCGTTGTCGCCTCATCCGGAGACTCAGAGGCCGGGGAAATCTGGGAAGACGAACTCGGATCATTCAAAGCGGCTGTTTTCGACAACTGCTCAAGCAAAGACCGCTACCTTGCTCTTAAAATGAAAAGAGGCAAACAATGAGCGCACGCACGAACGGCCAGGAACCGATTTACCTGGGCAAAATGGGCAAAGCTTTCGGCCCGTACTCGGAAGCTCAGCTGCAACAGATGAAAGCCAGCGGCGCACTGCGCGAATTTTCGTGGATCTGGGATGCTCAGCAGCAAAACTGGGCCCCTTTGGATCCACCGCCCGCACCATTGACGCTGACCCAGTCGCAATTCGACGCAGCGTCTCCAGCACCGCTTCCTGTGTTCAGGCATGACTCCATCCTGCCCTTGGAAGCCATTTGTCATAATCGCCGCACGGCGATTACGGCACGCCTGCGGCTGGTTTCCGAGACCGGCTGTGAGCTTGTGAGCCCGCTTGAGGAAGAGCCGCCTTTCCCTGCGAATTGCCAGGTGGCATTAAACCTCCTGGATCCCCGAACAGGGAAATCCGTTGAACTGCCCGTTCGACTCGCCGGCCTTGGAAGATCGGGTGGAGCCTGGCGCTATCGGGTTCTCTGGGAAAGCTGCCCGCCGCTCGTTCTTGAAAGCATCGCATAGATCGCGATTCCTCTATCGCGCCGGGGCCCTCGTGCGATAAGACAACCGCGATGGGCGCAGAGAGTACACTCCGATCAGAAACTGGCGAACGACTTGAAGTCAAAGAAGGCATCGTCCTGGACCGGCAGGGACGGCGCCTCACTCAAGCAACGATTTTTGGCGAAGGAAAACAGACTCCCGAAAATCAACCCCGGTTCTCGCTCTCGGGTGGAAACGGACTCTGGGTCCTGATGCTCGCATTTTTCACCCCCGTGCTGGTGATCGCGAGCTTCCTCGCATTCGGCAGTCTCGCCGCCGTTCTTGCGGTGGCCTGGCTCGGGTTCGCGGCGATCCGCGGAGTAGCACGTCTCTTCAGCTGAAATCAGTTATCAAAATTCCTCGGGCTTTCCGTTGTCTTCGGGCTTCTGAACATCCTCAACGAACCCTTGATTTTCGGACGCCTCTTCGGCTCCGCCCTCCTCCGTTCCAAGAGGTTTACGGACGTGCTGCCGTATCGCATCAGTAGGCACCCAACCCACCCCACCTTCACGCGAACGGACCTTGAAATAACCTTCCGTGGGCAGGTTGCTCGAGTAAACCCAAGCACCTTTTTTCAATCTGAAAAGCACCTGGGAAGTCGTACCTGGCCCTTGCCTTGCCTCGGCCTGATCCACCTCAACCTGAGCGATGCGCGCGGCCTGCGCCGAACCTGCGGCCGCGAACGCCACGAACACAGCGACACCGACAACCATCCGGATCCATTTTTCACGCGCGCTTTTCATCTCTCGCACCTCATTTAAGGACCTTGATCAGATCCATGGGATTCACCTTGTTTTTTTGAATCACTGCGGACCAGTGAAGATGAGGACCGCTCACCCGACCGGTAGCGCCCGACAAACCCAGGAGCTGCCCTACCTCGACCATCTGGCCCTTCTTCACGCGCATCCTGCTCAGATGCGCATAAAAAGTCACAACCCCATAGCCATGATCGAGCATCACTGTCTTCCCCGAAAAAAAGAGATCCTTCGCCAGAACTACTTTTCCTTTTGCGGGAGCGTGGACCCGAGAACCCACCGCGGCGCGAAGATCCAGTCCCGAGTGATAGCTGGCGAGCTGTCCGTTGAAAACACGTTTGGTCCCGTAAACACTGGTGATCGCGCTGTTCATTGGAAAACGAAAAGGCCCGTCCCATAGCTTTGTCCTAGAAATGTTGCGATAGATGGCACCGACCTCTTTCTGGTCCCGTCGAATACGAATCATGTCCTTCGGAGAGGGATTGAGGTGCTTCGGACTTACGCGCAGCTTTTCGGCGTCATAGTTGCCATCAATGATCGTCAGAGGCAGCGCCAGTCGCATGGCCTCACGTCCGTCTGCGGCTGATATCAAAACCCGAACTTCGGCGGTACCGGGTTTGTACGAATACGGAATTCCAAGTACCGCTTCGAACAGCCCTTCACCGGCACGATAAAATGGAAAGTGAAAATCCGCGAACTCACCTTTGAGAGCTTCCTCGTCCAGCTTCATTCCGGCAGGGGCGCGAACCGTCACCAGAACGATCGATCCGTCCGCCGCAATGCTCGTTGAGAGTTCGGCAGCAGCCGAGGACTCATTCACTTCCGCCGCTGTCGGTGAAATCGACTGGCATGCCAATGCCCCGGTCACCAGAATCAGCATCATGAACCAACGGTCAAAGCGCACGTACATCCCGATCTCCATCATGAAAAGAAATTTTGAGATCCTGTCCGGCATGGATCTGAGCCGCGCTCCGGATAACATTTTCCCCATCGCGGACGAGCGTGTAGCCGCGCTCGAGAACACGAAGTGGCGACAGCGCATCGAGCTTACCGGCCAGCTGCTCGATCGCGGTTCTTCGCCGATCCAACCGCACTCGCAGCGCCCGCGAAAGCCGATGGAACAGCTCATCGCACCGCTGCGCCTGTTCGCGAAGCCTGTCCCTCGGACTCACCACGCGAGCGGTGATATGGGAAAGAAGAGACTTCCTCGTGGCAAGGTCCCGCTGAATCGCGACACGCAGACGATTTTTTGAATCCTTCAGCCGAAGAGCGGCATCCACCCAATGCCCCGAAATGATCTCTGCCGCCGCGGAGGGTGTCGGAGCGCGAAGGTCCGAAACAAAATCGGCGATGGTGAAATCGATCTCGTGACCCACCGCGGACACTACCGGCAACGGGCAACGCGCAATGGTTCGCGCCAGGTTTTCGTCATTGAAACCCCAGAGGTCCTCAATACTTCCTCCACCCCTGGCGAGCACGACCACTTCTCCGAGCTGTCGCTGAACGGCCGCCTGAAGCCCCCTGATGATGTGCCGGGGCGCTTCATCGCCCTGAACCAGCGCGGGAATAACCGTGACGTGAATCTGTGGTGCACGACGCTTCAGAATATTGAGCATGTCCTGTATCGCCGCACCCGAGGGCGAAGTCACGACCGCGATGCGCGTCGGAAAACGAGGCAACGTTCGCTTGCGACTGGAATCGAAAAGACCTTCCGCTGAAAGTTTTGCCTTCAGTTGCTCGAACGCGAGCTGAAGCGCTCCCGCCCCGAGCGGTTCAATATGATCCACGGTAAGCTGATAGGATCCTCGCGGCGGATAAACGGTCACCTTCCCCCGGCAAAGCACCTGCAAACCGTCTTTCAGCTCAAACGTTCTCTTTTTCCGCGCTCCCCAGCCGAACGCAGCGGCTGAGATGGACGCCTGCGCGTCCTTCAACGAAAAATAGGCATGGCCGGAACTGGCGGGCCGGCAGTTGCTGATCTCACCTTGAACCCATACCTGTTGGAACGCGGGCTCGACGACCCCCCGGATCTTCGCGGTGATCTCCGAGACGGTCCAGGGTCGGGGCTGCTCCGCCTCCTGCACGGGTTCCGGGCGGCCCAATCTTGCAAAGAGCGGCAGATCATCCATTTACTGGCTCGAACTTACCGAGGCCTTTTTCACGTCAAGTCCCACGGAAGCCGGTGTCTCTCGAACGGCTATTTTTTTAAAAAAATCGTAGGACTTGAGATAATTAACGGCTTCCCGCACCTGGTAATCCTCTTTCGGATTCGCCTTCGCGGGCGTCAGATCGTCCGCGGCCAACGTCTTCTCCGGGCTCTTGGCGGGATCGGAACCTTTGGACGAATCCGGGGAATTCACCAAGGCCTCGAGCTCCTCTTTACTGTATTCCTTTGAGCCTTCGTCGCTGACCGGCGCGATGTGACCTTTCAGATCCTTCTCTCGATACGACTGATTCCTGCGACGAGCCTCCGCGAGCACTTTGACATCGTAATCCTCAAGAACGATATCAGGCATGACACCCTTCTCCTGAATGCTCCGACCGCTCGGCGTATAATAGCGGGCGATGGTGAGCTTCAGACCAAGCTCCTGACCGAGATCGACAACGGTCTGCACGGAACCCTTTCCGAATGTGGGCTGCCCCATGATGATCGCGCGATTGTAATCCTGCAAAGCTCCGGCAACGATTTCGGCGGCCGAGGCGGTATTCGCATTCACGAGAACCGCGACAGGAAGATCCTTGCGGGCCTTGCCTTTGCGCGCGTATTTGACTTCCTTCTGGTCCTTGTTGCGACCGATCGTCGAGACAATCGGGCCGTCATCGACGAAAAGCGATGCAACCTCCACGGCCTGATCCAGCAAGCCACCAGGATTCGTCCGCAGATCGAAAACGAGACCCTTGAGCTTATGGTTTTTTTCAAGCTTCTGAATCGCCTTCTCCACATCCGCTGCCGCGTTCTCATTGAAGCTCGTCAGGCGCACATAACCGAAGCCCGGCTCGAGCGGCTCGAACTTGACGGACTGAATCTTGATCACGGCCCGGGTGATGGAAAAATCGCGAGCCTGATCAAAGCCCGGCCTGTAGACCGAGAGCACCACCGGCGTCCCCTTGGCTCCTCGCATCTTCGCCACGGCCTCCACGATGTTCATCCCCTTCGTGCTCTCACCGTTGATTTTAACGATCTTGTCGTTCGCCTTGATTCCCGCCTTCCACGCAGGAGTGTCCTCGATGGGAGCAACGACCGTGAGGATATTATCTTTGACGACGATCTCGATGCCGAGCCCGCCGAATTTTCCACTGGTGTCGATCTTCATGTCCTTGAAAAGTTCGGGCGGGAGAAAATTCGAATGAGGATCCAGTGTTTCCATCATTCCCTTGATGGCGCCGTAAATCAGGTCCTTGTTTTTCACCTCGTTGACATAATTGGCTTCGACGAAGTGGAGCACCTTCTGGAACAGCTCGAGGTTCTCGTAACGCTCCTTCTTGTCCACTGCCGTGACAGCGGCAGCCGCTCGCGCGTTCGGCGAAGCAGCGAAGGCCGACGCCCCTCCTGGCCCTTGGAGAACCAGAGCCAAAGAGCAGTAACCCAGTAAAACACCCGGCAGGAGCCGGCACGAGGAGCGCTTGTTCAAAATGTCAGCCATAGAGCTGAGGCTAAACTAATTGAGCAGCCACTGCAACGGGTTGACTGCGACGTTGCGGGCGCGGATCTCGAAATAAACCGGAGTTCCGAGGTCGTCTGTTGCACCGATCTTTTCGCCGAGTCCCACGGGATCGCCGGCTTTTTTCCCGAGCGCACCGAGATTGGCGCAAAGCGTGTAATAGTGCTCGCCGTGATCCAGTATGACCACCTTGCCATAGTTCGGAAGCTCTCCCGAGAACGCGACCTTGCCGGCTGCAATCGCCTGCACCTGCTGATTTCGGCCAGCTGAAACATCCACGCCCTTTTTGAAGATGTGGAGACGCGATTTCGGGTCAAACGTCTTGCCGAAAGAGGAAATCACTTTTCCGGCCGGAACCGGAAGCGGTAACTTTCCCTGCAATCTCGCGAAGACACCCTGCCGCATCGCTTTCGAAACCACGCGTTCCGTGCGGACAGCCTGATCCAGCTCCAGGCGCGCATTGAAATTCTCGATCAGGCGCTGCACGTTGCCCTCGGCATCCTTCAGCTTCCGATAGCTCTCGAGCTGCGCAAGCCTCTCCTGATGCTGCTTACGGAGAATATCCACCTGCAGTTGCCGATTCAGCTCCAGAACGCTTTCCTGCTCCTTCAGGTCCTGAAACAGATAAACGAGCTGCTGCTTCTCTTCCAGTATCTTGGATTCCAAGGTTTCCGAATCCGCCAAATCGACACGGAAAGCCTCGAGTTCCTTGATACCCATATCGATCATGTTCGTGAGGACGCGTCGTCGCGGAGCCTCAAGCTTTTCTTTTGAAATCGCGAAATCACCCGTCCGTATCGAACGGTCGATGCCGATGAGAAAACGCCGCAGCGAGTTCTTCTGTTGCCGGATCCTGTCACTCACACTGGAGCGGCGCTTCTCAAGTTCACCGATGGTCTTCTCAAGCTGGATCATCCTTTGGCGCCCGAGCTCGCGCTCCTCATTCTGCAGACGGATCAAAGTCTCGATTTTCGCAACCGTCTGCTGTGCGCGCCTTTTGCTCTGGAGCCCGGTGAGCAGGCCGCTTTCCAGCTCCAGAACCTCGGCCCGGATCTGCTCCAGACGATCCACGAGCTTGGGCGGAGTCGGAGCCGCCCGCGCATCAGAAGCGATGACGGCCAATCCCGCCAAAGAGAAGAGCATAAAGGGCTTTATTACAACCAAGCACGCCCCCCCGCACTTCGGCGGGCAGGCGAAAACGCACCCGCCCAGACTCCGGAAAAAGTGCCAATCAGGAGTGTGATCGCGGCAGCGAAGGCAGCGCCGGTGGCTGGCACCTGCGGCAACTCACTGACCAGCGGGGAAAGCGTTCTCAGGTGTGAAAGCAGATAATCCGCTCCGAAATACCAGGACGCCGCAGCCGTGGCTCCCGCGAGAACTCCAAACAAAGTGCCGGAGAAAAAACCAGGGACTCTCGAACGCGCCCCTCCTCCACCCATGAGTTCCATGAACGAGACGGCATCAGCGAACTGCTGAGTGTTGAATTTGATGACCTGGAACGTAACGATGCAGGCCGCAAACGCCAAGGCGACAGAAACCAGAATGGTGATCCAGCGGATGGCCGCAACAGAACCCACCAGCGATGCCGCTTTGTGCACGGACGTTTCAATTGAACCGACGCCCTTCACTGCGCGAATGGTATCCACGGTTCCAGTGCTGAACGTGCCTGAAACGGACACGTATCTCGGAATAACGGCGTCCAGTTCCGCACCCCCAAGGCCTTCCAGCTGCTCAGCCAGATCCGGGTGCTCCTGGCGAACCTGCGCAATGAACTCGAGTGCGCGCACCAGTTTCAGATCACTGACCGCCTGCGAACCCAGCGCGGTACGGATCGTATCAACCACTTTTCCCTCATCTTCCTGCGCGAGTTCAGGATCGAGGTAAGCGGTGATGACTTGCTCGGAAGAAAGCCGGTGCATGACAGGTTCAAGAGAAAGAGAACACCAGCCCATCAGAATGGCGGAAGAAAACGCGGCGCCCGCCCCGAGCGCGGAAAAAGTCTGCATGAATGCGCTAGTCCTCCAGGGACGAAACGCCAGTTTCAGTAAATGCACGCCAACTCCTCGAGTGTCATCCGTCCGTTCTTCAACAGGGCACAGCGTTTTCGCACTCGACGCACGATCTCGCTGTCGTGTGTCGCCAGAATCACGGTCACCCCTGAAATATTGGCCTTGAGAAAAAGATCCATGAGCGACCAGGTGGATTCCTTGTCCTGTGCTCCCGTGGGTTCGTCCGCGATGATCAGTTCAGGATTCCGCGCTAGAGCTCTCGCTACAGCCACTCGCTGAGCCTCGCCGCCGGAAAGCGTGCGCGCCAGGCGGTCCCGCTTGGTCCCGAGCCCCAGCTTTTCAAGTATCTCATTGATTCTGACATGCGCCTGCGCTGGCAGCGCGCGACGACCTCCTGTCGTGATTGAAAGCGCGACGTTCTCGAGCACGGTGAAATCCGAAATCAGCCGGACTTCCTGAGGCACATAACCGATGGACTGCCGGATGGCTTGAAGTGTCGCTTTGGAGGCCGTATCGAGGGTATAACCAAAAAGTGAAATACTGCCGGATGAAGGCTGTTCCTCCGTGGCGAGAAGTCTCAAGAGGGTCGATTTACCCGCACCTGTCCCGCCCAGGAGATAAAGGAATTCCCCCCGGTTCAACTCGAAACTGGTTTGATCCAGGACACGCTGCCCCTGGAACTCTTTGCAGACCGACTTCAGGCTGATCACCTGGTTTTCCCCCTCTATCAAGTATCATCCCGAGTTTCAGAGCAGTCCAGTCCGGATTCGCAAAATGGACGCTTGTATCCCTTTCCCTCCGTCGATTATTTGACATTGCTTTGCGTCGCTCCTAGTCTGAAGACCCGAACAACACCGCTTTTCCGAGCTTTTCGATCGGAGTTATGAATGTTTCTTCAGCTGCTCGCGGCAGCGGATCGCCTCTGGCAAAAACAAAGCTGGCTACCGCTCGCGATCTCCATGGCAGCCATTTACGCCGCGTGGACATCCTTATTTCGCCTGTTGATCCTGACGTTTGTCACGTTCTTCCTCTTGCCCCCGGGGTTCGTCCCGACAGGTGGCCCGGGCTTTTGGGCTTCGCGGGATTCCCGGCCCATTGCGCTTCCGAAGTTCGAGGAAATCACGGACATCCTGAGCGCGAACGAACTTCCCTTGCTGGGCTTCTCTGCGCTCCTGTTCGTTTCGCTGTTGCGCTGGCTGCATCCGCTCACCTCCACAACCACGGAGCAGATCATTACATCCTCACGCGTCCGTGAGCGCTTCATGCCAGGGTTTGTGCACGGCGCAACATTCGCCATTGGAATCATTCTCGGTTTCCTGATCAGCGGGTCGTACCAGTACCTCGGGCTCTATCTTCAATTCGATGAACTCGCGCTCGCGCTGCCCAGCATTCTGCTCCGGATCGCAGCCATTCTCGCATTCGTCTATTCAGAGGAATTCCTTTTTCGCCGGAGGCTCCTCGAGCACTTTCGCATGGGACTGGCCGCCGGCAAGGCGGATCAGGCGAATCTGAGAAGTGATGTCCTGGCAGCAGCGTTCACCGGAGTGTTTTACTGCGCCATCAAGGTGCTGCAGTTTGACCTGGGCGTGATGCAACTTCTGACTCTTTTCCTGCTGTCACTGGTTCTCGGAATTCAATCCTCCCGCAGTGGGGACTTCGCGCGAGGAGCCGGCTTCTGGGCAGCCCTTCTCATGATCTTCCATGTACTTTTCAGCCTGCCGATTTTAGGAACGGATTTCTCGGGCATCCTGATGGTCAAGTACCAGGCGTCAGCGGATGACGGAGTCGCGGTGAACGAGACCACTCGCCTGTTGTCTGGCGGCGCGGGCGGACCGCTATCCAGCGTCGCTTTGCAGATTCTGCTTCTGATTGAACTTGGACGCACGCTTCTCAGACGAAGAAAGTACTTCCGCAGTTCCTCCTCGAGTCGTTAGAATGATCCCTCGTATCACCAAAGGAGATTCGTAACATGCCAACGCACACAGTCGCTTCGGCCGGAATTATCAGCCTTGTCACCGAATCAGGTCTGGTCGTCAAGCTCGTCCTTCTCATGCTGGTGGGAGCCTCTGTTTTCTGCTGGGCCATCATCTTCACCAAATGGCGCTCACTCCAGAGAGCCCTCGACCAGAACACCCAGTTCCTGAACCTTTTCTGGCACAGCAAAAGTCTTGAGGAACTTTCCGAGAAGACGGAACGGTTCTCGAGTTCCCCCGTGGCTGCCGTTTTTCAGGCCGGCCTGCGGGAATACAGCAAGGTGGCGCCAGGAGGTGTTCCTGCCGGCGCTGAACACATGGAAAACGTCTTTCGCGCGCTGGTGCGCTCTTCGAATTCAGAAGTCGCCTCGCTCGAGCGCCACATCAGCTGGCTTGCCACGACAGCCAGCGCCGCGCCGTTCATCGGACTTTTCGGTACCGTCTGGGGCATCATGAATTCGTTTCAAAGCATCGGCGTCACCGGAGCTGCGAATCTGGCGGTGGTCGCGCCCGGTATTTCCGAAGCGCTCATCGCGACGGCTACGGGATTGGCCGCGGCGATTCCGGCGGTGGTCGCCTACAATCATTTCGTAGGTCAGATCAAGCGTCTGGCCGTGGACATGGATTGCTTCACGCATGACCTTCTGAACATCATCCAGCGCAGCCAGTTTTCGGCTCGCAAGGGGAACTGACATGGGACTGACTCCCGGCTCATCGGGTAGCAGCAAGGCGGGCGGAAGATCGGTTCCGACGTCCCTTGCGGAAATCAATGTCACGCCTCTCGTCGACGTGATGCTTGTGCTGTTGATTGTTTTCATGATCTCCGCGCCGCTCATGCAGCAGGGGCTGCAGGTCGACCTTCCGAAAGCCAACGCGGGCAGCATGTCAGAGGTGCCGGATCAGATCATTCTCGTGGTTGAAAAATCCCGGCAGATCTCGATCAACGGGACGGCAGTCAGATCCGGAGGCCTTCGCACCAAACTCCTGGCGATTGCCGAAGCCAAGCCGCAGGTCGAGGTATTCATCCAGGCGGATCAAAGTGTCCCCTACGGTTACATCGCCAAGGTCATGGCGGAAGTGAAACAAGCGAAGATTCACCGGGTCGGCCTGGTCACCGAACCCGCCGCAAGTGACGCGAAACTCTAAGAAATGAACAGGGATCCAGCACCCATCACCCCGATTCCTCCGCGCAGGCCGACGACATCGGCCGATCGCGATTTCCGGAAAGGGCTGCGCTTCTCGCTCATCGCTCACGGTGCGCTGCTGTCGATTGTCATTGTCAGAAGTCTCGTATTTCCCAACACCCCGATTCCCTACATCCCCACGCTCCGCGTGGACATCGTCGGTCTTCCCGATCTGATGAAAAACGAGCGTTTGAATCAGCCGCCGCCGGGTTCTCCTGAAGCGGAACAGAAAGAGACGCCCGCCAAGCCGGCCCCCAAAGTCGCGAAAGAGGACATCGCGGAACCGGATGAGATGGTCCTCAAAGCGAAACGCCTGAAAGAGGAAAAATCTGACAAGGCCCGGAAGAAGAAGATTTCAAACGCGCTCGCCCGCATCAAGGCGCTCGACAAGATCAGCGGCGATGTCTCCGATTCGCCAAAGGAGGGCACACTCGTCAAAGGCAACATGATTTCAGCGGGCTCCTCATTGTCCGGTGACGCCCGGGAGTCCAGCGAAGCGAATTACTATGACGCGCTTCGTGGCCGTCTTCAGGACAATTGGGCGCTCCCGGTCTGGCTCGCCAGACAAAATTTCTCGGCGCAGGTACAGATATTCATCGATGGCCGCGGGAATCTCCGCAATTACCGCTTCACGAAAGTTTCAGGAAACGCGCAGTTCGACGCCGCAGTGAAGAAAGCCGTGATGGACAGCCAGCCTTATCCCCTTCCTCCCGAAAAGCTTGCAGGCTCACTGCTCGTCGATGGAATTTTAGTGGGCTTTCCCCTATGATGGATGAATGCTGCGAACCCTGAAAGTCTCCGTTGGATTTGCGATCCTGACCACTGCCCTGACGCTCATGTGGATGCCAGCCGCCCGGGCAGCGAGCGCCCCGTATATTCCCGTGGGCAGCGCGAAAACCAAGAAAACCGTGATCGCCTTCCCGGAAATCCGAAGCCAGACCGGCACGGCCGGATCCCTGGCACGAATCATCAACGAGACGGTCAGCTCGGACCTCGGATTCATGGATTTGTTTCGATTCCTTAAACCGGCTGGTTTTCTGGAAGATGCCTCGACAGCAGGAATCACACCGGGAAGTTTCAAATACACTGACTGGACAAGCATCGGAGTGGAGTTCCTGTTGAAAGCGGGTCTCACGATCGAGAACGGAAACATCGCGCTCGAGGCGTACCTCTATGACACGCATGGCTCCAAACCCATTCTCGCGAAAAAATACATCGGCGCTCAGAACGAAGCCAAACTCGTGGCCCACACGTTCGCGAACAATGTGGTGGAGGCCCTGACGGGATTGCCGGGCATTTTCCTGACCAAGATCGCCATGAGCTGCGACCGTACGAAGAAAAAAGAAATCTACATGATGAACTTCGATGGAACCGAGGTGAAACAGGTCACTCACCATCGCTCGATCGCGTTTGCGCCGGCCTGGAGCCCGGATGGCACGAAGATCGCCTATTCGGTTTACACACGTCATAGCAATAACGTCAAAAACATCGACCTGTATGAACTCGACCTTGCCAAGCAGACGTTCAAGATGCTTTCAAACCGCAAAGGCATCAACAGCGGGGCCGCCTACTCGCCCGATGGAAAACAAATCGCGATGACGATGAGCTTTCTGGGAAACCCGGATGTATTCACGCTTGATCCCGCGACCAAGACCGTCACGCGCATCACGAAATCGTTCGGCTTCGATGTGGACCCGGCCTGGAGCCCGGATGGAAAATCCATTTCGTTCGTTTCATCAAGGACCGGGCAGCCAATGGTTTTCTCGACCAATCTCGATGGAACGCGCGTGCAACGCCTGACCTACGCGGGCCGTTATAACGCGACGCCCACCTGGTCGCCGCAGAACAACAAAATCGGGTTCGCTGGATGGATCGATCGCACCTTTGATGTATTCATCATGAATCCGGACGGAACGAACATTGAACGACTGACCAAGAAGCAAGGCGGCAACGAAGATCCGCACTTCAGTCCTGACGGGAACTTCCTTGTTTTCAGCTCGAATCGCACGGGCCAGCAGAACATCTATGTCATGAACGTGGACGGCACTTTCGTGAAACGCCTCACCTATGGCTTGGGCAACTGCGCCGCTCCAAAGTGGTCCAATCCTCCTGCTGCGCGCTAAGTCGGTCGATTTGTATTCTCGAAGTTCGCTTTAAGGGTTAAATTTTCAGCACCAGCTTCTCAATCAAGGAGATTTCTCATGAGCCCGAATCAGCAGGAACGCGTCGTCGTTGTCAACGGAGCCCGCACCCCTTTTGCGCGCGCCCGGACGGCATTCAAAAAAATGCCCCCCTCGGCGCTGGGCGGAGTTGTCATCAGGGAAACGATCGCCCGGTCAGGACTGGACCCGGCGCTGGTCGATGAGATTTATTTCGGAATCGTGAGCCCGCCGTCCGAGGGAACGAATGTCGCTCGTGAAGCCCTCTTCGACTCTGGCCTCCCGTCCACCATCCCTTGTACGACGGTGAACCGCTACTGCGCTTCGGCCGCCGAAGCAGCTTCGGGGATTGCCGCGAAAATCCAGTCAGGCCAGATCGATATCGGCATCGCAGGCGGCGTGGAATCGATCAGTTCCATCCGCGCGCTCTTCAGTGAGCAGGCCACCGACTTTTTCCAGGACTTCGGACGAATGAAATCCCCAGGTCAGAAGCTCGGGCACCTTTCGAAATTCAAGCCCGCGCTGCTCGCGCCGCATGCCCCGGGCATCAAGGAACCGACCACGGGTCTCAGCATGGGCCAGTCCGGCGACCTCATGGCCCGCCTCTTCAAGATTTCACGCGAAGAACAGGACAAGTTCGCGGTCGACAGCCATCTGAAAGCACATGACGCCTGGGAGCGCGGCTTTTACAGAACGCATGTGGTCGGTGTTGCGACTCCCGATGGCAAGGTCGTCGATCGCGACACCGATGTTCGCGCGGATACCTCGGTCGAAAAACTCGCGAAACTGAAACCGGTTTTCTACAAGGACGGCACCATCACGGCCGGAAACGCGAGCCCTCTGACTGACGGCGCGGGCGCCGTACTCCTGATGCGGGAATCCCGCGCTCGCGAACTGGGCCTGAAACCCCTCGGCGCGATTCGCTCGATCGCCACGGCAGGCGTGGACATTCAGAAAGAACCGCTCCTGATCGGCCCGGCCTACGCGATGCCGAAAGCCCTGAAGAAGGCGGGCATCACCTGGAACGACCTGGATATCGTCGAAATGCATGAAGCCTTCGCGGGACAGGTACTGGCCACGATCCGCGCCATCGAATCACGCGAGTGGGCGAAGGAAAAACTCGGACAGGATGAGGCGATCGGAAAAGTAGACCTGAGCAAATTCAACGTGAACGGCGGCAGCATTCCACTCGGCCATCCGTTCGGCGCCACGGGCGCACGCATGATCCTTCAGACCTTGCATGAGCTCCAGCTCCGAAAGAAAAACCTGGGCCTGATCTCAATTTGCGCGGCCGGCGGCCTCGGAATGGTCATGGTGGTCGAAGCGCTCTAAGCGCTTCGTCGATGCATGCGATTCACCAGGCTGTTTCTCCTTCTTTGCCTCGCGACTCCGCTCAGCTCTTTTGCTGAGTCCTCGCCTTCCGTCGTTCTGATCCCGGGCTCGGGCTCTTCGGGAGCGAAGATCCATGTGGCCAACCTGAATTGGGGCACCAAGCTCCTGGGCGGGGATCGCTACTTCGGTCTTTACCTGGATCACTTCGCGAAACGAAAGATTCCAGCCCAGGTCTGTCCCAAGGAAGAAGACCAGGACCGGCGAACGCTGGACGAGCGGGCCGAAGACTGCGCACGCGTACTGACATTTGCGGGCAACTGCACCCCCGACTCCAAACGCTCCCTGATCCTGGTGGGGCACAGCATGGGAGGGCTCGTCGCCCGCCTCCTGGCGCAGGATCCTCGGGTTCGCGACTGCGTTCATTCGGTGATCACGGTTTCCACTCCGAATCGGGGAACTCCCCTTGCGGATGTGGCGGTCGCGCGATCGGGAAAGCCGAGCGAACCTTTTGACCTGTTCGGAAAGCTCATCGAGTTCATCCGCTTCCAGCCGAAGTACCTCCACTATCTTCCGCAGCTGCAGGTGGACCGCACCACGCAACCGGCGGATCTGTTCCGTGCTCAGGATGTTTCAGATAATCCGGCAGTTCAGTATTTCAGCGTGGTGAATTCGGTATCCTCGACCTTCATCCCGCCGCTTGAACTGGGTCGAAAGCTCATTTCAGACGAGCTGAAAAAACGAAAGCTGAACGGAACTCCCTACGGCCTTTCCAACGACGGAATCGTGCCCACGTATTCGATGGAGCATGGAACGATCATCGGCACACTCGACGTTCATCACTGGGGAACGGCCTGCATGGACCCGGTTCGAAGACTTCCGGAGTGCAAGCGCGCAAAAAATCTACTGATGCCTTTCGTTGAAGGCCTGCACGACTCAATCGCAGGCAGGAGCCGCTGAAACCCAGTCTTCGCGATACCTTTCGCAGAGCTGCAGCGCGGCTGCACGGGCTCTTCCCTCGGAACTTTCAACACCGCTTGAAAAGGACACGGGCTCCACGGGCCCGGTGATCACGCGTCGTTCGCGCCCGTTGTAATAACTTTCGCAGATCGCGGTGATTCTTCTGACGACCGAGTACTGGGAATGCGCGCGATACAAACCCTGCGGATTCGTGACGTAGCCTACGAAGCACTCCGTAGCCTTTTTCAGGCACCAGTCTTCGACCGTGCATCCGGGGGGAACAAGATCAGCCCGCGCCGCCGAAATTCCTCCGAACGAAAACACAACTGCGACAACAGCAAGAATTCGCTTCATAAATTCGGCTCCTTTAGACGTGGCTCGGTATAACAGCGAACGGAGGGGGCTGTAAATGGGACACGTCGAATGGAATTATTCCCTCAAACATACTTGACCAAAACGATCAGAGATCTTAACCTCAAGATTCAGCTATTCGTGGGTGAATTCCGGGGGAACGTATGCAGC
>Ga0154382_158_pt3 | contig 22624 bp, 23 predicted proteins | sample RifGroB1_FD_105626 | JGI IMG/M metagenome (GOLD analysis project Ga0154382, IMG submission 105626) | Bdellovibrionales bacterium GWB1_55_8 | reverse complement strand
TGCGAAAAGTGATTCGCATTGAGGTATGATCTTAGACATAAACGGAGTGACCAACATGACCCTAAGACACGTGTTTCGCACGGCGCTCGCCGGAGCTGGTATCCTAGTCGCCTTGTTTCCTGATGTTTCAGGTGCGAGCGTCAGCCTGAAGAACGGGAATTTCTTCATTTCCTTTGTCGATATCGTTTATCAGGGCGGATTCGAACCCAAGATCGATCGCGTATATAATTCGAAATCCCCTTATAAAGGAATCTTCGGGCACGGCTGGGGGACGGAGTACGAAGCCTACTTGAGCGTCTCCGCGGATGGCAGTGTCGTGGCGCATGAATATGGCGGCGGCGCCGAGAATCGCTTCGTGCCGGTCTCGTTCAAGCAGCAGGAACTCGACAAGGCGGTTGATGCGATCGCCGAAGCCGCGAGAAAGGCTGGCGGGCTTGGCAGCTCGCAGCAGCTTGCCGAGTACAAAAAAAATCTGAAGACGAACGCCAGTTTCCGCAATGACGAATGGGAAAAATACCGCAAGGTTCTTCCGCCGCGTCGGCTCCCGAATGGCATGCAGCTTCATTCAACCCGTTTCAGTTACCAGTACATCACGAAAATGGCTGATGGATATATGCGCAGCTACGACAGCGGAAAGGTCGAGAAATACAACGAGGCCGGGAAGCTGGTGCGTATTTCAGACAAAAACAACAATTTCATCGATCTGGGTTACGGGAAAGACGGACATCTTGAGAAGATCGTCGATAACTTCAACCGGAAGATGTTCTTCCATTTCAACAGCCAGGGGCTTCTCGAAAAGATCTCCGGTGAGAACGGAAAAGTTGCCAGTTATCAGTACAATCCGTCAGGAGAGCTGATCGGAAGCAAGGATGTGGACGGTAACGCATTCACGTTCAAGTACGACTCCGCCAACCGCCACAACATGGTTGAAATCGGTTACTCCGACAAGACGTCCATGAAAATGACCTATTACGGCCGCGAGAAGAACGAGAACGTCAAGAGCGTGAAGGACCGCGATGGCACCACGACCGAGTACGGCTACGTCCTCGAGCGGCTTGCCCAGGGTCAGCATTCCGTTTCGGTGAAAATCCTGGGATCGGACGGTAAACCTATTTCGAACAGCGTTTACGAATATACCTCCAAGCGTAAGGCAAACGGCGAGGAGTGGCCTTACAAACTGGTCACCAATCTGGATGGCGAGCGTACCGAAACCGTTTATCACGAAGCGAGCGGGCTTCCTCTCTCGATCAAGAAGAACGGCGAGGAGACGGCCTTTGAATATGATCGACGAGGTCACGTGACAAAGAAGACGACACCGTCGGAAATCACCGAGCTTTCGTATGACCCCAAGGTCAACAAGATCAACCGCGTCGTGAAATATGCGCTGCCGGGGAAAAAGCAGAGCAGCTGGTCCACGTTTCAATACGACGGAAAAGGGAATCTTGTGCTCGCGAAGAATTCAGATGGAAAGGGCGTTAAGCTCCTCTACGACAATAACGGGAGAATTCTCACCCTCGTCGATCAGGACAAGCGAAGAATCGATTTTAAATACAACGAGAATTCAAAGCCGATTGAGATCACCGATCCGAAACTTGGGACGATCACGGTGAGCTATACGAACAGCGGCGAGATCAAGAAAGTTGAAAGCAGCGCCGGACGTAAGATCGCTTTGCAGGTGACCTCAGCGTTTCAGAACCTGCTCGATATCATTCGGCCCGCGGGTGTGAATCTGTCGTTTTGATGTGATTGGCTGTAACTTGCCGGACCGACGGGCATTTTTCGAACGCCCGGCATGATTTGACCTGATTTTTTCGGTCGGTTAAAATGAACTGGGAGAATTCAATGGGGACTTTCATGAAGGCGTTACTGATCAGTGGTTCAATTGCCGGCTTGGCGAACCTGGCTGCAATCGCAGGCGAGGTCAAGACCGGGGTACAGACGACGGACTGTCCTCCGGAAAAAGCGAGCTTGGTCGAGGTGAAACCGCTCGATGCCGAAGCTGCTCTCGCCGTTCAGCAGAAAAAAGCCGACGTCAATAAGGCGGACGGCAGCACCTCATCCAAGAAGTAATTAGTGCTTACATCCTGAAAACGCCGAACCGGGTTTCCGGGACGGGTGCGTTCATGGAAGCCGCCAGCGCCATTGCGAGCGCCTCTCGAGTTTTCCATGGGATAAGAATGCCGTCGTCCCAGAGACGAGACGTGCTCGTGTAGGGATTTCCCTCTCGTTCGTACTGTTCGCGAATCGGGGCCTGTATCTTTTCGACTTCTTCCGCCGAGATTTTTTTCCCCTGAGCTTCGAGTTGTTCCATCTTCACTTGCGACAACACACCCGCAGCCTGTTCGCCGCCCATCACGGAAATACGCGAATTGGGCCACATCCACAGCATGCGGGGCTGGTAGGCTCGTCCACACATACCATAGTTGCCTGCTCCGAAACTCCCGCCGATCACGACCGTGAATTTAGGAACTCTGGCGTTTGAAACAGCGGTAACCATCTTCGCGCCATCTTTAGCGATACCGCCGGACTCGTATTTACGCCCGACCATGAAACCCGTGATGTTCTGGAGAAAAACGAGGGGAATGCCGCGTTGCGAACAAAGCTCGATGAAATGAGCGGCCTTGAGCGCGCTTTCGCTGAAAAGAATCCCGTTGTTTCCGAGGATGCCTACCGGATATCCGTAAATGTGCGCGAACCCGCAGACGAGCGTGGTCCCGTAGAGCGCCTTGAATTCATGGAACCGTGATCCATCGACCAGGCGCGCGATGACTTCGCGAACGTCGAAGGGTTTACGCAAATCGGTCGGCAGGATGCCGGCGATCTCCTCCGGATCATAGAGCGGATCCTCGGGAGTCTGGCGATCTATGGCGGTTGGCTGCGGGCGATTCAGATGCGAGATCACATCGCGCACGATTTCAAGGGCATGGCTGTCATCAGCGGCAAGGTGATCGGTCACACCGGAAGTCCGGGAGTGGGTATCGCCGCCACCCAGTTCCTCGGCCGTGACGATTTCGCCCGTGGCCGCCTTCACCAGTGGTGGGCCGCCCAGAAAAATCGTGCCCTGGTTCCTCACGATAATTGTCTCTTCGGACATTGCAGGCACGTATGCGCCACCGGCCGTGCAGGAGCCCATCACGGCCGCGATCTGCGGAATGCCGTTCGCGGACATCTGTGCCTGGTTGTAAAAAATCCGGCCGAAGTGATCGCGATCCGGGAAAACCTCGGCCTGCATCGGAAGGAAGGCTCCACCGGAATCAACGAGGTACACGCAAGGAAGGCGGTTTTCCGCGGCCACTTCCTGCGCGCGAAGGTGTTTTTTCACCGTGATCGGGAAATACGTGCCGCCTTTCACAGTGGCGTCGTTCGCAACGATCATGACTTCACGGCCGTGTACCGAGCCGATGCCGGTCACGATGCCCCCGCCAGGGCAGGCACCGTCGTACATCTGCCAGCCGGCAAGCGGAGATAGCTCCAAAAAGGCCGTACCAGGGTCAATCAAAGTTGAAATCCGGTCGCGGACGAAAAGCTTCCCTCTTTTCTCATGCCTGGAGCGGGCTTCTGGCCCTCCGCCTTCACGAACGGAAGCCAGCCTCTCTTCCAGCTCACGAGCAAGGGAGCGGTGATGGGCGGCGTTTTCCTTGAACTCCGACGAGCCGGCGTGCGCATGGGACTTCAGCACAGGCATTGTTTGTTCCCCTTTTTATTACGATGAATTCCCATCAGTGCTACTCATCCGCCCGGATTAATTCAAGTTTGTTTTCTACAACCGGATGATATACCTGATTCACAAGGAACCCCCCAATCATGAGTGAAATCACTTATCAAACCCTTCAGGTGGCTCTTGATGCCCGCGGTGTTTTGACCGTAGCGCTGACTCGCCCCGAAATCCGGAATGCCTTCAATGAGATCATGATCACCGAGTTGACTCGGGTCTGTCGCGAAGAGATACCGCGACCTGACGTGAAAGCGATCGTGCTCCGAGGGGAAGGGGCGGTTTTCTGCGCCGGCGGTGATCTGAACTGGATGAGAAAGTCCGTCGATCTTGATTATGAGGGAAATCTTCAGGATACGCGGGCTCTGACCCAGATGTTCATGCTACTGAACGAGTGCCCGAAGCCTGTGATCGGAGCCGTGCACGGGGCTGCCATTGGCGGGGGAGTGGGGTTGGTCAGCATCTGCGACATCGTCATCGCGGCCAGGGATACTCAGTTCAGCTTGAGTGAAGTGCGTCTCGGAATCGTTCCGTCCTGTATCGGACCTTTCGTGATCGCTAAAATCGGACCCTCACAGGCGCGACGTCTTTTCATCAGTGCTGAGCGGTTCAACGCCGAAACAGCACGTGAAATCGGCCTTGTTCACGAGACCGTTGCGGATATGCCGGCGTTGGAACAGGCCCTCGACCGGGTTTTGGGAAACATTCTGCAGTCCGGGCCCAATGCCATGGCCACTGCCAAGCGCCTCGTGCTCGATTTGTCCTGGCCCGAGCGGCGCGAGGAGCTTGCGGATGCGTATGAGTACGTCGCCAAGACGCTCGCGGAACTCCGGATTTCCCCCGAAGGCCAGGAGGGACTTCGCGCATTTCTTGAAAAAAGAAAGCCGGCTTGGCTGACTGGAAAGAGGTAGCGCGTGGCCAAGGTCATGAAAAAACCCGCCGGCAAAGTACTGGTCGCGAATCGTTCCGAAATTGCATGCAGGGTTTTCCAGGCCTGTCGTGAATTGGGCCTGAAAACGGTCGGGATCGTGGCACCCGGCGATGAGGAAGCCCGGCACGTGACTTTTGCCGACGAAGTCATCGAAATTCCGGGGTATCTCGATATCGCTGCCGTGATCGGCGCCGCTGAAACTTCCGGTGCCGGGTTGATCCATCCTGGCTACGGATTCTTATCCGAACGACCTGCTTTTGCTCGCGCTGTCGAATCTGCGGGAATCTCATTCGTCGGACCCAAGGCTGAAACCATGGAGCTGATGGGTGACAAGATCGCCTCCAAGGATCTCGCCACTCGCGAAAAGGTCCCCACTCTACCCTGGGCTCGCGTGGAACGCGGAGCTGACATTCGGGACGTTGCGAAAAGAATCGGTTTTCCTCTTCTTCTGAAAGCCGCCGCTGGCGGGGGCGGAAAAGGTATGCGCCGGGTGAATCGGATCGAGGAGCTGGCCGACGCCGCCGAGAGCGCGAGCGCCGAGGCCTTGTCAGCCTTTGGTGATGGAACCCTCTTTCTCGAGCGCCTGCTGGAGAAGCCTCGGCACATCGAAGTGCAGGTCTTTGGTGACGGGACAGGGGGTGGCGTGCACCTTCAGGAGCGTGAGTGCTCGCTCCAGCGCAGGCATCAAAAGGTCTGGGAAGAGGCAACCGCGCCGAATTTGTCCTCGGAAACACGAGCCGGGCTTTTCGCGGCAGCGCTTCGCCTGGTCCATGCGGTGAACTACCGCAGCGCAGGCACCATTGAGTTTCTGGTCGATGACCACGGCGCGTTTTACTTCCTTGAGATGAACACGCGACTTCAGGTGGAGCACCCAGTGACCGAATTGGTGACCGGGACCGATCTTGTCATTTCCCAGCTTGAACAGGCCAGTACGGGAAAGATGCCCTTCACTCGGGTGCCGGATGTCCGGGGACATGCCATTGAAGTTCGGCTCTACGCCGAGGATCCGGCGCAAGGTTTCATTCCCACTCCCGGAAAGATCGAGCGGCTGAACTGGCCCACCGGCGCCGGTATTCGCATCGATTCCGGCATCGAGGAGGGGCAGACCGTCGGCACTCAATTCGACTCGATGCTCGGAAAACTCATTGTCCATGCGCCGAGTCGAGAGCTGGCTGTTGCGCGGATGCGGTACGCGCTTGAGGAAACGGTCATTTTGGGGATCGGAAGCAATCAACACTATCTTCGCACGCTTGCCGAGCACCCGAGCGTGATCGAAGGGAAAATGCATACTGGTTTTCTAGGGAGCGAATTTGACTACAAACCGGTGCCTTCCGCGGAGCAATTGAGCTGGATCGATGCGGCTCGGCGACTCGGACTCGGGAAAACCCACGTAAGTGCGGTTGGGGTTACCGATAGCGGCGTTGCTGGTTTCCCATCACCTTGGGCAGCGTTCGGAAGCAATTGGACAACCACCGGGACCACGGAGTCAGGCAAATGAAAGCCGGATATAAATTTTTCGGAAAAAAAATCGCTGCTCCGGAATCCGTGCCTGCTGGCACGGGTGCGGCGTGGAAGGCGCAGGTTCGGCCAGGAGGCTGGATTGTTCTGAAATCTCCCGATGGCTCAAGGCGCCGCCTGATGATTCACGAGGCGAGGGGGCGTCTCGGAGTTTCGCTGGAGGGGTATCTCTGGGCTGGCGAGATTCTTCAGGAACGCGCGACATCGCTCGATTCCGGCCCAGGTGCGGACTCCGAACTCACCGCGCAGTTCCCCGGGAAAGTCCGCAAGCTGCTGGCGCTTGAAGGCGCGGTGGTGGCTGAGGGCGATCCGATCCTGCTGGTTGAAGCGATGAAGATGGAATTTTCCGTGAAGGCGCCCTCTGCAGGCAAGATCGTGCGGTTCCTTGTCAAAGAGGGACAGCAGATTTCACCTGGTGATCAGTTTCTCGAATTTGAGGCGGTAAACGGCGTAACCGGGTAAAATTTTTCTATGGCCAAGGAAGCTTTCACTGTTTTTGAGGTGGGACCCAGAGATGGACTTCAGAACGAACCTGTCGCGGTTCCCCTCGAAGACAAAATAGCGTTTCTGAACGGATTGCTGGCGGCAGGAGTTCGCAACATTGAACTCGGGGCCTTTGTTCGCCCGGATCGCGTACCGCAGATGGCGGATACCGACGAAATTTACCGTCGAATCGAATCCGGTGAAATTCGGCTTGGAAAGGCGCGCGCCTGGAGTCTTGTCCCGAACAGGAAGGGTCTTGAACGCGCGTTGCAGGCGGGAGCCAGGAATATCGCACTGTTTACGGCGGCCACGGATTCGTTCGCGCGCCAGAATATCGGAATGTCGGTGAAGGCCTCGTTGGCCGAGTTTTCCGGAATCGTCGCGGACATTCGAAGTTCTGGAAAAAGCATCCACGTTCGCGGATACGTTTCGACCGCTTTCGGCTGTCCTTTTGAAGGCAAGGTGAATCCAAGGAAACCGTTGAAAGTCATTGAGGGCATGCTCGAGGCCGGCGTGAACGAGATTTCCATCGGCGATACGATTGGAGTTGCCACTCCGAATCAGGTGGATCTCGTGATCAAGCCGGCTCTTCGGATGGTTGGGAAAAGATCCGCTCAGAAGTTGGCGGGCCATTTTCACGACACTCGCGGCACCGCACTCGCGAACTCGCTTCGCGCGATCGAGCTTGGGGTTCGCACTCTCGATAGCTCCGCCGGAGGATTGGGTGGGTGTCCTTTTGCACCCGGAGCAAGTGGGAATCTCGCGACGGAAGATCTTGTGTACCTGCTGGAAGGAATGGGTTTTCGCACCGGCATTCACTTACACAAACTTTGTGAAACCAGTGCTGCGCTTCTTTCGAAGGTCTTTGCCAGGACGAATCGGCCCATAGCAAGCCGCTATCTCCAGTCCTATTTAGCTTCCGCTTCGCGGACTCACTCTTGCGCTTCATGTTAGCTCCTCCGGAGTCAGTGTTTAGGGGGCGTGGGTGGAATGAAATTCGCAAAGCCTTGGGAAACCCGTGGGTTGGGTGACAGTGGAAGTCAGAGGACCTGGGAGGATTGTTCTATGGACGGGAAGACCATGGAGGAAGTGCGGAAAGCTCTCCTTGCTCGACGACAGCACCTGCAGAAGGACGAGGGCAAGGATCAGCCGACAGAGATTCCGGATAATGACACGCCTCAGGCCGAGATCATTGATATCGCGCAGACCCTGGAACAACTCGATCGGGATATGTCGCTTGCAGAACAGGAGCGTCGGGAATTGATCGCCATCGAGCGGGCTTTGTCGAAGATGGCTACTCCGAGCTTCGGGGTCTGTGAGGATTGTGGAGAGGAAATTCCGGCCCGACGGTTGATCGCAGTCCCAGAGGCCCGATTTTGCGCGAATTGCCAAGCCATGGAGGAAAGGCAGAACATTCGGGGAAGACTGTCCGGCATTGCGGCGCGTTAACATTGCATATTGCACTGTGAAAAGAGCACGACTCGACTCCTTTTTATGGGGTCAGAGCAGCTAAATACTTGAAATCTCGTCCGCCCAAAACGGTATACAGATTGCGTTGTCACTCTGCTTTGGCAGGGAGCGTCCAGTTCTGGATCGGGGGGGCGGAGAAGAATGCAGGGTTTCCGAAATCAGTTAAGCAGCGTCTGGGCAAAGGCGAAGCATGCGCCTCAGCTGTTGCTGCACGGTGAAAATTTCGGATTGCGCAAGCGACTCGTCGCTTTGGTGCTTCTACTGCTGCTGTTCTCAATGTTGGTACCTGGGGTCCTGTTCTATACCCAGCACCGCGCTCATCGCGAAGCCAGCCGTCAGACGATCGCCGCCAGCGATCTGATGATCGAGTCCATAGAAACCCGGGAGCTTTTGCGCAACGTTCACAAGCAGGCGTTGCGGGGCGCGGTAGATGACGCCGAGTTCGATGAACTCGGCAGGCTCGCTCGTTATCATGGCGGAGCGGTTGAGCAGGAGATTCTCGGATATCTCGAATTGGTGTCGAAGCCGGCCTCAATTTCCAGCGCCGTTCTGAATTCCTCATTCGCGAGCGCCGGCAGAGCTCTTGGACGAGCCATCGATGAACAGAAGGCCGCGGTTTTCGAAATCGCGGATAACCAGTTCCGTCATGAATCCCGCATTCTTAAAACCAGTCTTCTGGTGCTGGTGGCTGCGGCGATCCTTTTCATGGTGATCGGCTATAAAATCGTGTCGATGGTGACTGAACCGGTTCAATCCCTGATCGCTTTCCTCGATCGTGTTGATCTTGAGGATGATCTTTCGAAGAATGCCCTCGTTTCCAAATCCAGGATGCCCGAAGTTCTGCGCCTCGCTTCCGTTTTTGATCGTTTTCTCGAAAGAATCCGGGGCTACCGGCTCCTGAATATTCGGCGGCTTTTGACCGAGAAGCATCGGGCTGACCTGATTGCGGCATCGATCCTTGACGGGATCTTCCTGATTCGCGGCGATGAACTTCTGTACGTGAATCCTGTCGGCGAAAAAATTCTCGGTCTGGCGCCTGGCAGCCAGCATAAGTTCAGTATATCGGATTTCGTTGAGGAGAAGGGCGATGGAATCGTCAACAATGCGGCCATCGCGAAAGTTGCGGTGAATGGTAAATCGATGGATACGCCGAACCCGGCCGCACTCAAGGCGATTTTGAATGCTGTCTCCAGAACCCTTCCTGTGGAGTTTTCCCTGGAAGTTGAAGATCGCGCGTTTCATTACCTCCTTCAGGCGCGTCCGGTGCTCGAGCCCACGTTAACGGACGACGAGGATGCCATCGCTGGCGAAATCGACGAATCGGCGGATTTTGATTCGGATATGAGTGCTTCCGAAAGGGCTCGCACGGTGATGATGATCGTTGCTCAGGACGTCACTTTGGTGCGCGAAAGCCAGGAAGCCAAAAGCCATTTTCTTGCTACGCTTTCGCATGAGATCAAAACCCCCGTCACCAGTCTTACGATGGCGACTCGCTTGCTTCGTAAATCAGTGGACCAGATCCCCAGTCCTTCTCATCGTTCGCTGATCACGACTTGCGCGGAGGATGTGGATCGTTTGCGAGGATTGCTCGGTGATCTTCTCAGTATTTCGAGCTTTGACACCCTTACGCAACGACTTGAGATCCAGAATATCGACCTCGGCCGCCTCATCAAACAATCCGTTCAATCATTCAAGCCTCAGGCGCGAGAGCGCGGAGTTGAGCTGGGTTGTGAAGTCGTTCTCTTGGAAGGCAAGCCCATCATTGCGCCAGTGGATCCGACAAAAATAGCCTGGGCTGTGTCCAACCTCCTGACGAACGGATTACGACATACACCCCGCGGCGGTGCCGTGGGTATGAAGGTTCAGGTGGTCGACGGCAAAGCCGAGGTGCGCGTGCGTGACACGGGCCCGGGCATCGATCGCAAGCGTCAGTCGCAGATTTTCGAAAAATTCAATTCGCATTACGATATTCGCGTCGGACGCTCGGGTAGCGCTGGTGTCGGTCTTGCGATTGCGAGGGAGATCGTGGTAGCTCACCAAGGCCGAATTTGGGTTGCAAGCGAGCCTGGAAAAGGCGCCGAATTCGGCTTTACTCTCCCTCTGGGACGTTATGGGGGAGAGGTTACTGGTGGATCGACAAACCCCACTGGTCCTGATAGGTCGTCATCCGCACCAGATTCTTCATCAATGAGTTCTCCTGCGCTTCTAGGGCAGGGTGATCGCCTGAGTGAGAGACCGAGAGAACTACCTGTACGCAGAACGAAAGGAGCCTTAAGTGGCGCGCCTGTTGGTTGTTGACGACGAGAAGAGTATTTGCACCACCATTGAAGCCGCCATGAAGAGCGTCGGACATCAGGTGGAAACCGCAGACAGTGGTGAGATGGCTATCACCCTCATGAGGCGGAATGTTCCTGATATTCTGCTGACGGATCTGCGTATGGACGGAATGAGCGGACTCGATCTCCTCGGCAAGGCCAGAGAGTACTTCCCGTCGGTAACCGTGGTTCTCATGACAGCGTATGGGACCGTCGATACAGCGGTATCTGCGATGAAGAGCGGCGCGTACGATTACCTTGTGAAGCCTTTTACTCCTGAGCAGCTAGAACATCTGATGGAGCGCATCGAAGAATTTCGTCGGTTGCGTGAGGAGAATACGAAGTTACGCGACCATGTCGATGCTCTTTCCGAACCTTCGAGCATCAATACCAAGAATCCGAGGATGCAGAAGGTTCTTGATATGGCGCGGAAAGTCGCGGTGACGGATTCCACTATTTTGATCACCGGAGAGAGCGGCACGGGCAAAACCTTGCTGGCAAAGTTGATTCACGATGGGAGTGAACGTGCCAAGGGGCCGTTTGCCGTGGTGAACTGCGCGACGCTCTCGGAGAATCTTCTTGAGAGTGAATTGTTCGGTCATGCCCGTGGATCGTTCACGGGCGCCGTGAAAGACAAGATGGGTCGGTTGCAACTTGCGGATACGGGAACTGTTTTCCTGGATGAAATCGGTGAAATTTCCCCAAGTCTTCAGACCAAGTTACTTCGCTTCCTGCAAGAGCGCGAGTTCGAGCGGGTGGGTGATACTAAAACCATTCGAGTGAACGTGCGTATCATCGCGGCCACGAATAAGGACCTTGAACGCGAGGTGCGTGAGGGCCGATTCAGAGAAGACCTTTATTTCCGCTTGAACGTCATCGATCTGCATATGCCTTCTCTTCGGCACCGTCCTGAAGATATTCTCATCCTCGCGGATCAGCTTCTTACGCGTTCTTTCCTGACCACGGGCAGGCGGCCACGTCCCCTCAACGAGCAAGCCAAGCAGGCCATTCTCGGGTATGGATGGCCAGGAAACATCCGCGAACTCAAGAACGCACTCGAACGCGCCGCGATTCTCTGTTCTGGTGAGCAGGTGACCGTCGAAGATCTTCCCGATCGTGTTCTCGAAAACTCCATCATGGGAGTGATGCCTGGCGCTCCGGGCGCCGCATCAATGCCTGGCGCTTCGCCGAACTCGGCCGTGACGCAGTCGGATTTGAGCTTGGAAGAACTCGAGAAAAGACATATCCAGCATGTTCTCACGACCGCGACGACACTCGAGGAAGCCGCAAGCGCGCTTGGAATCAATTTGAGTACACTCTGGAGAAAACGCCGCAGATACGGCCTGGAGTAAGCGAGCTGCATCAATGCTGGCTGGTGCAGGTATTGATTCTGCGGTCGGTTGCTTGTGTCGCTCATCTGAACTCCTTTAGACTGTTCCATATCGAAACCCAGGGAAGGGGACGGAATGGAGCTGAGGATTTTTTTTCTTCGCACGTGTTTGATTGTACTGCTGCCCTTCGCGATGCTGCTTTCGTCATGCAACGGCGATGGTGACAAGCCTACGGGCGCACCAGATCGTAATCCTGCAACGGCCACCGGGATCACGATATCGGACGACGAACTGCCATCTGACTGGAGCCAGGCACGTCTGAGAGCGGATAAAGGCATTCTGTCATGGGACGTGGCCGAACGGCTTCGTCTCGGCGCAGTGGCGCCCAATGCCCTCGTGCTCTTTCCGTTCGATTCTAATTCCCCTGTCTTGGGATGGTACCCGGAAAATCGGATCTACCAGTATGGACAGAAATTCCTGGTGTTCGATGTGCGCCGCGCCGCGACTTATCTTGAACTCGTATATCCCGCTGCGGCAGCGCCACTCCTGGGTGATCTGAGCCAGCAGGATGGGGCCACTCCGGCTGATGCGGCAGGTCTGCGTCATCCCGCCGGATCTCATGTTTCAGGCTTATCAGTCGATCTCAGTTATCTGGGCCGTGACGGTATTCGGGCACCCGTGACGCTGGAGGATTTGGATGTCGATGCGAATGCCTGGTTCCTTTATGCGCTTTTTGAGTCTGCGTCGGTTGGTACGATCATAACGGCATATAAAGACGCATTCGTTTCTCGAGCAGAGGATTGGTATGCGGCTGGTCTGATTTCGTTCGAGGCGCTGATTCGTTTTCGCAACGACCTTTGGCAGGATGCGACACTGAATCATTGGGGTCACATGCATGTGAATTCGTCCAATCGCGCAGGAATTTACTCCGATACCAGTCAAAGTCTTTACCGCTGTTACCGCGCCACGTCGGGATCTTACGGCGTGATTTGGGCCCGAGTGGGGTGTTGATAAAAGCACGGACTTCCTCAGGGCGCCGTGCAAAACAGCGGCATTAACGGTGATCTTTCACTCGTTGCGCCCATTTCCCCGCGTTGAATCGCGGACTCCTCCGTTCTGCATGCTGGCACCGCGGTTGCACAAGGTGTCGCCCCAGTTGGGGCAATGCAGTGGAAAATTTCAAAGGAGGTTTTGAAATGAAGTTGAACCTAGTGTTGGCGATGAGTCTCGCGCTCAGTGTTGGATCATCCGCATGGGCGGCGGAGTTCTCTGTAATGGGAGGAAAGCCCGGGAACGGAACTCCCGGAAACTCTCAAGGAATCAGTTATGCGCAATTCGTTGAGCAATGCGCAAATCCGAATGGCTCGGCTATTCAGCGTGAACCTCAGAATATCAAACTTCAGTGTACTGATATTCGTTCGGAATGGGTGGCAGCAGCGCCGGGCGAGGTTCCGCTGCCTGGAGTTAGGAAAGTAGTGACAGCAATTTTTTCCGACAAATTCCATGTTGGGGCAGTCGCGCGAGAGGTGCCAGTATTTAACAAGTCAGGAAGCTGTCTTCGCTTCAAGGAAGTCGAGCGTACGCTCACTATCGAGCGTCCTCTCAGCTGTGCCGAGGTGCTTGGAATGAAGGGTACGCCAGAAGACTTCTGTCTGAGCGCACTCGATGCCGCAAAAGGGGCTAATCCAAAACTGACCGATGTCAGAGACACCGGCAACGTGATTAACACCTGCGATGGCATGAATGGGGGCGGTAACGGCAAAACCGGCGGCAAGTAGTCGCTGATTTCCGTGGCCGAAAAAAAAGGGAAGGAGGGGGGTACCTCTTCTTCCCTTTCTTGCTGGAGAACTTTCCATGCGTTCGTCATTGATTCTGATGCTCTTGGTCTTGATGGCTGGATGTGGGCAGCCGGAGCGAGAACCTGCCGCAGGCGGTTCCTCGGAACGCTTGATTGTGCCGCCTCGTGATGCCGGCTTCGAGAAGGCCAGCGAGGTGTACGGGGAGTTATTCATCCGAAATGGAGAATATTCCGCTGAAGCTCGGGCCCGCCCCTGGTCCTCCTGGTGGTTTCCCACGCGCGAGACCTATCTTTTTCGCGAGGATGGGGATCAGTTGGCGCCTCTTCAGAAGTATGATCGATATGTTTCCAAAACGGGACGACGTTCCGCTGCGGCCAAATTCGAAGAGCAGTTTTTGTTTGATCCAGCTGCGAGTGCCTGGGAGGGGCGTTGCGACGCCTGGTCGATCGCGTCCCTCATGGAGATCGAGCCGGTCGTACCCGTGACCCGTGCGGGGATCACGTTTGGCGTCGGCGATCTGAAGGCTTTGTTGGTCAAGAAATACGAGAGCTTTCAGGGAACGCAGATGTTTGGTCAGCGATACAATGGCAATCGAGTTTCAGTTTTTGACGACATCTATGCTGATCAGTTCCATCTGCTGCTGCAGCAGGAGCTTTTCGAAAGAGGAAGACCTTTTATCATGGATAAGGACCCTGGGGCGCCGGTCTGGAATACGCCAGTATGGAAAGCTGAGACGCGGATATCGCCGGATCCTGATCGCGCGCATGTGCGGCACGTCACCACCTGGATCTTTGGCGCGAGCCCGTTTGTGACCAGTTATGATTACGTCGGAACCCTGAGCGTAGTGTTCGAATATACCTACGACCTGTTCGGAGAGCCGCAAAGCGACGGAAGTTTTCTCGTGAGATACGGCGAGTGGACCGGAAGTTCGATGGATTACCATCCCGACTTCCTCACTGTGATGCCTGATGCCTCGGTAACGGAAAGCCTGAACAAGGAGCTGGACGTGACCGTCATTGATGAAATCGTGCAGGGAAGATGAGCCCTCCATGGCTCCGCCCGCCGGCTTGCAGCGGGAGTCCTCCGTGATCAATCCGGATCAGCCCGAGCCCCAGCCGTTCGGGCAGTCCTCAATGTCTGCGGCAACGACCACCGCATGCAACAGCGTAATCAGCTGATTTGCCGCTTCACGATTCGGGATCTTGGTGCAGGTCTCGTTACCCTTGGTGTCGAAAAGGGTTCTTTTGCTGCCGTTATCGAGCTTGATCTCGGCAATTCCGTCCATGACACGGTAACGTTCACCTGGCACCCCTTCCGGCAACTTGATGCAGTATTCTTCGGCCAGCGGTTCGTCCTTGATGGCGAGATTCGTGCTCTCGACAAGGGCATTCCACTTGGCAAGCTCGAGTGCTCCGTACGCCTCTTTTCCACAGGCGTTTCGTCCCGTCACGAAATGCCCGGCAACGCCGACTTTCGTTTTGGCGAAATTCGCGATCATCTCGATTTCCTGCCATCCTTCGGCATATCGTGCCCGGGTCTCTGTGGATGGAGGAACTTCGGGTTCCGGAGCTGACGCTCCCGCGCTCTGGCCGGAGCCGTCATTCGAGGGACCGCAGGCGCTTACAAGCACAAGGAGCAGGCCAGTGAGATTGATTCGGCGCATGTGCTGGTTTTCTCCTCAAAAAAGAGGGTCATCAGGTTCGCACTGCCTGCCGAGTGTGCAAAAAAAAAGCCGGTCCGGCAGGATGCCGAACCGGCTCTGATGGCGATATCAGCCGTTGCTTAGTGGATGTTCAGTGCTGGATTGATTCGACACATCTGTGCGGAAGTGTCGCAAACCGGCGCACCATCGGAAGACATGAAGCCGGAGATGCCAGTGCAATCGTACCGAATGATCCGTTCACCGCAAACGTAACGGGCCTGATCGAGTGCCTCGTATGCTTTCGTTTGATTCTGGATAATCGCCGCAATGTTCCCGACCACCAGGGGTTTCACCTTGCTGCACGCGTCCGTGGTGACGTACTGCGAGGAACTGGGCGGGATCACGTCGTAATTTGTAGTGACGTAAGCGCAATCGGTGTCTGCGGAACATTTCTGCATTTCCGGATACAAAGCTTCAATGGCTTCCACCGCGTCCTCGCAGGCGTCCGGGAATGGAAGCGTATAGTATTTGTCCGCCAGCTCACGAATTGCTTTGTGCAAAGCTTCCGCCTGTTCGACTGTCGCAGTTTGAAAGCAGAAGTTCGTTCCGCTCGCGCGAACTAATCCTACGTCGCCATTGGACATCGAAATGGTCACGGTGTCCTCTGACGCGAGGGCGTCGACTTCGTTGCAGGATTCGGCGCGATTCAGGTCGATTCCACCGACCGCTGCGATCACGGCGGCATCGATCATCTTCAGCTCGTCATCAGAGATTCTACCGCTTTTTCTCTGACCCGCCGGTCCAGGCCCGACCTCGAATGTTCCATCTGCCGTTACCAGGAAGCCATACTGGCCTACACAGTACTCATCGCTCTCCTCAACGCACTTTGATGAGAGGACCACCTTATAGGCTGGTCCCTGCGCGGCCTGTGGCGCCGGTGGCGAAAATGGGACTGGATTCTTGCTGTTTTTGCTGCACGCTGACATTCCGATCACCGCGCTGCACGCGACGATAGCTATCATGCTTCTGTTCATAGGACCCCCTTCGTAAACCTGTTTGAGTGCTCATTGACGACGCTGATGCTTTCAAGCACTGCGCCGATGGGCCGCGTGGTGTGCAATCCATATGCCGTGTTGTCGCCGTGAATCGATCGCGGTAATGTGATGAGAGATGCGCATCCAACATTCTTTTGTTTCCGCGACAGTATTGATTTTGACTCTCTGTGTATCCGTTCTTTTCAATGCGTGCTCGACAGCCTCGCGAAGTAAGGAAGTCAATCGGACTCGTGCGATTACGCAGTTCGTGCCCTATTCCGTTCACTTTCGAAGGACGCCGACCAAAGGAGCTGATCCTTACGCCGGTCCGGGCGGGAACGATTACGTCGCGGAGAAGTTGCCCGATGCACGTTTCGATTGTGAGCCACTTCAATCGCTTTTCAAGGATATCGATCTGGACGGAGTGCGTAAGTGCCTCGCATCGATATCGAACCAGGTGGATGTTCTCTATCGATTAAGTCGTGACCCTGCGCCGGCCTTCACTCTCGACGAAAACGAGAGTGTTCCGGAGTGTCTGAAGAAGGGTCTGAAGGAAATTCCGGTTCCGCGCGAAATATTCTTCGAAACGGTCGAGGAATCCAGACCGGTCTGTTACGCGGGCAGGCTGAACATAGAGGAGGACGAACTTTTCTGGGTGAAGTTGCCCATCGCCAGAAAGGCCCTTCGTCTGAGTTTTCCTTTGGATGCGCCTCCGAATTCCGATGCGGAAACCGTTCTCCTGCTCTTCTCCTGGGCGATTACACCTTTTTGGAATGATACGCCGCGGAGCATTCCGTCAGTGTTCGTGCCGGATGCGGTTTGTGATGCTTGCCTCGGTTCGAAGAATCGGCTGGATCCTTCGGCTCCTCCCCCGAGGCTATGGCCGTATTGAGGTCAACCTCGAGCGGCCTATTGCTTGCCCGGCATTGCCGGGGTAAGTAGTTATCATGTCCACTTGGATCATCATCAGTTGGGTACTGGTCGCAATTCTCACCGCCATCAACATCGTCGTTTTCCTGCAGCTCAAAAAAGCAAGTGAGCAGATGATGAAAATGGCTTTTCCGGGCGCCAAGAACATGAACGAGGCGGTTGCCGGCATGCAGCAGATGATGAAAGGCATGCAAGGGCGCGGAGGACGCGGCCCCGGATTTCCAGCAGGTCCCGCTCGCGGCGGCGCTTCAGACCCTCAGCTCAAAGCGGCCATGGATATGCTTCAGCAAATGCAAAAGGGCGGCAAGAAGCGCTGAACGTGGAAAACTAGCGTCGTCGCCAGCGTTTTCGGCGGTCGAGTTTTTTCCGCGCATAATTCAAGCGATAGGCCTCGAGCAATCTGCTGAAAGCGGATCGGAGCTCAACGGCTGTTTCGGCTGGCTCTCCCGCGGCATTCAGGGCTTCAGCAATTGTTTCGATGGTGGAGAGGCACTCGCTTCTGGGCTCGCGGCGAAGCTCCCCATACTGTGAGTGGATTTTCGGATTAAGAATCGCTCGTCTCAATTTCAGGAGCCACGGATTGCGCCACCACAGGGCTTTCGCCTGGGACCACGTGCCATCGAGAATGACGATGCCTTCAAGCGATTTCAAGGCCGCAGCTTGGGATTTGGTATCAAGCGGCTCGGCGTTGTTCGAGACAAGTTCAAGTCCATCGGTACCCATGGGAACGCCCTTGATACCACTGCCAAGGTAGAGCACTGCCCAGCGTGACGGGTCCGCCTCTCTGCCCAGTGCTGAGCGAAGGTTCGGCCAGGAGAGTCCGATTTTAAGCGTAGAGTTGGGAAGCGCTAGATGGGCAAGACGCGCGGTCCCCAGAAGTTTGTCGGGTTCCTGCGGATGTTGCAGGATCAGAACGTGTTTCTGTGTTTGAAGCTTCGGCAGCCCCTCGCACACGCAGAGATTCTTCGGTTTGAGACAGAGTTCGCAGGTTTCGGAAGTATTGTCTGGGTGCACAACAGCTATTTAGCTGCGTTTCACCGGATCAGTCCAGGGGGAATCCACTCTTCTCCGAGCGGCGAAACAATCCAGTGTCCAAGCAGGCGAACGCCGAGATCCCTGGCGGTCTGCCCCACTCTGATTGTGAGTTCCCGGTCCTGCTGCGAAGGCATCGTGGTGCCGGATGGATGGTTATGGAAGAGAATGAACCCCGCCGGTCTCAGGGCCAGGACTCTCGCGAAGAGCTCGGCGGGGTCCATGTTCACATGTGTTCTTACCCCTCTCTCGACCACGCACAGGTCACCCAACTCGCCTGAGCGGTATAGTGCGACGAACCCCAGCCATTCGCGGGCGTGGAGACGCAATGGTTCGGGTATTCGCTGGAGCGCTGCGTGCGCGAACGCGGGAAGTGCCTCATCATCATGATTTGGACAGTGTGCTTTCGCCTGGCTGCGCCGGGTTCCGCTTCGAAATATGGCGTAGCGTCTGCCCAGTTCAAAAGCAGCCAGAAGTCTTGCGCGACTTGCGGGTCCAAGACCCGGGATGTCCGTCAGGGCGCCGCTGCCAGCTGATTCCATCGCCGTGAAAAATGCTCGCTCCTCCTCGAGCATGGAAAGGCCGCGTCCAGGGCGCGCCAGGATTTCGGACGACAGTTCTGAAGCGCCGCGATTACGGATGCCGGTTCCTAGTACGACCGTAATGCATTCCCGAAGGCTCAGCGCCTCCGGGCCAACAGTGAGGCAGCGCTCGCGTGAAAAAGCGTGATTGTTTCCGTTCAGCATGAGCGTTCCGTGGCAAAACCTGGACCTGTCGAGGACGAAAGTGGATGCGGCTTCACAGAAAAGGGCGAGTGTCGGTCCGCGTGACGGACTTGCCTGGGGAATCTATTTCCGTTCCAGGTTCAGCTCGATGAACGTGGTGTACGTGGCGCGAACCTTCGCTTCGATCACCCGAGACTTGAAACCCGGAGCGGAGACGCGGAAGGTAAGTTTCCGATCCAGGAATTCGGGCCCTTCCGCTCTGATCATCGGCTGGATGTAGGATTTGTAACTTGAACCGGTGAAAAAGAAGCGAAGATATTCGGGGTTGTTTTCGGCTTTTGACCGACCTCGGGAATAGAGTTCCAGTGGATGTCCGACTTTCACCAGGGATTTCTTGAACGGATTCCATGCATAATTTTCATCAGAGAAACGGATCTTCACATCGGAAGGCTTCAGTTTTGAATCGGGAGGAATCCGGATGCTCAGGTCGACGATGAAACCCGTGAGCTTCTTCAAGAGCCGTTCGTCTCTTTGCTCCGGTGCTCCTGCCAGATGATTTACGATGTGGGAAAAAGTGGGATGGTCGCAGTTTGTATCGCGTGCGCAGCGCTTGGGAAGCTGAGCTATCCCGGGGAAGTGCCTGAGCTCGGGGGTGAGGGAGAGATGAACCGCATTGACGACTTGCAGGTTCGCCAGCCCGGTCTCCTGGAACTCCTCAAAGCGCAGCGTTTCGCCATCGATATAAGGCTGGTTGGCTGTGGCAAAAATGAAATCAAAGCGGGAGGACGGCAGGGGGACGGCCGTGTCGTCTTCGTACTCGGTCGCGCCCAGTGCAAAGGGAGCTAGAGGCCGGAGCTTCCCCACGATTCCGCCGATGGAAAGCGGACGAATCTGGTGGCGAATTCTTAGGAGCGCTTCCTGAAACTCGGGCCGGCTCGCCGCGAGACGAATGGCGAAGATCGTCTCACTCCCAAAAGACATTTCACGGAGTTCCTTGGCCCCGAGTGCGAATGGAAATGGCAGATGAAAACGGGTGGCCCAATCCTTCAGCATGTGCGAGAACGTCGCGATCTTCGCGCCCCAGAACGGAGTTCCGAGCGTGATGAATCCGTCGACATGGGGTGCCAGCTCGGGATGGAATTCGGGCGTGGCCCCAAAAGCGTTCCAGAGCCATAGCAATCCGACCACGCCTCCTTGTGAATGCATCACGAGGGAGATTTTATCGCCGAGGACGATAGGAGTACTGCGCGAAAAGTGTGCTGCCATGGCAGTCCCGAGGTCCTTGGCGAAATCGAGGGTCGTGCGCTGATCGTCGCCGGTTTCGTATTCGAAACGGACAAACTCATACGAGAAAGCCGGGTCCAGGCTGGGCATTACATCTTTGAGGACGGTCTCGGTTGTCTTGAACTGCTTCGCGCTGGCGCCGATTCCATGAATCAAAAACACGACATGGCGAGATTGGGCCAGACTCTCGGCTGACGCTAGAAATGAACTCGCAAGCAAGAGTAATGCGGTGATCCCGGAGCGGTGGAATAACGATCTCAAGGTTTTCAGCCTCACTGGGGAAAGTTTAATTCAAACCGCTGAAATCGTAGCAAATTTGACGCCTTGTGTCAAAGCTATTCTAGGCTTAGAATGAGAATATGAGAATTCTGGGGCGGGTTTTGGGTGTTTGGGTGGGGGTAGCGGTTTCGGGGGCTCAGGCCTTTTCTGCATCGGGTGACGTGTATCGCGCGGGTGTTCTTCAGGTTCAGGAAATGAAATCCAAAATCATGCTCAGCTCCTCCGGGGGCCCTCATGACCGCCCAAACACGGGCCGGAATTACATCATGGCTCGGGGTTGCCCGGGCAGGATTCTTGTCTTTTCGTCAAATGGAAACGAGGGAAAGAAAACCAGCAACAGTACTGGTTCGCGCGCCTTCGTTTTTCTGCCTTGCACTTCCGAGCCGACCCTCGAGAAACGGGCCGACGATCGTATTGTGATGAAGATGGGCTCCGGTCATGAAGTGGTTTTTTCTCCTGTGACCGGACGTATAGAAAGCATCAGCGGCGCGACATTTGAGGAAAAGCCTGTTCCGACGATGAAGAATGAAGGCGGGATCCGAATCAAGCCCACCAGTGGCATGATCATCGACGGTGGATGGCTGATGGGTGAGAACCCCTTCAGCAAGATGAACAGGAGCTCGACGCTGCTTGGGCCCAAGGGGGCAAGCTGTGCGGTCTCAAACAGCAAATTTCTTCAGATCACCGGCACGAAGTACGACAGGGAATATCAGTTCATCGGGAAAGGTTCCAATCAGGTGCTGAAAAGGAATCTCAAATCGGCATGCCCGAAAATGAATTTCTATCCTTGGGATCTGCTCGAGGCGCAGAGGTCCGCTTCGCCTGCCCAGGCAGCCTCGCGCGTTGACGCCGCGAAGTAGGCTTACTCGCAAATCGTTTTGCAGCTTTCGTCGCAAACTGATTCGCCGTTCACAATGCGGCAAACGTCGTAACAGAGTTCCTGGCAGACGCATTCATTGAGGGTTTTACAGTCCGCATTGATGTTGATGATGCCGTTTTCGGTGTTCGCGTTACCATTGGCCATCGCAGAGCCGATTGAGATGTAAAACACGGAGACGATGAAGAAGAGTTGCTGTTTCATAAATACCTCGTTTGATACGTTTGAATCCGTTCCTGAGGTGTGAATACGCCTGGGTGCCGGAACCATCCAGCAGGTTCGCTTCGCGTAACCGGAATCTGATTACAAATTGTTATCGGGCGTATCGAGACTCTAGACAACCGGCTGATGTTCAGGCGGGGACCATGTTTTGCGCCCGATCCGCGCGTATTCGGGTTTAGCCCAAAACAGAAGGTAGAGAAGAGTTGAGAGCAAATAGATCGCCGAGGTGCACAGAATCGAGACGGTGAATCCGTGACGCTCGATGAGTCGGCCGCCGATTGTTGTTCCCAGAATCCATGCGCCGTTCCATCCGAGGCTCGCAAGGGAGTTGACCGTCGCCTGCTCCGATTGAGTGATGAGTTCGAGCTGAAATGCGCGGGCGAGGGGGTGACTCATGTTCATCAGGGCACCGCGCACCATCACCGCCAAAAAAGCGATCCGCACATCAAAGGTCAATGCGAGTGTGATCATGAAAGGGATCGAGATGAGCTGCGATGCCGCGACCGTCCTCATCAGTCCGAAACGTTCGCCGAGCACCGGGGAAAGAAGGACGCCGGCGACCGTGCATGCGCTTGTGACCGCGAAAACAATTCCCACGCCGGTTGTGTCGAGGTGGAACCGGGTTTTCAAATACACGTTCAAAAAAGGAATCGTGATTCCCGCTCCTATTCCGATCAACGCGTCTGGCAGAATCATGCGAAGGTAGAGCGCTAGCCGGTCGTTCGAAAGGGCTTTGATTTTCCAGGCGCTGAACAGGCGCCGTTCAGGAACTGTCGAGGTCAAGGCCAGGTAAGGGAGTAGTGCGAGGCTGACGAATCCCACGCCGACCCAGAGCGCGAGTTGAATTCCTTCGATCGGGTTTCCGCTTGAGAGCTTTGGAATCCATCCGGCAAGCATTGCTCCAATGATCCCCGCCAGTATCTCCGTTGCGAAGGAAAGCCCGAAAGCATAGACGCGCTCGGACTGCGCGGTATTCCGCATGATGAACGGACCTGCGGCAACCAGGTGAACCGCCGTTGCGGAGCCCATCAGGAACGCAG
>Ga0154382_152_pt3 | contig 22692 bp, 24 predicted proteins | sample RifGroB1_FD_105626 | JGI IMG/M metagenome (GOLD analysis project Ga0154382, IMG submission 105626) | Bdellovibrionales bacterium GWB1_55_8 | reverse complement strand
CCGATCAAGCGCGCCCCCTCCTGATCAGCACTGATCAGCAAACACGAACCGGAGGAAGCTCTCATGAAACGGAAGGTCCGTAAGGCAGTCATCCCCGCAGCAGGTCTTGGCACTCGCTTCCTGCCGGCCACGAAGGCGATTCCGAAGGAAATGATTCCGATCGTGGACGTTCCGATGATTCAACACATCGTCGAAGAAGCGGTCCGCGCCGGAATTGAAGACATCGTCCTGGTAACCGCCCGCCACAAAGAAGCGATCGAAAACCACTTCGATTTCAATTATGAGCTTGAGGACTCTCTCGAAAAGAAGAACAAGAACGATCTGGCGGAGGTTTCCCGTGCGGTCGGGAAAATGTGCAACCTGATCTCCATCCGCCAGAAAATGCCGCTGGGACTCGGACACGCGGTGCTTACAGCCGCGCCGATCATCGGTGATGAACCTTTCGCGATCCTGCTCGGCGATGACCTGATCGATTCAACGGTCCCCTGCACCAAGCAGCTTGTGGATATTTACGAACGAGAGAACGCGTCAGTCGTGGGCGTGATGGAAGTTCCCGCGGATGAGGTCTCCAAATACGGCATCGTGGGCGGCAAGATGCTCGATCCGCGCACCATGCATGTTCAGAATCTTGTCGAAAAGCCCGCTCCGAAGGATGCGCCCTCACGATTCGCCATTCCTGGCCGTTACGTTCTCTCACCCACCATTTTCGAATGCCTTCGGCAGACCAAACCGGGCAAAGGCGGAGAAATCCAGCTCACCGACGGCCTGCAGCTTCTGGCGGAACGCGAGCGGCTGCTTGCGTATCAGTTTGACGGAACCCGTTACGATACGGGCGATCGCCTGGGCTTCATCGATGCCACGATTTCCTTCGCACTTCGTCGGCCCGATCTGAAGTCGGGTGTTCAGGAAATTCTTCGCAAACATCTGGAGAGGAAATGATCGGTCGGTTATTTTTAGCGCTCGTAATGATCTGCGGCCTGCAAATTTCGTCCGCGTGGGCCTACATTCCGCCGTCGCTATTCATCGTGAAATCGATGGCCACCAAGCACAGCGGTGTCAAAGGGGTGCGGGTGCGCACGCAGGTGAAAGCCATTGAAGACGGAAGACCCGTTGATGGAATCTCATTCAAATCCGTGACCGCTTACGACCCGCAGAAAAACGTGCTGCGTGGCTGGGCTTTCGATTCCGAGAACCAGGTCCTCTTCATGGTGGAACGAAGAGGAAACGAGCTGAACATGGCAAACCAGCTGCTGTTTCAGGCGAACCCGGGCGAAACCACCCAGGCGCTCATCACGGGCGGCGTTCCCATTGTTTCCGAACAGGAGCTGCTTGCCCTTCCGGATGAAGATCAGCGGCAAAGAGCAGAGACCACCTCTCTCAAGCGGTGGCAGGGATCGATCGCCTGGGTGATCGGGCAACCCGACGGTCCTCAGCTTTGGGTGGAAAAGGGAAGCTTCCTTCCCCTCCGGCTGGTTGCCAATTCTAACGAACTCCGCTTTGAAGGATTTCACCTTTATCGCGGATTTCCCTATCCCAGGTCGTTGCTACTCGCGGAAACGAGCGGCGAGGTGCGCCTTCGGGAAGATCTGATCGATTTCAACACGGGACCGGTCACAGGTGATTTCAAGGGCGAAATCGTATCAGGAATGACTGAAGCAGGACGCTCCTCCCCCTCGCAGCTGAGAAAAATCCTGGAAGACTATTACAAGAATGTCCGCTGACGGTACCGAAACGCACATTCTATCGGTGGCCGTACCGCGCCCTGTGGACGGGCTTTTCACGTATCGAATACCCTCCGCGCTCCTCCCGCTCGTTCAAGTGGGCGGCTGGGTTCAAGTTCCTTTCGGACGACGCAATACGCATGCATTTATAGTTGAGAACCCGAAGAAAATCGCCGAGCTCCCGCCCGGGCTCAACCCGGAAAACCTGAAGGACATTCTCAGCGTCGGTGAGGGCGTTCTGCCCAGGGATGTTATGGAGCTTTGCAGATGGGCACACGAGTATTATGCGGCCCCCCTCGGAGAGGTTTTGAACTGCGCACTCCCGGCCGCGGCCCTCGGGTTAAGAAACACGAAAAAGGTCTCTCGGAAAATCACAAGCTCTCATCCTCAGGTCGAACTTCATGCATTGACCGAAGAGCAATCCTCCGCGCTCGACCAGCTCGAACGGATTCGAACCTCGCCTTACGATCCCGTCAAACCCTCTCCCAAAGTCGCGCTCCTTGACGGCGTTACCGGAAGCGGAAAGACCGAACTTTATATCGAGCTGGCGCGCCGCACCCTGGCCGAAGGGCGGGGCATCCTCGTACTTGTTCCGGAAATCGCGCTTTCGAGCCAGCTTCATCAACGCCTTGAATCCGGCTTGGGTGTTTCGGTCGGACTGTGGCACTCGGCGGTCGCCGATGGAAAACGACGAGATCTCCTGAGCGCCCTGCGAAGTGGAGAACTCCGGGCGGTCGTCGGGGCACGCTCAGCCGTTTTCGCGCCGGTGGCCGATCTCGGCCTGATCGTAATCGACGAAGAACACGATCCGACCTATAAACAGGAAGATCGTTTCCGATACCATGCGCGCGATCTTGCCGTGGTTCGCTCGAAATTGACGGGCGCGCTTGTCGTTCTCGGGTCCGCAACAGCAAGTCTGGAAACCCGTGAACGGGTTCGCGAAGGCAGATATGGCGTCGCCGCTCTTCCGCACCGAATCGCGCCAGGCGGGCTGCCGGCCGTGGAATTGGTTCATCTCGGCGAGGAAGAACGAGAGGAAGGCATCCAGGCGCCGCTTGCGAAGCGAACACTGGAAGCCCTGCGCACAACCATCGCCAATGGCGAGCAGGCGATGGTCTTCCTGAATCGCAGGGGTTTTGCCGCTTTTCTGCTTTGCGAGGATTGCGGAGAGGTCCGTGGTTGTCCGCAGTGCTCAATTTCGCTTACGGTTCACCGACGCAGCGTGAAGCTGAAATGTCACGTCTGCGGGCACGACGAACTCATACCGGACATCTGCTCGAAATGCAGTGGCTCTCACCTCCGCGCCATGGGCGCTGGCACCGAGAGCCTCGAAGAGGAGCTTCCAAAACTGATCCCTGGCGCCCGCACCCTTCGCCTTGATCGCGATCAGATCACGAGCGCGACGCGCCTCGAGAAGATTCTTGGCGAATTTCGGAACGGTGACGCGAATCTGCTTTTAGGCACCCAGATGCTCGTGAAGGGCCACGATTTCCCGGGAGTCACCCTGGTCGTTGTGATTCTGGCGGATGCGCTCTTCCGCTGGCCGGATTTCCGTGCCGCCGAGCGAGCCTATCAGGTACTGAGACAGGTCGCAGGACGCGCAGGCCGCGGCCAGCGTCCCGGACGCGTACTGATTCAGACGTTCACCACCGATCACCCGGTGATTCAGGCGATTCAGGGAACCATGTCCGAGCAGTCTTTTCTGGAGAATGAACGCGACCTCAGGCTCGCCCTGGGCTATCCGCCGTTTGGTCGAATGGCGCGCCTCAGATTCGAATCTGCCGATCAGGAAGAGGCCCGCTCACGTGCATCAAACGTTGCTGAGGCACTTCTCAGATCGCTTCCGGGCTCCGGGAATGCGGTGGACTTCCGGAGCACCGAGGTCCTTGGCCCAAGCGAGGCGTTCCTGGAACGGGCCCGTGGAATTTACCGCTGGGACATCCTGATCAAGAGCCCCAGCGTTCAGGAGCTTCGGAAGCTGGTGTTTGCCGCTCGCGGACTTTGCCATCAGAACAAGTGGCATTTTCTCGTCGATATTGATCCCTATGGAGTAGGATAATGCTATGGGCGGCAAGGTAGATGACGTCATCAGCAGGGCGCGAAAGAAAGTCCAACGCGCTATCGAACAGGCAGAGCGGGACAATCGCAACCGCCTCCTGAAGCGGCGTATCGAGCTTGCGAACGCCGGAGTTCGCGCTTATGAAGCCGGTCGCATCGGCGAGGCCGTACAGAACTTCCTGGGCTACCTGAAGATTCTGGAAGAGTGGAAGGGCGTCGGACAGGGCGGTCTTACGCCGACACTGTTTGACCCGAAGAAAGACGTTTACGAACTGCTGCTGATCAGCGCGGTTTATTGGGACCTGACGAAACTTTTTGACCGCACAAAAAGCGAGGAACGCCGCAAGGAATTCCTCCATTATATGGAAAAGTACATCCTTTTCTCAAAAGGAATGCCCTTTGAACCGCTCTGCGCCGAAACGCTGCGGAAATACGTGAACCTGGAAAAACCGGTGCACAGGGCCGAGTTCAGAAACGCCTACAAGGTTCTGAGTGGCAGTAACTGCTTCGTAGCAACCGCTCTGCTGGACGTTACTGATCCCCGGACGCTTCCGTCACTTCGGACCTATCGCGATCAGGTGCTGGCCAGACATGCAGGCGGCCGCCTTTTAATCCGTGTCTATTACCGGTTCGGACCCCTGGCTGCGCAGGTCACCGACTGCCTTCCTGAAAGACTCCGGTGCGGTCTCGGGAAAGCGCTTGATGACTTTTCAGTTCGTGCCGCTCGCGTCAGCGCAACAACGTCCCGATCCGGTCCGGACGGAACACGAACTGGCTGTCGCTGAAACTCACCCAAAGCGAAAGCCAGATCACGATGGCCTTACCTTTGACGTTTTTATACGGAACATAGCCCCAAAAGCGGCTGTCGTTTGAAAAATCCCGATTATCGCCCATGACGAAGAGACTGTCTGCGGGGACAGTGACCGGCCCATGGCTTTCGCCCATGAAGCTATTCTTGTCGAGCATCATCAGATGGTCAGTGCCGTCGATATGTTCAACGTAAAGGTCGAGGTTGCTCGGGCTGTAGCGCGGGTCATCCAGGGACTTGAAAATCTTGTCTGATTCGGGTCCCACAACGACGTCCCGTTTAACAAGCTGGTCATTGACGTAAAGCGATTTTTCGCGAATTTCCAGACGATCACCCGGAACGCCGATCACGCGCTTGATGTAATAGAAGCTCTCGTCTTTAGGATAACGGAACACGATGATATCACCCCGCTTGGGCGGAGCACGGTCGACCACGTAAATCGGCCGATCCGTCGCGAGGTCGGAAAAGGGCACCTTGAAGCCATAAGCGAACTTGTTGACGAAGATATGATCCCCGATGAGCAGCGTGGGAATCATGGACCCCGAGGGGATCTTGAATGCCTCGACAACGCTGGATCTGATCATGAAGACGATCAGTAGGGCGAAGCCCAGTGAGAGGACGTTCTCGATCAACCATTTTTTGGACGTCTTCTTGGCCTGCGCGGTCTTCGCACTTTGGTCGGGCGAGGACTGGCCAAGCGAGGGGCCGTGCTGATCTTCTGAATTCTTTTCGGGTGTTTCTGACATAGTGCTTCCGCAGAATGTACAGGATTGCCCCTTCAACGCACAAGCTGCAATTACAAGAAGGAATCATGTACACTGAGGTGGAATGAAGACGCTGGACCGGTACATCGCCGGGATGTTCCTGAAGAATCTGCTGATCGCGGTGACCGCCCTGGTATGCCTGTTCGCCTTCCAGGGTGTCATGGGCGATCTGCTCGATCGGCAGTTCCCAGGGGACCAGATCCTGGTTTACCACTTGCTGAACATTCCTCGCGTTCTGGTGGAAATGATGCCTCCTGCCGTGCTCCTGGCCACTGTCTTCACCCTCTCCGGCCTTGCCCGGACAAACGAGCTCATTGCGAGCTTTGCGATAGGCGTGAGCCTGAAAAGAATCGTGACACTGCTGCTGACAGTCGTGTTCATGGTCAGCTGCCTCCTGATCGTGCTGCAGGATCGAATCCTGCCGCTCACCTACAAGAAGAGAACGACTTATTACTGGCACGTGATGAAAAAAAAGCCGGACTTCTTCCTGGACATCAAACAGGACAAGATCTGGTACCGCTCGAAAAACCTGATCTTCAACCTCCGTCTGTTCGACCCTCAGAAAAAGATCATTCACGGAATGTCGGTCTACACCTTCAACGAGAACTTCGATCTCGTGCAGGTGGTCAGCGCGGATCGCGCCAAGTTTACGAAGCAGGGATGGAAACTGCTGGACGGCACCGTGACTGTTTTCCCGAGTGACCAGGACTTTCCGCTGATGCAGAAATTCACCACCAAGGATCTTTTGATTTCCGAGACCCCGAAGGATTTCCAGGAAATTGAAAAAGAGGTGGACAGCCTGCGATTGAAGGAACTCTACCGATATGTCCAAAGGATCGGAGACGCGGGAGCGGATACCAAAAGTGTCCTGGTCAAACTTCATTCGAAAATCAGCATCAGCTTCATGCCCCTGATCATGTGCGTTCTCGGAGTTCCGTTTTCAGTTCGAAGCCGGCGCGAAGGCGGAGTCGCGCGTGACCTTGGACTCTGCCTGGCACTCACGTTTTTCTATTGGCTTTTTTATTCAATAGGGCTATCTCTGGGAACCAATGGTGCGTTACCGCCATGGCTCGCAGCATGGCTTCCGAGCACGTTCTTCGGAGCCTTGGCGGTAACGCTCATTGCTCGCCAGAAGTGAACTCCAGTCATGTCATTACTTAAAATCTATAAATTTCCCGATCTGGTCCTAGCGAAAAAAGCCGCTCCCATTCAGCGCGTCGAAAAATCCCTGCACAAGCTCGCGGATGACATGCTGGAAACCATGTATCACGCCCCCGGGGTCGGTCTGGCCGCAAACCAGGTTGGCGTTCTTGAGCGCGTGCTGGTTCTCGACACGGAATTTGAACCCGTCGAGCTCGAGGATGGTGAAACGCCCCCGGAGGGCGCCGAAGTCATCGGCGGCGAGCTTTTCGTCAACCGCAAACCGATCATCGTCGTGAATCCCCAGGTCGTTCAAAAAGAAGGGGAGATCGAATTCACCGAAGGATGCCTTTCGGTTCCCGAATACACGGCTGACGTGAAACGAGCGCTGAAGATCAAGATTCAATATCAGGACATCGATGGGCTCACCAAAACGCTTTCGGCGGAGGGTCTTCTGGCCGTAGCCATCCAACATGAGATGGACCATCTGGATGGGAAACTGTTCATCGACCGCTTGAGCCCGTTGAAAAAGGAAATGATCCGGAAACGCCTTCGTCAGGAACGTCTTGAACGCGAGCGCGAGGAAGCGGAACTAGGCGAAGCGGCTCTCCAGAGCAAAAAACACAAGAAGGGCCTTTGAGGAAATGCTTCGCATAGTGTTTATGGGAACTCCCGAGTTTTCGGTCCCGGCACTCCGCGCGACGGCGGCAAAATATCAGGTTGCGGGCGTTTTCACCCAACCTGATCGTCCGGTGGGCCGCGGCCTGGATCTCCGCGCCTCCCCCGTGAAGCTCGAAGCCGAGCGTCTGGGCATTCCGGTATTCCAGCCCGAGTCGCTTGTTCCCGAGGAAAATTTCGCGAAACTTCAGGCACTTCAACCCGACGTGATCGTGGTTGTGGCATTCGGTCAGATTCTGAAAAGGAATGTCCTGGATCTTCCGCGCCTCGGATGCGTGAACATCCACTCTTCGCTCCTTCCCCGCTGGCGCGGCGCCGCCCCGATTCAACGGGCCCTCCTGGCCGGAGACATGGAGACCGGCGTGACCACGATGCGAATCGCGCCGAAACTCGATGCGGGCGATATTCTGCTTCAGGCCAAAACGCCTATTTCAGGCACGGACACAGCAGGAACCCTGCACGATCGCCTGGCTATCTTAGGAGCGGACTTACTGATGCAGACTCTGGACGGCTTGGAGTCCGGAAGCTTGACTGGTCAAGTCCAGGACGAATCCAGGGTCACCTATGCCCAGAAACTCTCCAAAGAGATGGAAACGCTCAATCCAGACCTGACGGCGATCGAGCTGGACCGACAGGTGCGGGCCCTCCACCCCTGGCCCGGAACGAGCGTCCGGGTACAGCTGCCGGAAGGCCCGCTTCGCCTGAAAATTCGCTCCGCGCTGCTCCATTCTGAAATTTCTGGCCCCAAGGGGAAAATTTTTGACAAGGCCGGCATGATCCTCCTGGGATGTAGCGAAGGGTGCCTGGAGCTGCGAAACGTCCAGTGGGAAGGTAAGCGCGAAGTCGATATGAACGGGTTTGTGAACGGTTTACGCGGCCGTGGCCAGAACCTTCCGCTTGAGGTAAAACCCTAGGCCTATGAACCTGTCAAAAGGTCTGCCGGCAAAAGCACTGCTGGCGCCGTCGCTTCTGTCAGCAGATTTCGCACGACTCGGAGAAGAGGTTCGCGAGGTTGAACTCGCTGGCGCCGACTGGCTCCACCTCGATGTCATGGATGGCCATTTCGTCCCGAACATCACGCTCGGTCCGCTCATCGCACAAGCGCTCCGCCCGATCACGAAGCTTGTGATCGACTGCCATTTGATGGTTTCTGAACCTGAGAAATGGATCGAACCGTTCGCCAGGGCCGGTGCTGATGTGATCACGATCCATACGGAAGCCGCCAAAGACCTGTCGCTTCTGCAGAAGATCCGCGCGGCCGGCTGCAAGGCCGGAATATCGCTGAACCCTGCAACACCGGTTTCCGAAATCGAAAAAGCGCTCGGACTGGTGGATCTCGTTCTCGTGATGAGCGTGAACCCGGGGTTCGGCGGCCAGAAGTTCATGGAAGGTTCGATACAGAAAATAGAAACGATCGCCAAAATGCGCGGCAGCCATTCTTTCCTGATCGAGGTCGACGGCGGCGTAGGCCTGGGAAATATCGGGAAACTGCGCAAAGCCGGCGCAGACGTCTTCGTCGCCGGCTCCGCTGTTTTTGGAGCGAAAGATCGTGCGGTCGCAATTTCAGAACTCAGAAAGAATACTCAGTAGCTCTACGGGAGATTATTATGGAACCATTGAAACTCGGTGCAAAACCCCTTCGCCTTGAGGATGTCCGCGATGTGGCCATTTTAGGACGAAAAGTGGTCCTTGCACCCGCTGCCGCGAAAAAAATTGAACGCGCGCACACCTTTCTTCAATCCGAGATCAAGAAAGGCAAGACCCTTTACGGGGTCAACACCGGCTTCGGGCTGCTCTCAGATGTCCGCATCCCTGAGGCTGACTTAGAATCACTGCAATACAACTTGCTGCGTTCGCACGCCTGCGGAATGGGCGCGTATCTCGACGACGCAACCTCCCGCGCCATGTGTCTGCTCCGTGCCGCCTCACTGTCCGTCGGACATTCAGGCATCAGGCTGGAACTCGTGGAACACATTCTCTCTCTGCTGAATCGCGGAGTTTGCCCGCTTATTCCCGAACAAGGGTCCGTAGGAGCAAGCGGAGACCTGGCTCCGCTCTCCCACCTCGCCCTCGTTTTGATCGGCGAGGGTCGGGCGCGGTATCGCGGCAAGGAAATGAGCGGCGGCAAGGCTCTTCAAGCGGCCGGCCTGAAACCCATTCGCCTCGGAGCCAAAGAGGGTCTCGCACTCATCAACGGAACACAATTCATGTCCGCCATTGGAACCCTCACCCTTCTCGACGCGGAACATCTCTGTGATCTCGCGGACGCACTGGGAGCGATGACTGTCGAAGCCCTTCAGGGCACCGAAACCGCCTTCGAGCCGGAAATTCACGAAGTCAGGCCGCATCCCGGTCAGGTTCGAGTGGCGCAAAATATGCGCAAACTCCTGCTCTCGGGCGGTAAGAAGAGCGATATCTCGCGGGCACATGAAAACTGCGGCAAGGTGCAGGATCCTTACAGTCTGCGCTGCATTCCTCAGGTTCACGGCGCAAGCCGCGACTCACTGCTTTTTGTGAGACAGGTGCTGGAGCGCGAGATCAATTCGGTCACCGACAATCCTCTTGTCTTCCCGGCTTCGAGAAAGATCCTGAGCGGCGGAAATTTTCACGGCCAGATCGTCGCGATCGCGATGGATCTCATGTCCATCGCGGTAGCCGAACTCGCAAGTATTTCGGAACAGCGCCTGGAAAAACTGATCAACCCGGCGATCTCCGGGCTGCCCGCATTCCTCACCAAGCAAGGGGGACTGAACAGCGGCTTCATGATCGTTCAGGTCGCGGCTGCCAGCATCGTCTCGGAAAACAAGACGCTCTGCCACCCCGCCAGCGTGGACTCAATCCCCACTTCCGCCGACAAGGAAGACCACGTCAGCATGGGCGCCTGGGCTGCGAGAAAAGCGTCCAAGGTGATCGTGAACACGCAGCGGGTTCTTGCAATGGAACTGCTCGCTGCGACCCAGGGCATTGACCTTCTTCGTCCGCTGCGGACGTCCTCTTCCCTGGAGAAATTGCATCAGTTCATCCGGAAAAAAGTTCCGCGCGTGGATGCGGACCGTTCGTTCCACGAGGACCTCGTTTATCTCGAAAAACAGATCGCATCACGTCAGCTCGAACCGATTTTGAAAGCCAGCCTTGAAGGAGAAAGAAGATGAGCTCCACTTCCCGCGTCGTACGATCCCCGAGAGGAAGTCAACTTCAATGCCAGGGCTGGCAGCAGGAAGCCGCGCTCAGGATGCTGATGAACAACCTGGACCCGGAAGTCGCTGAACGACCTGAAGACCTCGTTGTCTACGGTGGAAGCGGTCGCGCCGCCAGGAACTGGGAATGCTTTGATGCTATAGTCACAAGTCTCCGCGACCTGAAGGACGACCAGACACTTCTCGTGCAAAGCGGAAAACCCGTGGCGATTCTCCCCACTCATCCGCTGGCTCCCCGCGTGCTGATTTCTAACAGCATGCTTGTGCCAAAATGGGCCACCTGGGACTATTTCCGCGAACTCGAAGACAAGGGTCTCATGATGTACGGCCAGATGACCGCGGGGTCTTGGATTTACATCGGCACGCAGGGCATCGTTCAAGGAACTTATGAAACATTCGCCGAAGCAGGCCGTCAGCATTTCGCGGGCGATCTTGGCGGCAAAGTCCTTTTGACGGCTGGCCTAGGTGGAATGGGCGGCGCACAGCCCTTGGCTGCTTCTATGGCGGGAGCTGTCTCGCTGAATGTCGAAGTGGATTCATCGCGCGTGAAACGGCGGCTCGAAACCCGTTATCTGGATGAAGTCGCGGATTCTCTTGAAGACGCTCTCAAGCGCGTCGAGGCCGCGCGACGTCAGAAGAAGGCCGTCAGCATCGGCCTGGTTGGAAATGCAGCCGAGGTGCACTGGGAACTTCTGAAGCGCGGCTTTGCGCCAGAACTCCTCACCGATCAAACGAGCGCGCACGATGAGCTGAATGGTTATATTCCCGCGGGTCTCACACTCAAGGAGGCGGATGACCTTCGCCGCAGCGACCCACAAGGATACATCTCGCGCGCGATCGAAAGCATGGGGCGTCACGTGGAAGCCATGCTCGCCTTCCAGAAACAGGGTTCCCACACATTTGATTACGGCAACAATATTCGGGCCCAGGCCGTCAAAGCCGGCGTGAAGAACGCGTTTAACTTCCCTGGATTTGTGCCCGCCTACATCAGGCCCCAGTTCTGCGAGGGACGCGGGCCGTTCCGCTGGGCCGCGCTCTCGGGGGACGCCGAAGACATTCGCGTCACCGATCAGGCGCTGATCGAGCTCTTTCCCGAAGATAAGGGGCTCGCACACTGGATTCGGATGGCGCAGGAACGTATCGCGTTTCAAGGTCTGCCTGCCCGGATTTGCTGGCTCGGATATGGCCAACGGGAGAAGGCCGGCCTGCTCTTCAACGAGCTCGTTCGTACAGGTAAGGTGAAAGCGCCAATCGTGATCGGCCGTGACCACCTGGATTGCGGATCAGTCGCCTCTCCGAATCGCGAAACCGAGGGCATGAAGGACGGATCAGATGCCGTAGCCGATTGGCCGATTCTGAATGCGCTTGTGAACTCCGTGAACGGCGCCTCCTGGGTCAGCGTTCACCATGGAGGCGGAGTCGGCATCGGCTATTCCATTCATGCGGGCATGGTAGTGGTCGCCGATGGCACAGAAAACGCGAAATGGCGCCTGACTCGCGTCCTGAATTCCGATCCTGGAATGGGCATTATCCGGCATGCGGACGCCGGCTATGAACGCTCTTGCGAAATCGGGCGCGGCGCCTTCGCCGAACGCGGCGGAAAAATCCCCATGCTCGACTGATTTGACCGCCTCGCGAGCTTAAGAGCGCCAGGCACCCCGGCCTTTCTTACTCACACTTCTCCTGCTAATCTGGGCGCATGCTCCAAGCGATTGTGCATGCAAGTGAACTTCTGACCGGCGCCGGAATTCGATTGAAAGACGGCCGCAAGGTCACTGATGACGATCTGGGACGAATTGAGGACGGCGCGCTCGTGTACTCAACACGGAAAGTGCGCGGCAAGGAGGTTCCAGATGAAATCCTATGGGTCGGCCCCACTCCTGACATGCCCAGGAAGTATTCCCGGATCAAGAAAAGAGACCTGAAGGGAAAACAGGCAGTAATTCCAGGAATGGTCGATTGCCATACGCATCTGGTATTTGCTGGCGATCGCTCCGAGGAATTCGCCGCAAGGTGCGGTGGCGCAAGCTACGAGGAAATAGCAAAAAAGGGAGGCGGCATTCTCAGCACTGTGCGAGCCACTCGGAACGCTTCGGAACGCGAACTTGAGACTCTGGCAATCAAGCGCCTTCAGGAAGCCGTGTCGTATGGCGTGCGCACCATTGAGATTAAAACCGGATATGGACTTTCAGCGGAATCCGAACTGAAGCTGCTCAAAGTCATCCGGAAACTCAAAGAACGCTGTCCTGAAGTCCGGATACAGTCCACGTTTCTGGGGGCCCATGCTTTTCCTCAGGACCAAAGCCGCGAGAGTTATCTCGATGATCTGATCAACCGGATGATCCCGCAGGCAGCAACCGGAAAGCTGGCCGACGTCTGCGATGTGTTTATTGACGCAGGATACTACACCCGCGAAGAGGGACGTCGCATCCTGGCGGCGGCCAAGGCCAACGGGTTAAAGATCAAGATTCACGCGGACGAACTCGCAAATACGGAATCAGCGTCCCTCGCCGCGGAAATGGGCGCTCTCTCGGCCGATCATCTCCTCAGAATCTCTGATTCCGGCATCCGCGCCCTTGCCGCATCTCAGACCGTCGCGGTACTTCTTCCAGGAACCGCTTTTTACCTGAAAGCCTCCCATGCTCCTGCGAGGCGCCTTCTGGACGCCGGCGCCGCAGTCGCACTATCGACGGATTTCAATCCAGGAACCTGCATGTGCCTGTCTCTTCCGAGCATTATGACGATTGCAGCTCTTTACCTCGGCATGACACGGGCCGAGATCTTCGCCGCCGTCACTTACAATGGAGCAAAGGCGCTGGGTTTTGAAATGGATTCCGGGACTCTCGAACCGGGCCTGGCGGCGCGATTCGCTGTATTGGATTTTCCGCGGTTTGAAGAACTGTATTACCGATTCGCCTGGGCGCCGAGCCGCGGGCGGTAAGGGATGTAGCGGTGGAAAATCCAGTAAAACAAAACCGCCATCGTGAAGCCGCAGGCCACGTCAACCAGGTAGTGCTGCTTGGTCGTGAGTGTTGAAAGAGCGATCAAAGTTCCCCAGATAAAAAAGAAGGGGAACTTCTTTTTCTGATCATCCAGATAGATGAATGCCGAGAGGTAGACGCTGCTGACATGAAGGCTTGGGCAGCAGTTGGCCGGGCTGTCGGCGACCCTGAGATGACTGAACGCCCGGTAAGTCAGCGAATCCATTTCGGCTGCATTCAGCGGAAACAGTTCCCGCGGATAGGTGGTCGGCCAGATCCAGAATATGAACACGCTCACAGTTTGAAGTGCGATGAATGAGTATAGATACTTATTCGCGTTAGCCATGTCCTTGCAAAGGACAAACACTGCGATAAAAAAGAAGTACTCGCTCAAATAGATCCAGACCGTCTCCGGGACAAACGGCACCATGCGGTCGGTCGCCGACATCGGAAGAAGCTGCGGCTCAAAAATATGGAAGTGATTCGAAGAAAGGTAAAGGACCGTCGCCACTACAGCTGTCAGGAACCCGGCAAGATACTTGTTCTCTTTCGTGAGAAAAAGTGGAAGACCCCAATCAACGGACTGCGATGGTGCCTGCAAAGTAATCTGATCACTCATTCTGAAATCCAGCCTTCCAATTTCCGCTGAACATCCTGTCCGAACCAGTCGCGCTCGCCCGTCTCGACCATCAAAATCCTGCCCTGGCGATTCAATACAATAGTGAGAGGAATCCCATGTACGTCAAAGAGATCCGAAAGTCTGCTTTCCGCATCAAGAAATATCGGAAATTGAAGGCCGAATCGCTCACGAACCACTGACACGGCCAAGTCAGGATTTTCGTCAAGATTCACGCCGAGGACCTCAAAGCCGCGATCACGATAGGTTTCCCGCAGTTTCGAGATGGATGGCATCTCGACCATACAGGCCTCGCACCAGGTGGCCCAGAAATTCAGAAGGAAAACTTTCCCTTCCAGTTCCGAAAACTTCACGTCAGCACCCTGGAATCGGGTCAGCGTGAAATCAGGGGCAATCGCACCCTCTTTTAACGTGAACTTGCTCTGTGCCGTGTGAGGGCGTTCAGGAATCATGACCTTCAAGGCCGCAAGCCCCACCACCACCGCCAATACCAGGAGTGCTATCGGTAAAAGTACTTTCCAGGCGGGTCTTTTGCCGCCAGTTCCAGGTGTTAAAGGCTCTGTTGTCATGGACATTCATCATACCTTACAATGGGGAATATGAGTCAATTGCTTCGCGACGAAAATGGCCAGGCTGTCCTGGAATACCTCTTGATGGTTGCCGTCGCCGTTACCGCCACCGGGATAATGGCAATGGGCTTCAGGCGCCTTTTACTCAGCATCTGGGGAGAATTCACGCAAAAGATCGTAGGCGCAAGCCCGAATGGGCCGCCCGATCCGCGCTACCGCTTTCGCTGAAGGTTGCCGCGTCTGCGCCTGTAAACCAGATAAAGTTCGTCACGCACGCGCCGAACACCCGCCAATTGCAGCTTCAAAAGATCGCCAGAAGTGAAACCCGCGCCGTCAACCAGGGTCGGCGAATCCTTGCCCCCGATGATCCAGGGAGTAAGGGTGACATGAAATTCGTCAATCAGATCCTGCTCGACGAAATCCCACATGACTCCGCCTCCCCCTTCAACGAGCAGCCTGGAAATTCCGCGCATTTCCAGTTCGCGCACGACCTGAAGGGCGATCGGATCTTTTCCGGAACCTTTTCTCGGCGGACGAAGTGTCACAAGCTCCGAGGTTTTTTCAAATTGCCGTGCTCTCGCCGGGGTCACGACTGAAGTCACGAAAAGAATTCGCCGCACGGACGCGTCCTGGAAAAAGGGCCATCGGGGAGAGATTCCTTCCAAGCGGGAACTGAGGATGATGTTTGCCGGCTGCGAACCCTTCTTCCCGTCGGCCCTGCAAAAGCGCCGGAAGGCGCGCAGACTGGTTGCGCCCATCAGGATCGCATCCGTCTTCCGTCGCAAGACGTGCATCTGTTTTCGGTCAAGAGGGGTCCCGAGCGGCAGGTGTTTACGATTCGGCGTGGCGATTTTTCCGTCCAGACTGATGGCCAGATTGGAAAAGATATACACCGCTTCTACCCCGTTTTCGCTCGCATGGGCTCGTACTGAAGCGCGATGAAAAACACCTCTTTACTCCCCGTTCGCGTGCTCTTTGGCCGCAGGACCTCCACCCGGGCGAAACGCTTGCGAAGCTCATCCCGAAAAAGGTCGAAATCGCCGCCATGAAAGAGCTTCGCGACGAAGTGCCCGCGAGGGCGAAGAAATCGCTCAGCCGCTGCCAGCGCCAGCATGCAAAGATCGAGAGACCGCGTTTGATCCGTAATCCTGATTCCCGTTGTTTTCGGAGCCATGTCAGACAAGACCACATCGAAAGGCGGGAGGATGCCTGCTTCGGTCATCGTGCGCTCAAGGTCAAGTTCCCGGAAGTCAGCGGTGATAAACAGCGCGTTCGGAAGAGTGATCTTGATCGGCTGAAGATCAATCCCAAGCACCCGCCCCTGGGGCCCCACCTTCTGCGAAGCATATTGCGACCAGGATCCGGGCGCGGCGCCAAGATCAAGGATTTTATAACCGGGTTTCAGGATCTTGAAGCGGTCGTCGATTTCCTGAAGCTTGAAAACGGAGCGAGCGGCATAATTCTCCGTCTTGGCTTTCTTGAAGTAGTAATCTTTCGGATCGTAAGCCATCGGTCAGACGAAACGCAGGAAGTATTTCCTGCTCTCCTCGAAAACATATGATGCTATTTTCTGGGAATCACCCGGTCGGATCGCCGTGAATAGGCAGCCCACCTTGATCAGGGTCTTTCCAAGCGCCTGTATCTGCTTTCGATGTTTCACCTGTGCCTCCACAGCGATGGCTCTGCCTGCGATCGACAGGTTCACGTTCTTCAGGGAAAGGCCGCTTGAATAAATATCCTGCTCCTCTGGATTGATGAGAAAAGAGAAACCGCTTGCGCTGATATCAAAAACCCTCTTCTGAAGGAGACTCTCCGCGGTCAGTGGATCGTGGAACTGAACTTTCAAGGCCTGGCCTTCGGGAATCCGGAACCTCAGGTCTTTTCGTCGCTGAACCTTATAAACGCGGTCCGGCACACGGAAACGAAGCCCCTCGGAATCCGTGCCGACGAAGGGGGTCTTGAAAAAGACGTTTGCCCAGGAAAGCGAAACGCTGAAATAACATTCATTCACACCACTTCGCTTCAACGCATCACTGAATGCGCGCTGATCGAAATCCTTCGGGAAGCCGGTGCAGAGACCCACGTCCGCCGGATTATATCGGGAAACGTGAGTCCGAAGGACCTGGCCCTGGTCTTTTGTCCAGATCATCGCAGAAGCAAAGGCTTTCGCGGCTTCCTTCAGAAGGTGATCGGCCTCCACCGGATCTTCGATCGGCTGGAACTCCTTGGGAGCTCCCAGTATTTCCTGCTCAGACAATCGCAACCTTCCTCAGCAGATCCATATCCTGGAGCGCTTTTCCGGAGCCTCGCACGACACAAGTGAGAGGATCTTCGGCGAGAGCGACAGGCAAGCCCGTCTTTTCCTTGATGAGAATATCCAGGTTCGCCAGCAGCGCGCCGCCGCCGGCCAGAATGATGCCATTATCGACGATGTCCGCCGCGAGCTCGGGAGGAGTGCGTTCGAGCGCGGTTTTGATCGTATCAACGACCGCCGAAACCGGCTCCGCCAATGCATCCCGAATTTCCTCGGAGTTCACCTCGATTGTTTTCGGAGCGCCGCTGATCAGGTCGCGGCCCTTCACTTCATAGGTTTTCTCTTCTTCGAAGGGGTAAGCACACCCGATTGAAAGCTTGATCTGTTCGGCGGATCGCTCACCGATAAGCAGCGAGTATTTCCGTTTGATGTAGCTGACGATGGCATCGTCGAATTTGTCACCGGCAACACGAACGGACTTGGAATACACGATGCCGCCGAGAGAAATGACGGCCACTTCCGTAGTACCACCGCCAATATCGACGATCATGTTTCCGCTCGGCTCACGAATCGGAAGGCCTGCGCCAAGGGCGGCTGCCATGGGTTCCTCGATGAGATAAACCTCGCGTGCACCGGCCGATTGGGCCGATTCCTTAACGGCGCGCTTCTCAACCTGCGTGATCCCGAATGGAATGCAGATGATGATTCGCGGGCGAATGAAGGTGCGCCTTTCGCTGGATTTCTGGATGAAATATTTCAGCATCGATTGCGTGACTTCAAAATCCGCGATGACACCGTCTTTCAGGGGGCGGATTGCCTGAATGGAGCCAGGAGTTCGCCCGAGCATGTCCTTGGCTTCTTTTCCAACCGCCAATACACGGGTCTGTCCACGCGCATTACGGTGAATCGCCACGACCGAGGGCTCGTTAATGATGATTCCGCGGTCGCGCGCGTAAACGAGCGTATTGGCTGTTCCGAGATCGATTGCCAGGTCGTTTGAAAAGAAATCCAGGATCTTCTTCAACATGCTTCATTCACCATAGGTAATGCCGGATATACCCGCCCGCTCCAAGCTCGCGGCGTTTTCCGAGAAGTTCTATTGTCTTGCAGTGCACAGCTTACATTTTGGCTGTTCACCAAACAAGAGAGTAAAGCACGAGATCGCATTTCTGGCCCGCTGTGTTATAGAGGTGAAATGCGTCGCCGTGGCGTCAGTCAAAGATTTCCGCTTCGTGCTCGTTCTCTGGGACGATTGCGCGCGCCCCGTTTCCTTCTCCCGCTCCGCGGTGCCTTGGCACTTTTGGCATTAGGAGTCCTTGCGGCAACGATCTTCTGGCTCCAGATTCCTGACGTTTCGATCCTTAGGGACCAATACCCGGTGGTTATCGCTGCTGCCAAAAAAGGCGTGCCGCCGACGATCCGGATACAGAAAAAACGCCCGGCGTCCTGGGTGTCACTCGGATCGATTTCGCAGCAGGCGGTCGGCGCGATTCTGGTTAGCGAAGACTGGGCCTTTTACAGCCATGAAGGATTTGACACGAATCAGATCATCGAGGCGGCCAAGGAAGACTGGGACAAAGGACATTTCAAAAGGGGCGCCAGCACAATCACTCAGCAGGTCGTGAGAAACGTGTTCCTTGAGAAAGAGAAGACCCTCTGGCGAAAACTGAAGGAGATCGTCCTGGCGGTCCGCCTGGAAAGATCGCTTTCCAAACGCCGGATCCTGGAAATTTATCTGAACGTAGCGGAATGGGGCCGGGGCTTTCATGGAATCAAGGCGGCCTCGGCCATCTACTTCGACAAGGCCCCTCGGGATCTTAATGCTCGGGAAGGGGCTTTTCTCGCAATGCTGCTGCCCAGCCCCAAACGCTATAGCCAGTCGTTTCGAGACCGGCAACTCACCCGATATGCTCGCCGCACCATAAACTCCATTTTGGATAAAATGGTCCAAGCGCGTTATCTCAGCGCAGACGATCGGGATTTTGAAAAGATAAGACGCCTGGCTTTTGAAGAGACCGACACGATTCGCGATGAACCATCCTCCGATGAATCGCCCGCCGAAGATCCTGCGGAAGACAATGAAGATCTCTTGCCGAGTACTTGACCGCTTCAGGATGATTGGGTGAGAATGGGCTCATGAGACGCTTTACCGGGTCCCAGAAGGGGGCCCTTTTTGCTGTTTTGTCCATCGCCATCGCAGGAAGCATCGTGGTTGGAATATTCAGAGGCGGTTTCGGAACCTCCCGTCTTACCAAAGAGAATGTTGCGAAGGTCATTGCCGATTCCGCGGTACTTTACGATTTCCCCACGGAAGTGGAGCTTCCGCTCGGGAAGCGCAAGAAGATCAACGGCATCATTCAGTATTCCTTCGATCCTCAGCTCCAGGAGGACATGGAACGGCTTTTCCATGCATACAAACCCGATTATGGCGCGTTTGTCGCTATGGATGCGCATACCGGCCGCATTCTATCCATGGTGAGCTACTCGCATCACAGCACGCAGGAGAACCTCGCGCTTCGGGCCACCTTCCCCTCGGCCTCGGTCTTCAAGGTGGTCACGGCCGCGGCTGCGATCGAGTCGGGCCAGTTTTCCGCGAACACCGTGATCGCGTACAACGGCAGCAATCATACTTTGTACAGGAGCAACGTCCTGAAAACACAGCTGACCCGATGGACCCGTCGGATCACCCTGCGTGACGCGTTTGCCAAGTCGGTCAATACCGTCTTCGGGAAAATCGGGGCGTTTGAAATTGAACCCGAGGACCTTCGCGAATACGCCGATCGCTTCGGATTCAACCGTGTGATCCCGGCCGATTTCCCCATTCAGATGGGCCGCGCGGAAATTCCGGACATCGAGGACCGCTTCGGCCTCGCCGAAACCGCCTCCGGTTTCACACGCGACAACACGATGAGTCCGCTGCAAGGGGCGCTCATCGCATCCGCCATCGTGAACGACGGCATGATGATGGAACCTTATATGGTTCAAGCGGTCTACAGCCCTGAGGGCGAAAAGCTTTACACTGCCGATCCGCAGCTGTCCTCGATGGCCGTGGATCCCAGGACCGCGGCCGAGATTCGCTCACTCATGCGCGAGACCGTGAGCCGCGGAACCTCACGCGGCGCCTTCCGTAAATTCTTCAAAGGCCCGTTCGCGTCCTTGAGCGTGGGAGGTAAAACAGGCTCCCTGACCGGAACGGATCCCAAAGGAAAATATGATTGGTTCGTCGGCTACGCCGACAGCGGAAAGCACAAGATCGCGATCGCTGCTCTTACGGTGCACGAGAAGTACTGGCGCGTGAAATCCTCATACCTCGCCCGCCGCGCCATCGAATCATACTTCCAGGAAACTTTTGCGAATGAAGCGAAGGAAAGAGCGCGCTTCGTGCACAAAAACGGAAGAAAGACGGAAGTCACGAGATCGCTTTGAAAACCAACTCACGTCATTTCCAGCTTCGGTCCCTTTTTTTGAGCGGTGGCCTTCTTCTTCTATCGGCATGCGGCTGGGTGGACGCCGGTTCCGGAATCGCGCCAAATGACCCGGAGCCCTCGGGCGGCCAAATTGTGGCGCAGGCGGAGCTGACCCCGCTGGCTGGCGTGACGATCAGCGGAAGCGTCACTATTTATGACATGTCAGGGGGGACATACATCATCCGCATTTCCGGACTCGTCGCCCCAGCGGAAAACGGACTGGTCATCATACCGATTGTAAACGGGTCAGGAGTCACTTCCCTCGCCCTCAGAACCAACACCGGTACACAAAACTACACCGTCCAGTCGAGCCAAAGCTCCCCACGCTGGGAACAGGTGAAGATCCACTCTTCCCCGAACAACAGGGATTACGCAGCGGCCCTTTTCGATCTAGGGTAAGGACATCTCGTTCTGGTACTCGACCAGTTCCTTGATGTTTCGAACGTCTTTGATCAGCCAGGCGCCGTTCTCCTGCACCAGCTGTCCGAGCTTTTTATGCGTCACCTTGGCATCACTGCTCTTGCCCTGATCGATGTAGGTCAGCTCATAGGTGATGTTCGTTTCGGAGGCTGAAACCGGCTTCACCTCCGTGAAGACAAGCTTCACGAACTTGCGTTTCGATTCGATGAAGGCTTCGCGGAACTGCTCAGGACTCCATGCCGCGAGCCGCGTTTTTGCCGGTCCGGTAAGGTAGCCGAGCAAATGCTCCTTGTCCTCCGCTTTTCGCACGTCGAAGCTTCTGGAAATATAATCATTCAGACGCCGTTTCGGGTCATTCGCATCGGCGGCCTTTCGCGAGCAAGCCGCGGACCCGAGTGCCATCGCAAGGCCGAGAAGAAGAATCAGTTTCAATGAAAAACGAGATTTATTGTACATAGCCTTCTCCCCGAAGCAGCTCAATGAAATCGCCCAGATCTTTCCTGTGGTCAGGGGAAAGGTCCCGAAATTGAAACCCTGCACCAAAACCTTGCGCCAATAACGCGATGGGAAATCCGGAACACTGAAAATCGCACCCACGAAAACCGAAGCGGAGCTGAACTTTTTTCGGTTCTCCCAGAAATTCGGTGATTCCGGCATCACCTTTTAAATCACTGTAAATGAAAGCGCCCTCACTGTCCAAGCGGCTCACACGGCAGGGGTGCTGCTTGTCACCAGCGAACAAGACACACGAAAGCCCGCCTATCGGGCGCGGAAGGCCCTGATACCAGCGCAGTTCCGGATCGAGAAAAGATCTGTCCAATTCTCTGCGAATCCAGAACGCCGAAGCCGCCGCAAACATGAGAATCAACGCCGAAAAGAAGCTCAAGCCGGAGTTTCTGGTGCTGAAGGCGTAGAGAGCCGTGGAAGCGAACCAGATCACCGTGAAACCGCTTACGACCGGCACGGTCCACCGATGCGTTCTCATGGCCAGCCCGAGAACGACCAGCCATGCGCAAAAGGCGGCCACCGCTGCTGCCGCCATGGAGACCCAGGGCAAACGCCACCAGGGCGCGCTCACGGCGATCACGACCTCGACCGCGGCCATCGGGACGCAGAGAAACAGGGTCGCAAGCGCCAGTCGAAGGCCTGCGGGAGCAGAGACGAGCTTCATGGTAATAAGGTGTCATGTGGCTCGAGAGCTTGTCAATCGACGAGCACTGGCCGTATTCTTTCAACATGCCTTATGCCATCAGCAAAGCCTGCTCGAAATGCGGAGCTTGTCTTCCGGAGTGTCCGACGGGTTCAATCGTGGAAGGAAAAACACAGTTTTACATTGATGCGGATACCTGTGCCGAGCATGCCGCCTGTGTGAACGTATGCCCCGTCGAAGCCATTTCCCTGCGCCCGGAATCTCCGTCCAGCCAGAAACGAAAAAGTGAAGAGGAAGAAGAGGAAGAAGAGGAATGAGCACGAGGCGACGGTCGGCCATCCGCGTTCTTGGCGTGATGACCGGAACGTCCTGCGACGGTCTTGATGCCGCCTGCATTGAGATCGATGGCACGGGTTGGGCGCCGCTCTGGGGCGATTCACGTCCGTATCCCCCAAGACTTCGGCATGAGGTCCTCGCGCTTCAAGAGCCGGGCAACAAGATAGGAGCTTATTCCTGGCTGGAACTGCATCGCCGTCTGGGAGAATGGTACGGGCGCGAGATTCAGGCGATGCTCACGCAAAAACGACGACACGGAGAGCTCCCGGATGTGATCGCCAATCATGGCCAGACGATCGCGCACTTCCCCGCAAGTGGACATCGCGGAAGCACGCTGCAGATGGGCGATCCCACCCGGATCGCTTACGCGACCGGCCTTACGGTCGTTTCCAATTTCCGGGAAGGTGACATGGCCGCTGGCGGCCAAGGTGCCCCGTTAGTGCCCCTCTTTCATAGGCTGCTGGCACATTCTCTGGGTAAACCTTCGGCAGGAATCTCCATTCATAACATTG
>Ga0154382_170_pt1 | contig 23053 bp, 22 predicted proteins | sample RifGroB1_FD_105626 | JGI IMG/M metagenome (GOLD analysis project Ga0154382, IMG submission 105626) | Bdellovibrionales bacterium GWB1_55_8 | reverse complement strand
GAGAAACCGCTGACGGTGCTCATCAATGGTCACAAAAACCGCGGCGTCATCACCATGCCCGGGGTTGACGAAACAGAAAACCCCTCATCCACGCTCTAAACGTCTTTCTTGGTCAATGCGTCCAACATCTCATTGCACGACTTGGCCACATCCTGAAATTCGTCATCAGGCCTGAGTTTGATTCGCAGGTCAGTTCGACCTGACCGAATTTCCTCGAAGATCTTGCGGAAATGATAAAGAGGGCCGGCAACGCGATGCGAGAACACCAGCGCGATGAACGAGCTGACGATGACGAACCCAAAAGATCCCAGTCCGAGAAGCAAGGTGATCTGCCAAAGCTCACGATAAAGCTGCGCTTTGACCTCGTCGGTCATGGGAGCAAGATCCACCAGCGTTGAGTAGTTCTCGTGCGTGTATGAATAAAATATCCAGGAATACAGTGCGGCGAGGCTGAGACCGCTCAGCGCGACCATCAAAACATACCGGAATTGAAATCTCCGGTTCACGATCAGATTCCGAACACTACGTCGGTTTCTCACGGATTCCGCGGTTACTTTTTCTGAGGACATTCAAGGCATCCTTCCTTTTGGTAGTCCGATTCAGTTGCCCGAATTTCGGCCTTGATCACATCCAGTTTCTTCAGAATCAAAAAGGTGTTCGACTGGACTTTCAAAACTTTCGAGGCCTGGTCCGCGCTGAGTGCGGCCAGATATTCCCGGTTCTTCCCCAGCAACGCGACATGTTTTTCCTTTACCGCCTCCTGAAGGCCCAGTGCCTTCAGCTTTTCGGAGCAGACGTCGCAATCCGGCGCGCCTGCGGCAATCGCACTGGACGAGAAAACAAGCGCAATAATCATGAGTGACGCGAAGAACTGGGTCAAATCTCGACTCCTTGGTACAGACAACATCTCTCCAAGCTCATTCAGTCTACCGCAAGTCTTGAAAACAACCACAGATTCTGTTTCGCATCGCCACTGGAATACTGTTTTTGCCCTGCGTCGAAGCACCGCTTCTCGCAAAATCACTTTCCCCTGTTCGCTCGACGCGTCGATCTGCTAGCGGTTTCGGCAGATATGCGTGCTCTTCCTATGCTTGCAGCCGCAGCCGTGGGCCTCATTCTCGGAATTCTCACTTACACGTTCATTTACGCCCGCGGGTACTCCTATCTCAGCGACAACCCGGCAGCCTGCATGAACTGCCACATTATGAACGAGCAGTTCGATGGCTGGCTCAAATCCAGCCATCATGGGGTGGCGGTCTGCAACGACTGCCATACTCCACCTGGATTTTTGGGAAAGTATTACACGAAAGCCCTGAACGGGTTTTTCCACTCGGTCGCCTTCACCTCAGGCAACTTTCATGAACCCATCCGGATCACGAAACGCAACGCGCGTGTGGCCGAAAAGTCGTGCAGGAAATGCCACTCGCGGATCACGCACGCAATTCGTCTCTCGGGCGCCGAACAGGATGACAACCGCTGTGCGCGTTGCCACCTGGACGTAGGACATATGCATTGAACTGGAGATATACATGGCCAAAACAAATGTAAAAGTGGTCGCAGTAAGCCTCCTTGCCCTCGTCGCTGGAATCGGCGGGGTCGCCCTTCTGGTTGACATCTTCGAGAAAAAACAGGAGGCGCGGAACCCGTTTTTCAGAGTCGTGGAACTGACCGATGAAACGCAGGACCCTGCTGTCTGGGGCAAAAACTTTCCTCTTCAATATGATGCGTACAAACGCACAGTCGACCAGGTCCGGACTCGTTACGGCGGGAGTGAGGCCAGGCCGCGCACGCCTTCCAAAGCGGATCCTCGGACGCAAGTCGCTCAATCCAGGCTTGAGGAGGATCCGCGGCTCAAAATCATCTGGGCGGGTTATCCGTTCTCCGAAGATTTCCGTGAGGAACGGGGCCACGCCTACATGTTGGAAGACCAGATCTATACTCAGCGGCAGATCGTCGCAAAGCAACCTGGCACCTGCCTTCACTGCCATGCTTCCGTTTACGTTCCGTACAAGAAAGCGGGCAGCGGCGACCTGGTCCGGGGGTTTGAGAAGCTGAATCAAATGCCCTATGGAGAAGCCCTGAAGGCGGTTCAGCACCCCGTATCCTGCATCGATTGTCACGATCCCCTCACGATGCAGCTCCGGGTAACCCGTCCGGGTTTCCTGGAGGGAATCGCCAAAGTCAAGGCACTGCAAGGCATCAAGAATTACGAGGTCAATGCGATGGCCACTCGCCAGGAGATGCGGACATTCGTATGCGCGCAATGCCATGTCGAGTATTACTTCAAAGGCGATGAAAAACGGCTGACTTACCCCTGGGACAAAGGGCTCAAGGCCGACGAAATTCTGGCCTATTATGAGGAAGTGAAATTCAAGGATTTCACCCACAAGATTTCCGGCGCGGATGTATTGAAAGCCCAGCACCCCGAGTTCGAAATGTGGAACCAGGGGATGCATGCCCGATCAGGCGTGGCGTGCGCCGATTGCCATATGCCTTACAAACGTGAAGGAGCGATGAAGGTGAGCGACCACCACGTCAGAAGCCCCTTATTGAATATCAGCCGTTCGTGCCAGACCTGCCACCCCTGGCCCGAAGCGGAGCTCAAGGCCCGGGCAGAACTCATTCAGGCGCGAACCATGGAACTGCGTGGCATAGCGATGGACGCGGTGATCGCCCTGATCAACGACATTCAAAAGGAAACGAAAACCGACGCCACTGAAGCGCGTGCTTATCAAAGGAAAGCGCAATTCCTGCTTGATTTCATCGAAGCTGAGAATTCTATGGGTTTCCATGCCCCACAGGAGGCTGCACGAATTCTCGGGAAATCGATCGACTTTTCCAGGCAGGGTCAGGCAGCCCTGCGAAAGGGCCGTTAACTCAGAAACTTGCTTTTTCAAGTTATCTTCAAAAGAGCTCTTTTAGCTGGACCGAAATGATCGCATCCCGGAGCATGATTCTGTGACCACCGGGCATCGAATTCTCATCATTGACGATGAACCACTGATCCTGGAAGTTCTCGAATCCCAGCTTAACTCCATGGGATTGACCTGCCGCACCTATGAATCCCCACTTCAGGGCCTCAGGGCCCTGAACGACTTTCAACCAGACATCATTCTTTGCGACCTTCGCATGCCCGACATGAACGGCGTCGAGGTTCTTGCGCGCGTCCGTTCCCTGGGCCTGAAGACACCCTTTTTTCTGATGACCGGCTTTTCTGACAAGAATGACCTGGCGGAAACGGCTGACTTGCACCTTGCCGGACTGATCGAAAAACCGTTCCGCCTGTCCGAATTGAAAAAACTTCTGTTTGATTTCTTCACTCCCTGATCTGCTATATCTGCTCATACGTTGCCGCACCACCTTGCATTGTGAAGCCTGGGAAGTTATGGGTGAATTCCCCATGCATGAGCCACTTGAAATCCGAGATCTGAAGAAAACCTACGCAAGAGCGGGACGCGAACCGCTACAGGCGGTTGCGGGGATCTCCTTTGACGTGAAACAGGGAGAATGCTTCGGACTCCTCGGACCGAACGGCGCTGGAAAATCCACTTCCATGAAGTGCATCACAGGCTTTTATCCACCCTCGTCGGGCACAGTCCATATTCTTGGCGTGGACGTGCACCGTGATCCGAAACACGCACGAATGAAGCTCGGCGTCTGCGCGCAGGAAGATACCCTCGATACGGATTTCACGGTTCTCGATCAGATGATTCAATTTGCGCGGTACTTCGGAATCAGCCGTCGCGACGCCGGCCTGCGCGCCTCCGAACTGCTCGAACGCTTCGGACTCGACGATAAGCGCACGGAACTGGTCGAAGCGCTTTCGGGTGGAATGCGAAGACGCCTTCAGGTGGCCCGTGCCCTCGTGAACTCGCCAAGGCTCCTGGTTCTCGATGAACCGACGACAGGCCTGGACCCGGAAGCACGCAGGGTGCTTTGGGATATTCTTGCACAGGAACGACGTAATGGCCTGGCGATACTCCTGTCCACTCATTACATGGAAGAGGCCGAACGCCTTTGTGATCGCGTCGGCATCATTCATTTCGGCAAAATTCTCACCATCGCCCCGCCCGAGGAGCTCATCGCCCGTGAAATCGGCGCGCGCACCATTCGCGAGGAGATCCGGCCCGGGGTTCCCGTCGAACGCGCTCCCAACCTTGAGGATGTGTATCTCAAGCTGACCGGTACGAGCCTCGATAGCGCCACGGATAGCGACAGACCGGAGGCCAAATGAACTCGTTCATTTCGATCTACCGGGTTTGGCATCGCTATTTCGCGATCTTCCGCAAAAACCTGATCTACGGCACCGTGACCACGTTCGTGGAACCCTTTCTTTACCTGCTCTCCTTCGGATTCGGACTCGGGGCGATTATCGGGGATATCGAAGCAAGTGGCACGCGCGTGAATTACCGGGCCTTTGTCCTGGCTGGAATTTACGGGCAGGCTGTTCTGTTTCAGGGTTTCTTTGAAGCGGCCTATGGAAGCTTCATTCGAATGTATTATCAGCGGATCTTCCAGGCCATTTCAGCGACTCCCGTGACGCTTTCCGAGGTTCTCTGGGGAGAGCTGATCTGGGACGCCTCGCGCTCAACCCTTTCAGCCACCGCCGTGCTCCTCGTGGGCATTGCGATCGGCGACTTTCGGTGGCAAGGAGCGCTCCTGCTGCTTCCTCTCGCGTTTCTATTCGGCCTGGTCTTCGCGTCCTTGGGGCTGCTCGTGGCAGCCAAGTCCCGGACGATCGAGTCCATCTCCTACCCTCAATACCTGCTCGTATTTCCGATGTTTCTCTTCTGCGGGGTCTTTTTCCCCCTGTCAAATCTGCCGGAGCCGATCCGCACGGTGGCATCACTGCTCCCGCTGGCCCCCGTCCTGGGGATCGCAAGATCGCTCGCGCTGGGGTTCCCTTTTGAAGCGAAAAATGTCTGGATTCTGCTCGGCTGGGCGCTCCTGCTCGTCCCGTTGGCCCGCCGGGCGATGACCCGACGACTCATTCACTGAAAGCTCAAAAAGTCGCTAGACCACTCCCCTCCAGCCATCTATATTTCGAGCATGAAGATTGCCTTCACTCATAATCTGCAGCTTCGGCCTACTGAAGAGGAAGCCGAATTCGATACACCAAAAACCATCGAAGCCATCCGTTCGGCCCTGACCCGTCTCGGCCACGAAGTGGAACTCGTCGAGGTTTCCGGTCCCGCGTCCCGCACCGTGGCGCGACTCGAGGCACTGAATCCGGATCTCGTGTTCAACACGGCTGAAGGACGTGAAGGAAAATTCCGCGAGGCTTTCTATCCCGGACTTTTTGACCAGCTCGCAATCCCGTTCACCGGATCCGATGCTTACGCGTGCGCCATTACGTTGGACAAGCAGCTCACGAAGGCGATCGTCGCGCAGCACGGTGTGCCGGTACCTTGGGGCTACGTGGTCACGCAGATGAGCGAACTCAGGGTGGATACGACGGAACTCCCATGCATCATCAAACCGAATTTCGAGGGAAGCTCGAAAGGGATCACGCGGGATTCAATCATTAAAAATCGCACGGAACTTGCTCCAAAAGTGGAAGCCCTGCTGAAACGGTATCCTTCCGGCATTCTCGTGGAACAATTCATTCCCGGGCGTGACGTGACGGTTCCTTACCTCCAGAAGGCATCCCCGGGCACATTAGGCGTTCTCTCTCCCGCCGAATACGTTTTCAACCGCCCGAAAACAGCAGAATTCGAAATCTACGATTTCGATCTGAAGCAGCTGCACAGCGACTCGGTGGACGTCAGGATTCCGGCCGAACTGTCTCCGGAAACGGCCCGAGCGCTGATCACCCATTCCCAGACCGTCTTTCGAGTGCTCGGAATCCGGGATTTCGGACGGATTGACTACCGGATCACTCCGGACGGACAGATCTACTTCCTCGAAATCAACGCGCTCGCCAGCCTCGAGCCCGGAGCCAGCATCTATGTGGCCGCAGGCCATGCCGGCCTGAAAACGACGGAGTCCGTCCTGAACACGATCATTCTCAGCGCCTGCGAACGCTACGGAATGCTATCCAAGTTGCAACAAAAGAAACGCTCTCCCCAATCAAAGCTTCGGGTGGGACTCACTTTCAATCTCAAGCGCGATCCTCAGATCACGGAGACGAAAGATGCGGAAGCGGAGTTTGACTCCCCGAAAACGATCGACTCCATCGCGGACGCGATCGCCTCGTACGGACACGAGGTGGTGAAGCTCGAGGCCACCTCTGAACTGGCGTCCATCATCCAGCACTCGCAAATCGACCTTGTGTTCAACATCGCCGAAGGCTTCCGGGGTCGGAACCGGGAAGCTCAGATTCCAGCACTGCTGGAACTGCTCGATATCCCCTACACGGGTTCGGATCCTGCCGCCCTGTCAATCACGCTGGACAAAGGGCTCGCCAAGCGCATGGTCCGGGAAGCAGGATTTCTGACACCGAAATTTTTCCTCATGACTACGGGACGCGAGCGCATTCCGAAGGACATGACGTTCCCTCTCATCGTGAAGCCGCTGGCTGAGGGAAGTTCGAAAGGCGTTGTCGGAACGAGCGTTGCCAAGAACGAGATGGAGCTCCGGGAATATGGATTGATTCTCATCCACAAGTACGGCCAGCCCGCGCTCGTCGAGGAATTTCTGCCGGGGCGCGAGTTCACCGTCGCGCTTCTCGGTGAACGTCGCCCTCGGGTTCTTCCGCCGATGGAAATTCGTTTCGCGACAAAAATGGAATTCCCGGTTTACAGCTTTGAACATAAACAGGCGAGTTCGAATGAAGTCCAGTACGTCGCTCCCGCGGAACTCGACCCTCCGCTGAAGGCCGAGATGGAGCGCGTGGCACGAGGCTGCTTTAATGCCTTGGGATGCCGCGACGTCGCACGAATTGACTTCCGGCTTAATGCGGAAGGGCGCGTCTACTTCATGGAATGCAATCCCCTGCCCGGACTCACTCCCGGCTGGTCAGATCTATGTTTGATTTCGGAAAGCGCGGGAATGGACTACAGAACGCTGATTGGCGAGATCCTTGCTCCCGCGATTCGCCGCGTGAAACAGAAACGTCGCCGCAGAATGGTTGAGGCCGGCTGATGGCGCCGCATTCCCGGAAAATCATAGGGCGGAAAAGGCTTCGAGAACTCGGAATCGTGATTGGCCGTTATCGTCCAGGAAAGCTGAATGCGATTACCGATGTTCCCGGCGTCATGGTCGGGCATTCGACCATCATCTCCGGTCGTGGCGCTCATGCGGAGAACGGCCCCGCCAGAACCGGAGTCACGGCGATTCTGCCGAATGCCGGCAATGTTTATAATGAGCGCGTGGTCGGCGGTGCGTTTGTCTTGAACGGCGCCGGAGAAATGGCCGGACTGACTCAAGTTGCCGAATGGGGTCTGCTTGAAACTCCGATTCTCCTGACCAATACGCTGGCGGTGGGGACGTGCTCGGAGTCGATGGTCAATTACATGATCGAGCGCCATCCGGAGATCGGCCGGACGGAAGACGTAGTCATTCCCCTTGTCGGCGAGTGCGACGATTCATGGCTCAATGACATCAGCGCACGGCATGTGAGCTACGAGCACGTGCTTGAAGCTCTTCAAAGCGCGACGAGCGGCCCCGTCACTGAGGGGAGCGTGGGCGGTGGCACGGGCATGATGACCTGCGATTTCAAAGGGGGCATCGGAACCTCTTCTCGCAAGCTCCCGGAATCGCTGGGCGGCTACACCGTGGGCATTCTCGTCATGACCAATTTCGGCGTGATGGAAAACCTCCGGGTCGACGGGCTTCCCATCGGCGAAATGCTTGCGCCGAAATTCACGATTCACAAGAAACGCGGTCACGAAAATTACGGCAGCATCATCGCGGTGGTTGCGACTACTGCGCCGCTCCTCCCTCACCAGTTGACTCGCCTTTGCAAACGCGTGGCGCTCGGGATAGGCCGCGTGGGCTCGTACGCCGCGCATGGATCCGGTGAAATCATCCTTGCGTTCTCAAGCGCGAACAAGGTGCCGCGCAAGAGCGACAAGATGGTTTACCGGATGAAGATCCTGCTTGATAAAAGAATGGACCCGCTTTACGAGGCGGCAATAGAAGCCACGGAAGAGGCCATCCTGAATGCCCTTTGCATGGCGGATCCGATGGAAGGAGTGAATGGTAATTTTGCTCCCGCCCTGCCGCTAGACGAGCTGAAGGGCTTTTTTGACCAGTTCCGGAAACAATTTCCTGAAAAGACGGAGCGCCACCGAGCGCCGGGGACCTGACTTATGATGAGAAAAGACCTGATCCTCCATCTGTCGCTCGTTTTTGTCATCGCGCTGATGACCGGCTGTTCCTTCTCATCTTCAACCTCCGAGCAGCAGACAGTTCCCTCACCGACCGTCAGCGAATCGTCCAACGCTCGTGCGGTCAAAGTTCTTTTCAAGACGCCGACATTCGATAATCCGAGCGGAAGTTTTGATACTCCGTCTGGATTGAGCGGAATGACGACGAAAGCCGTGCGCCTTTACAAACCGGACGGAGAGCTTCTGGCATCCACGGGCGATGCCACCTGGCCGGGATGGCTGGTAGACGTGGAAGTCGGGATCAGTGGAAGCAACAATTCCGCGGCAACCAACGCGAACTGCGCCCGATTCGCGACCGCGGACGACGCGGCAAACGGAAAATGTTACAAAACGCCGGCCGCTGACGCTGACGCTTTCGATTGCAGCGCTCCGGAAGGATACTACCGGGTCAGCGAGGTCGATTGTCTGTCAGACACCATACGCGAGGGCGACGGCACCGCCGGAGACGGCGTTACCATCCGCGCGACCTTCAACCGCGACACCACGAGGCTTGGATCCGCCGAAAACGTCATGGCGATCGTGGAATACAGCGCCTCCGCGCTCAGTGTGCCGAATGAGGCATCGCCGTGTTTCACGAAGGGTCGATTCTCCGCAGAGGCATGCAGCGACCTCACGTGGAAAGCGTTCCTCAGGAGCAGCACGGCAGAGACCGGGGTTGCGCCATTCCTCATGCTGGTCCCACCTTCGGTCGGCGTGGTAAATCGGACCGACAAGAAAGCGGGCTCAGGAATGAGCACCAAGAAAATCATCCTGCCCTTGGCTGCGGATCCCACGCTTCAGGTTTTTCAGCTGAGCCGTATCCGCTCGCGCCTGACGAAGAACGACAAAACGCTGACGGAAGTATGCCGTAAAAACGACACCACCGCGGGAAATTCACCGCTTTGCGCGGGCCTGATTCTTTACTCGATCACGTTTTATCGAATTTGACGGGAGGTATTTCCGATGCCGATTTTTGAAAACTCCTTCGTCGTGAAGCGACAGAAAAAATTGGCGGAATTTTTTGAAAAATCCGGGTCTGTCGTCCTTGTCGCATCCGGAGAACCGGTCGCAAAACCCGGAGGTCTCGATCAGACCTACCCTTTTCTCCCTCATCCCGAATATTACTGGCTTACCGGCTCCAGGCGCTCCGGCGGGGTGATGGCATTCGCTCCAAAAGAAGGTTGGACTCACTTCGTGCGCAAAGCCGATGCAGTCGAGCGACTCTGGGAGGGCGAGCCGGAAGTTCCGGAGGGAGAGAGTGTTTTACGCCTGAATGAATGGATTAGAGCGCATTCGTCTTTCCCAAACGTAGTGCTTGGTAATCCAAACCATTCTCCCGTTTCAGGCGTGAAGTCAGATCCGACGCAGAAAAAAGCCATTCAGGAAAACATGGATCGAGTGCGCCGCCACAAAGATGAAGCGGAGATCGCCCTGATGCGTCAGGCTGTGCGGGCGACCGCGAGCGCTTTCAGGAAAGCACGTGAAGTCATCCATCCAGGGGTGACCGAGCGCGATGTGCAAATCGAGATGGAGGCCGAAATGCTTCGTGCCGGAGCGACAGGAAAGAGCTTCGGAACGATTGTCGCGGCCGGAACCCATGCCTCAGTGATTCACTTCGAGCCAGGAGCCCGCGTCATCGCCAAAAATGATCTTGTGCTCCTGGATTCGGGAGCAGAGGTTCATGAGTATGCCGCAGACGTCTCTCGAACGGTGCCGGCAGAGGAGCGCTTTACCCCGGAGCAGCAGGCCATTTATGATCTTGTCCTCGCAGCCCAGTTAGCTGGAATTTCAAAATGCCAGCCGGGCACGGAGTGGCACGAAGTACACCGGACCGCGGCAAGTACGATTGCACGCGGCCTCGTGGACCTCGGCATCCTGAAAGGGTCCATTGATGAGCTTCTCGACTCGGAAGCCATCGCTCTTTTTTTCCCCCACGGTGTGGGACATATGCTCGGACTGAGGGTCCGCGATGTAGGCGGAAGACATCCGGACAGGCCCGACGGGCGAATGTGCTGCGGAGCTCGCGTGCGCGTTGACCTCCCGCTTGAAACAGGGTTCGTCATGACGGTCGAGCCAGGGGTTTATTTCGTACCCGCGATACTCGAGAATCCTGAGTTGCGCCAAAAGCACAAAAATCGAGTTTCCTGGGATGACCTGCACCGCTGGCGAGAGGTGGGCGGCGTGCGGATCGAGGACGACGTCCTGATCTCCACCGATGTGCCGGACGTCCTGACCTCGGAAATACCCAAGTAGTACTGCGCTGTGCATGCCGCGAAGCGGCTACCGGTTGTTACGGTATGTCCTTTGCTCGGCAAATCCGGGATGACAAGTCTACTTCTTGCCGGTGACGTCATGTTGGGGAGGGGGGTCAGCCAGGCCATGCAGCGCATGCACCCGGATGAGCCATGGGGCGATCTGCTGCCTTTGTTTCAATCCGCGGATTTTCGCCTGATCAATCTTGAATCACCCATTACGGGAACAACAAAGCCTTCGCCTTTTCGGAAGCTCGACCACTTCCGAGCGGAACCAATACCTGCATTGCTGGCTCTGAGGAGCGCGCGAATCAACGCATGCTCCCTGGGGAATAATCATATCCTGGACTACGAGTCCCCCGGACTGCTCGACACCGTTCAGTATCTGGAGAACGAGCGCATCAAATATGCCGGGGCCGGGACAGACATGAAAAAGGCACGAGCCCCCGCTTTCGTGGATTTAGGTCCAGGACGGGGGAAGATCGCAGTTCTGTCCCTGACAGACCAGGACCCGATCGCGCCGGTCCACGAATCCGAACCCGGGGTGAATTATTTCCCGATCGATCTCGACGCGAGTTCTCTGGCGTGGCTGGACCGATCCATCGACGAAAGTCGAGAGAAAGGCGCATCTCTCGTCATTCTCTCCCTGCATTGGGGATCGACCATGACGGAACGACCCCCTTCCGCCTTCCAGCGGTTCGCGCATGCGGCCATCGAACGTGGGGTTGACGTGATCCATGGCCACGGTGCGCACATTTTTCAGGGAGTTGAAGTCTTTCGGGGAAAGCCCATCTTTTATGACTGCGGTGACCTGATCGACGATTACGGCGTGAATCCCGTACTCAGGAATGACTGGTCATTCCTTTTCATGCTCGATTTCGACGAAAACCGTCTGCGCAATCTAAAGCTGGTGCCCGTGCAACTCGGCTACGGCAGGGCAAGGCTTGCGCGGGAACCCGAACGAGAACTCATCATGAATCGCATGATCTCGCTTTCACGGGAATTCGGCACGAACCTTCAGCCACAGGGGGAATTCCTGGTGCTGCGCTCGGCAGCAGCCAAGGCGGCCTGAGTTATTTTTTGAAGCAAACTTGCGCGTGCACGTCGAGCAGATGGCTCTTGGAGTGCCGCACGACTTCGAAACCGAGAGCAGTGAAAATCCGGATCACAGCGGCCATGCTGGTGCCGGCTTCACCGGAATCGATCAGCGCAAGCCCGCCCGGTCGCAACACGCGATTGATCTCAGAGGCCAGTCGCGTCGTTTCCTCAGGCCTGAAATGATGCCCGACAGCGCCACAACAATTCACGATGTCCATGGAAGCAGAAGGAACCGGGCTCTCGTCCGGCATTTTGAATTCCTCAAGCACCGACTGCGCCCTGAAATCCACCTGACAGAGCGATCCGTTCAGATCACGATATTCCCTGAGTTTTGCGCGTGCAACAAACTCGGGATTGAACTCAAGGCCGAGAACCGATGATCCAGCCGGGAGGTAACAAGCAAGCACTTCCGTTGAATGTCCGATACCACAGCAGAGATCGATTGCCCGGACCGGCTGATCAGCCAGCGCTCCCGAAAGATTTCTCGGCACCGTTCGCCAATTCGCCCAACGCTGTCTCGCATTGATCCCCTCGAACTCACGAATCTCCATGCCGCAATAGGCGTTGCAGGCCTTTGGATTGGCTCGCGTGCGAAAACTGAGGTTTTTAACGATTTTCAATCGCCATTCAGTCCATGCCTGCTCAAGTACGATCGCTCCCAGGTCCCTGCCGCCCAGTCTTTCTTTGGCGACGGCTTTCACCAGACGATCAGGAATCACCAGAATAGAATTCTCGCTCACTCAGCCTCCACTTGAAAGTATGCGTAAGACTGCGTGAATTTATCAGAACCGAACGAAAATCGCAAAGCCGAGAAACCGGAGCCGAGGCGCGCTTCAGGCTCTCCGACGTCCCTCGCCCTGAAGCGAAGGAACGTGCTTGGTTTCGTGATAAAGATCGAGGTGATCCGTGACTTGCTTTACACCACGCACGGAAGATGCCGCGCTGAGCAGTCGATCTGCTTCAGATTCGGGAATGGGTCCGTTCAAAGTCACGCTCCCTTTATCCGCGCTCACCTGAATAGCATGCGGATGCGTAATCACCCGACCGATTTTGGACCGGACGCGTGCCACAAGAATATCATCCTCCACCTGCTCTTCCTTGAAGAGTGAACGAGCCTCGGCGAAAGCACCCCGAACACGGTGCTGAAAATCCAGCGCAGTGCCTTTCAGGTACCACCGGCCCTGCTTCATTCCATGGACCCACTTGTCTTGCAACAGCGCGCGGCGGCGGCGCCCCTGCACAGGATCCAGGACGAAGAGTGCGCCCGCGCCTAGTGCGGCGCCCCCGAAGAAACTGAGAAGCCCTTTGATTCGATATCTCATGCACGCGACTCCTTATTAGGGAGAAGCTGCAAAACCGGTGCTTCATTCAACTATCAAGTGCCTGAGCAAGCGACAGAGTCCGCCTGATCGGATCAACCCATTCACGCGTGCCAGGATGGATTGAAGCGAGCCACCCAAGCCATTGCTTCAGACGCCTTAACGTGTACTCCGGGCGCGCGCCGCGTGCGGCACAGATAGTTGAAAATCGTTGAAATACGGGCAACCAGTTGCCCTTTTGCAAGGGATCAAAATCAGCGGGCAGCGAATAAGCGGAATCAGCGCGATTCAATCGCAGTTCACCGGAAAGACGTCTGCCGAGACCGGGGTCCGCAAGAGCGCCCCTGCCGATCATGAAATGTGCGCAGCCCGTAGCCAATTCACAGGCACGAAAACTCTCGAGATCCAGAATGTCTCCGTTGGCGACTACCGGAACCCGACTCTCTTCCACGATTTGCCGCAGAGACTCCCAGCATGGCTTTCCGGTATAGCCCTGCTCGCGCGTGCGGGCATGCACCACGATCCAATCCACGCCCGCATTCTCGAGCGCCGATGCCGCGTCTTTTCCCTCTTTTTTATCCTGCCATCCCAAGCGAATTTTCGCGGAAAGCGCTATGTCCGGGCCGATTGCGTGCCGAACCGCCTCCGCGACGGCACAGATGCGCCCGGGATCGCGCAACATCACCGCGCCCCCGCCATGGCGATTCACGGTTGCGGAAGGACATCCGAAGTTCAGGTCAATCGCACCTGCCCCGAGCTGCACGGCCCGGAGGGCTGTCTCAGCAACATAGCTCGGCTCAGATCCAAGAAGCTGAACCTGGACAGGCAGCCCCCCAGGCGTTTCGCAGCCTGATTCGGAGCTGCGCAGTTCAGGGACTATTTCGAGCAAAACCTTGGCTGGAAGCGGAGCGGAGGAAACGCGCACGAACTCGGAAACCGCAAAGCACAATCCACCGAACTCCGAATACATCTGTCGGAGCGCGGCATCCAGAACACCTTCCATCGGAGCGAGTATCAGCGCGGGCCTGCCGTGTTCAAGTTTTGGAAAGGACTTCATCATGACTGGCCCCATCTAGGCCGCAAGAACGCCGGATGTCAATGCTCAGTCCCATGTGGCCGCCTGGTTCCGTGTTTGCAGACGTGCCTCAGACATGCTCGCTTTAATGGTCGCAGGATTCCTGCTGATTTCCCCGGAACTCATGTCGTCAGAAGCTCGGGCGGAAGAAAATCCCGCAGGGTCCGGCGTCTTCACCGCTCTCGCGAAAAAAGTGGTCCCGAGCGTGGTGAATATCTCGACCGCTTCGAAAATGCCGATGCCGTCGGCGGGCGATTCCCCCGAAGAGTTCTTTCGCAGATTCTTCGATAACTTCTTCGGGCCTGGTCGACCCGGCGGCGAGGGTGGTCCTGGTTTTCCGTTTCCCGGCCCGGGCACGCCAGGGTTGCCCCCTGGCCACCCGCCCGTACCAAGAGCGTTCGCCCTGGGTACCGGTTTCATAGTGGATTCATCAGGACTCATCGTCACAAACAATCACGTGGTGGCTGAGGCGGATGAAATCAAGGTTCACTTCACCGAAGACCCCGGGGAAATCGGTAGCGACGGGGAAGTGGTCGGACGAGACCCGGAACTCGACATCGCGTTGATCCAGGTAAAGAGCAAGAAAGACCTTCGTCCTCTTCCGCTGGGAAACTCGGAAATTCTTGAAGTGGGAGAATACGTTCTTGCTGTCGGAAATCCGTTCGGGCAAGGACATTCGGTCACGCATGGAATTGTATCCGCAAAAGGGCGTCCGTCGCCGGATTTTCCTCTCGTGTCCTACATCCAGACAGATGCTCCCATCAACCCGGGAAATTCCGGCGGACCCTTGATCAATCTCAAAGGCGAGGTGATCGGCATCAACAACGCAATCCAGGCTCAGGCGCAGGGCATCGGATTTGCGATCCCCGCCAATCTCCTGAAACAGGTATTGCCTCAACTCAAAAGCAAGGGTTCGGTATCGCGAGGATTCATTGGCGTGCTTGCGGGCGACCCGACGCCGGAAATCGCCGCTCAGTTGAAAATGAACGAGGGCATGCAGGCGCCTTTTATCACTCACGTGTTTCCGAACAGCCCTGCAGAAAAAGCCGGACTCAAGCCTTACGATGTCATCCTGGAATTAAGCGGCAAACCCGTCCGCAGAAGCACGGATCTCATTGCCGGCGTCACATCGACCGCAGTGGGTCAAACGGTCGCGATGAAAGTGTTGCGCGAAGGAAAGGAACGGGAGTTCCAACTGAAAATCGCGGAGCGTCCCAAGACACCCGAAGAACTGAGCCAGACCGGCGAACCGAAACCCCGGCCAAAGTCTCCTGAGACAAAAACCGGGATGACCGTAGAGGAACTCACGCCATCGCTTGCCAAACAGCTGGGCATGAAAAAGGGCTCCAAGGGCGTGATTGTCAGCTCGGTGACAATGGGCAGCCCGGCTTTTGAAGCTGGGATCAGGACCGGAGACGTCATTCTTGAGATCGACCGCAATAAGATCGAAAATGTGCGCAATTTCAATGCGCGGCTCAAAACGGCAACAACCCACCTGCTCCGGATCCGCCGTTTTCGCGCAGGAAGCGAAACCTACGCGGTAATTGTGCTGGACCTCAAGAAACCTTCCGGTGCTGGTTGAGACTGGGCACAAAGCGCGAAAACCGCTCGATCATCTCGCGATTGAAAGCCGGCAGATCACCGGGGTGACGGCTTGCCACCCAGTTATGATCCACGACCACCTCCTGATCGACCCACTCCCCTCCTGCATTTCGAATATCGTCACGAATACTCGGATAGCTGGTGATCGTCCGTCCTTTCATCAAACCGGAAGAAATGAGAATCCAGGGTGCGTGGCAGATAACGGCGATTGGATGACCTGAGTTTTCAATCCCGCGTACGAAACACTGGATTTCAGTATCGGATCTCAATCGATCGGCGTTCAAGGCGCCACCTGGCAGAAGCAAAGCCTGATAATCGTCCGCTCGAGCTTCCTCGATCACGCGGTCCACGCGTATTTCGGATCCCTTGTCGAAATGGCGAAAGGCTTGGATGATACCCGGCTCGATACTGATGATCTCGACAGTCGCGCCGGCCTCACGCAACGCTTTCACGGGCTCAACGATTTCGGATTCCTCCACCCCATCCGCGGCGATCACCGCGACTTTGAGATTTGAAAGCTTGGGCATGCTCCAATCCTCTTTCTCGTTCATTCATTTTGCTTTATCAAAAAAACCTGCATATCTTAGACCTCATCGCACCAAGCGACAGAAACACGGGCTTTACGTTTCTGAAATTTACAGATGCATTACCAACAGAAGTGGCACAGACGTGCACACTCAGGAGAGTCGATATGACTAAGCGTACGTTCAGTTTGATCTCTTTGGCAGTACTCGCCCTAACCCTCACAGCTTGCAACAAAGGCGCACAAGAGCAGACCGCGCCTGCCGAACAGACTGCTGCACCCACCGAACCTGAGGCGGCCCCTTCGCCAGAAGCTCAGGCTGCTCCTACCGGCGCAACCGCCGAGTAAACAGCGATCACAGTCGCCTATCAGTCTTTTTCGAAATGGGACCTGGAAACAGGTCCCATTTTCTTAAGCGTAACCTCCCGAATTCACAGCTTAACGCACCGCATTGACAGACAGCCGTCCGCATGGTTAACTATTCTTAACTATGTTTATATTTAAAATGGACGTTTCCCGACCAGCCTGGATGGCTCTTTCCATAGGTCTCCTGCTTGCCACCATAGCCGCCGCCTCAGTGCCCACGGCTGAAGCAGCCGGAAAAAAGAGAAAATCTGCGACGAACGCGCAAGCTCCGGGCTGCCCGGCGCAAAGCGGAGGCTCCCCCATTCGTACGGTTGTCGTCCGAGATGTTGCCGGCAAACCATTTCCCATCCCCGGAGGAACAACAGTCGACCTGAATGCTGATATCCGATCGATCCTGATCACCACGCTCACCTCCACTCAGTCCCTCGCGCCCATGGACGCCAACAGCGGCGGTGAACCGGAGAACTGCACGTCCCACGTCGAACTGCGCGCCACTGTCAGCACACTCGAGATGAATCTCCAGGAATACGGGTTAACCATTGGCTACACCCCCACAGGCACCCATTCGGCTCTCACAAGCGCCACCGGTGAAACGAAAGTACGAGTAGGCACGCTCGCCATGGACTTCAGTCTCTGGCGTTGCAGCGGATCACGCTGTTCGGCGGTTGCCGCGGCAACCGCCAACCAGAACACCGTCGACACTGAACTCGGATTCAAGGTTAACTTCGGCCTGATTACCTCTGGCGCCAACTTTGTTTCCCATCCTTCGTTCAATCGAATTCTGCGCAAGGTCGTTCATGCCGGCGTCCAACAGCTTGTCCAATCTCCGCGCATAGCCGAACTCCCCTGGTCCGCCACGGTTCGCGAAGCTATCCCGGAAGCCGGAATCTTCACCATGGACGCTGGATCTCAGGAGCGCATGACCGTTAACCAGAAACTCGTCGTCTACTCCGCCTTGCCCGCAATCGGCGCCTGTGGCGTTTTCAAAGCCATCGCTTATGCCCGAATCGAGCGGGTCGACCCGGTTTCCAGCCTGGCGGTCATCGAACAAACCCTCGATTCTCGCGAAATTTCCGAGGGCGACGTTGTCATGCTCAAATCAGAGTAAGGGCGCAAAGGAACTCACGTGAAACTTCGATTTCAAAGCACGATTGCCGCGGTCCTCTTAATGGCAATCCTGCCCGCCTCGCCAACGGCCCATGGGGCCGGTAAAAAACGCAAATCCGCTCCGCCCGCCGCCGTGGTCCCAACATCCGGCAAACGAGTGCTCGCGATCGCCCCGGTCGAAAGAGTGCGCATCGAAATGCCGGATAATACCATTCGCGATTTTGGCGACGACTTTCTGGCTCGATTGAGAACGCGTTTTACACAAGCCAACGAATTCGTGGTCGTGGATCCGGAACCTGAATTCGCGATTCAATCAGGATTTCGCTCCCACAAGGCGGCACCCGATGGCTTCGAATGGGAAAGCAGCCCCGTCCCGGCGGCAACCGTACGCATCGATGTCGACGCGATGTCTTTCGTGACAGGCGCGCGAGGCGGCCGGATGTTCTATGGCTTTGATGATCGCATGCGGAATTCCTTCAATGACGGATCCGGAAACAAGCTGAACGAATTTCCGATCAACACCGCTGAAACGGGGCAGCACCAGCCGAGCTGGTTTGACGGAAATTTCACGCCTTATGGTTCAAAACCTTTTGACTCCCTTTCAGGGCTCGATCTCGGCGATGGCTTCGGACTCGACATTCTCTTTGCCTGGCTCCGGGTGAAGTACGCACGCTACCGGGCCGAACTGAAACTCGTGGTCGACATTCAGGCTCCTCTTGCCAATAGAAACGAACGCCGGGCCGTGCACGTTTCAGGAAAAGGTTATTTCTATGACGTCGCCGGGGGATATGCCGCCTGGGATGGCGCCATTCGAATCGCGCGAAGAGATGCAATGCTGAAGGCTTTCAATCGCGCGTTCGAGCAGGCTTCCGAACACATCCGCAAAACAGTGGGACCACTGCCGCTGACCGCCAGAATCGACGCACTATCCGAGGACGGGCGTATATTCATCGCTACGGGCCGCCGAGCTGAAATCGCGGCAGGCACGCGCTACCTCTCGATCGAGGACCCCTCGCTGATACTCCTTGTGAGGGAATCGTTTCATGCTGGTTCAGTTGCAAGTCTCGAGAAAGGCGAGCTCTCACGGCTGTACCCGGGAATGATCCTTCGCGAAGTTTCGGACAAATTTCCGGCACCAGCTCCGCTCTCGCGCATGCACCTCGCCGCCATGGATTCAGAGAGCACTCGTCAGCTGGACGGCATCATTGTCGATCTTCCGGCAGAAAACCTCCCTGTTCCGGAATTCGGTGGCTCCGTGAAAAAAATCAGCCGTCTCCGTGCGTTTTTCAAGAGCCTCCTGGAAACGGTTTTTCTGCCCTACCGGATCTGGCGCTATTATCAATACGACCGATCCTACAAAGCCCGCTCCGATGCATCGGGTGATTCCATTGCATCAGAAGCGCAAACTCGTTCCGTTCGCGAATGGGCGGAGGCCGCCCGCACGGAAACCTGGGCGCGCAAAATCGGAATCACTGACAAACCGCTCGAGCAGGGCCGAAGTCCGGTCGTCGCGATCATCGACAGCGGCATTGACTACAATCACCCGGCACTGCACGACGCACTCTGGTTAAATCCGGCACCCACGCGGGATCTCTCGGGACAACTCGATCGGTACGGCTGGGATTTCATTTCGGGCGATTCCCGTCCAAACGACGACGGCTATCACGGAACGCGAGTCGCCAGTGCACTGCTCGCCATCGCACCCAGCGCTCGCATCATGCCCCTCAAGGTATTCAATCCCTGGGGAGTCACAAGCTCGGCCGCGATTCTCGGTGCATTTGAGTATGCCGTCAGTCATGGCGCAGACCTGATTCTCTGCGCCTGGTCCACTCGACGAAACTCGGAAGCCCTGGAGCGCGGAATCACGCTGGCTGGCTCTAAAAACATTCCAGTGGTTGCCGCCGCAGGCGATCTGGGCCGCGATCTGAGAATCGCTCCGTCCTATCCTGCCGCCTATGCGGCCCTCCACCCGAACCTGATTATTGTTACCGCCGTCGATTCGCTGGATCGGCCGCTGAAATTTTCAAACGGCCACCCGGCACACGTGCACCTCGCGGCCCCCGGCGCCGCCATTCGCGTCGCCGAACCACGAAGAATGGAAACCAGGGCAAGCTCAACAGGGATCGCGGCTGCCATAGCTGCAGGCGCCCTTGCACGCCTGATATCGGGCATTCCCGAAGGAGACGCACAGGATACTCACTGGCGCGAACTTCTTCAACAGACAGCAGAACCTGTCGCTGGACTGAAGGCCTATTCCGAAGGCGGCCTGAGCCTTCGGGTGGATCGCTGACGCGAAAGTCCGCAAATACCCATAGGCCCAATTATTTCCATTTAACAACTGTGTCCAGAACCACACATCTGTTCAATCACGAGCAACCGGCCGAAACTTTAAGAGAGATCAATCGTATCTCCTGACGGGGCAAGCCGAGGCTTGGGGAAATCTTATGCGAATTCAAAGCACTGCTTGGCAGGCGTCTACTGTCGCATCATTGTTGTTGCTCGCGATGTCACTGCCTGGCTGCGATTCCAAGATAACAGTCAGCGATCTCGGCTCCCTTCCCACAATCCCGTCCACGTCGGCTCCGGAACCGGCTCCCGTAACTACAAGCTGGCAAACAACGATTGAGCAGCATTTTGATCTCGTGGACACGTTTGACGAACTTCAGGACTGGACACCGGGCGCGCAATGGTACTCCTCATCCGGTTGCGCAACCTGCGCCTCGAACTTCAACTTACCGAAGAAACTCGACGGAACCCCTTCCATCTGGACCCTCTGGAACAACAAGGGGCTGTCTTTTCAATACATACCGGCAATCGGAACCTTTGCCATTGGTGATGTGATCACCGGAACGACCTCCGGAACCACTGCTACTGTTCGCCAGATCTGGAACGTGGACGAGAAATGGTACATCCAACTCACCTCCAATCCCGGTGTTCTTGGAACTTCCACCTTTACTGCCGGTGAAGCGATCTCCAGCGGCGCAAAGACGGGGATCAATCTTCAATGGCCGCTCTTCATCGCAAATCAAGGAGCCTCGCACACCTGGCGAGGCACAGGCAAAACGCTGGTCATGGATTTGGGTGATAATAGCACCAGCGCCGGCTCAACAAATCCGAGCATGGAAGGTCTCGGTGCCCAGCGACTCGGCGTATACTTCGGGGACGGAGTCAGTGGCAAAAGCGGTTACAAGAAGCTCCACGTTTTTCTGATGATGAAAATCAACCCCGAATTTTTCAACACCTGCCAGACACCCGGGACCGGCTGTCTGGCTGACGGATTTGACACCGTCTCCGTGATCAAAATATTTGGATTTGACTCAGGGTTCACGAACATCAGTCGCTGGGGCACGGACGCGGATCGAGCAAAAGCGGATCCGAACGCTCCAAATTACTACCGACTGGACGAGTACGGACTGAACAACGCCATTTTCAATTTTTTCGGCGGAGGATTGTCTTTCAGCCAAAGTCTATTTTTCTCCGGAATTCGCAACGGCGCATCCATTTCCTCCGGCTCTCTTTATACTTATGCCCGCCTCGAGGAGAATCAGCGAATTCGTAACGGAACCTCACTCGACATAGAATCTTACATCGCGCAGCAGGAATGGTTCGGCATCGAGATGGCTTACGATATCGGCACGCCCGATAATTACGATGGCAGTACTGATTTTTGGATTTACGATGCCAGTGGCAATGAAAAAGGACATTTTTCAGCGACTGGCGAAAAGCATCTCGCGCACTTCGACCACTATTATAACAAGTTTGTCTTAGGCGGAAACCGACTCAGTGCCAACAACGGAACACAAGGGCTCGACGCCCGCTTGTGGATCGATGACTTCATCATCGACGCCGACAGAATCGCCCCGACTTACTTCCAGCTCTTGTCAGCGGAGCAGAACTAGGATGAAAACACAGTTTGGGGAACTCATATGCGAATTCAAAGCACTGCTTTGTTCATAGCTTATTCCCTTGCTGCTTTTTTGACAGGTTGCAGTGACCTTAGTATTGGGAACCTGAATATATCCGTTCCCGATGAGTTCAGGGAAACTGAACAAGAAACCGGCGGAACTGAGAATGACATTGTTATCCCGCCGGATAATCCTGTAACCGCGATTTTCTCTGATAACTTTGACCTTCAAATGGACTGGCAACCGCGGCCTGCCACCAACGACGTATCGCCCGCCGGTGCGTCTGCCGCCTGTGACTTCAATACGGTGAATTGCTCCTGGAGCGTGCCAATCGGATGGAGCGCTTTTCGTTCGACAGGGCTTTGGTGGGGCCCCATCTATCAGGACACCCTACGCATCTCGAACCAGGAAGGACGAGGCGGCATCGGTAAGGCCTTTGTTGTTTACAATGAATCCAATAACGGCGCTTCGGGGGATGGCTGGGGCGCCGATGGGCAGCTCACAAAATTATTAAACCAGGACTACGAAGGCGCCTTCGCGCGCGTCTGGATCAAAACACAAACCGGGTGGAAATGGCCTGCCACCAACGACATGCTTATCAAGATGTTCCGGATGTATCATTTTGATCGTGCCGGAAGCTTCTACACTTTTTTTTCGTCAGGCAAATCCTGCCCCATCGCTTTATGGGATTTCAAGCACTCTAATACGTATGGCACTCGCGGAATGAACGCGTTCCGGGGAGACCCTCAGGAGACGCGTTACTATATGGATGGCGATTCCGGCACGGACTACTTATTGAAAGCCGGGGATTCCTCGATCGAGCCGAACGATCTCGGCATGCTGGCAGACGGTCAGTGGCACAGCCTGGAGTTCTACGCCAAAATGAATTCGTACAACGCGACAAACGAAACATGGAACGCAGATGGAATTTATCAGGTCTGGAATGACGGAGAGCTAAAATTTTCCCGCTCGAATATCCTGTGGAAATCAACCGGAAGTGATCCATCGATTGGCTGGAACACGATAGGTCTTGGCGGCAATGCTTTTAATTCATATTCCGATCCAGCCACCCACGGAGAGCAGTGGTACGCCATGGACGATTTTGTGGTGAGCGATCACTACAGTGGTCCACCTGCGATGCCCACGAATGTCGCAGTGGAAAAACTGAATCCCACAACTGCACGCGTGAGCTGGACAGCGGGAAACAATGGCGCGACTTATCTTCTTGATGGCTATCGGATCTACTACGGAACAAATCCCGACAGCCTCACAAACATAATAGAAGTTGGAACTGAGGGGCCTTCGGATATTTCAGGGCTAACGGCTGGCCAGACGTACCACTTTTCCGTCTCTGGCCACCATAGGGCCAGCTATGACGTGAATGAAAATGAAAGTCTGAAATCCCCGGCTGTTTCTGTTCTTATGAATTGATCGACCGGTATTCGGTACGCCTCCCTGTCACCTGGTCATTTTCACAGATATCCCTGATCAGATAAG
>Ga0154382_116_pt1 | contig 23349 bp, 21 predicted proteins | sample RifGroB1_FD_105626 | JGI IMG/M metagenome (GOLD analysis project Ga0154382, IMG submission 105626) | Bdellovibrionales bacterium GWB1_55_8 | reverse complement strand
GTAAACGGGTGGGCGCCTTACCAGGTGATGGCGATAGATGGTCTTCGGCGTTACGGATTCCACACGGATGCGAAACGGGTTGCCCGGAAATGGGTCGATGCCGTGGCCAGGACTTATGAAAAAGAAGGCGCGATGTTCGAGCGTATTGATGTCGTGAAGATCGCGAAGCCGGTCGCGGATGCGCATAAATATCCGACTCAGGAAGGTTTTCTGTGGACCAACGGTTCGTTCTCCTGGGCTGCGGTGGACGTGCTCGGGCTTCCGATTAAGCCTGCGGGTCTTTGAGCGCTGAAGGCTCAGCTCCTCGGTTTAGAGCAGCATATTGAAAAGATAGCCTACCAGTAAAATTCCGGTGGCAACGACACCAACAAACGTCGCGATGAGGCGCGGTTTCAGCACTTTTCTCAGGATCACGATTTCCGGAAGCGAAAGCGCGATCACGGACATCATGAATGCGAGCACGGTGCCTAATGCCGCTCCCTTCGCCAGTAAGGCCTGAACGACGGGGATGATCCCGGCCGCGTTGGAGTACATGGGGACACCAATGGCGACAGCGAGAGGCACTGACCACCAGGCGCCCTTGCCCATGATCGACGCCATGAAATTCTCGGGTACGTAGCCGTGAATGCCCGCGCCAACGGCGATACCCGCTGCAACATAAGGCCAGACTTTTCCGACGATGTCTCTTACGGCCGCGGTGCCCTGTGCGACTCGCTCAGGCCAGCTGAGCGATGTGATTTCGGCCTCGCCGGCAATGGCCTGATAAACCCATTCCTCCACATGCCGCTCCAGTTTCATTCTTCCAATGACCCAACCAGAGATGATGGCGATGAGAAGACCTGTCGTGAAGTACAGGAGTGCGACTTTCCAGCCGAAAAGTCCGAAGAGCAGTACGAGCGCGACCTCATTGACCATCGGTGCCGAAACCAGGAAAGAGAAAGTCACGCCAAGCGGCACTCCCGCCGTCACAAATCCGATGAAAAGCGGCACCGCTGAGCAGGAGCAGAAGGGGGTGACGGTTCCCAGCAGCGCGGCGAGAACGTTCCCCACAGCCTCTTTCTTTCCGGACAGGAGCTTTCGCGTGCGCTCCGGCGTGAAGAAAGAACGGATGATCCCGACGGCGAAGACGACGGCAACCAGGAGCATCAGGACTTTGGGCACTTCGAAAATAAAGAATTCGACAGCAGAGCCGAAATGACTGCCCTCTGAAATGGAAAGCAAGTCATAGGTCAGCCATTTTGAAAGAGTCAGAAGATTCGAGTAAAGAATCAGCCATACGGCCGTGAGTGCGGCTGCTGCGGCTATGGTTTGCCATAAGCGTGAACAGCACGTCGATTCAGTTCCTTTTGCATTCATACGATTTCCTCAAGTGAAGACTTCGAACACATAATTCAGTGAGTAGTAAATGCCCACTCCGATAAAAACGATTGCCGTGACTCGCCTCAGCCAGATTTCGACGGTCCCGATCCTGTTGAAGAGCCTGGCTGCCACGTGTACTCCCGCGGTGGCTAGGAGTGCAAAAGCAAGCACTGGGATTCCGGTTCCAACGCCGTAGATGCTGGGTAAAAGTAAAGTGGATGAGGAATGCAGAGTAAGCGGAATCAAGCTTCCAAAGAAGAGCGCAGCGGAAACAGGGCAGAACGAAAGAGCCAGTACGAAACCCAATGGTGCGGCACCGAAAAGCCCCATTTCATGCAGTCTGGTCTGCAGCTTTTCTGAACTCCAAGACGAGGGAAAAGGAAGCGTGATGAACTCAAGAAGGAACATTCCGATTAAGATCAGAAGCGGTCCCAGGATCTTGTTCATGTAGAGCTGAAGAGCTTGCGATAACTCCGGCGTGGAAAGCAGGCTTCGAGCAATGATCCAGCCGAGTCCTGCGTAAGCAATTGCGCGGCCTGAGGTGTACAGGATGCCGCCCCAGAGCACCCGTCGTGGATGCTCCGCTCCTTTTCCGAGGTAACTGACCGCGACGATGTTAGTCGCCAGCGGACAGGGGCTTATGGATGTGAGCACTCCGAGCCAAAGCGCTGAAGCGGTCGCTGCCAATAGATCGTTCATGGACCGCTATCCGCCAGGTAGGCTTCCACTTCCGTCTTTACGTAGCGCTCAAAGATCTCAGGATTGTTCAGGTGGTTCCATACGGCTTCCAGGTTTTTCCACCTCTTCTGCGTTCCATCGTTCTGTTCGATCAGGACCAGTGATTTTGTCACAAGCTGGTAGTCACGTATGAAGTGACTGTTCTCGGGTAGCTCCACGTTCACGAGGCGCCAGACAAGGTGTCCGTCGGATAGCGCGGCTTCAAAATGTTTCTGAAGCGTCTGATAAGAAAGGGCTTCGATCATCCTGCAGCTGGTGCAACGGGCATTTCCGTGAAAGTAGTATGCGATCACCTGATGACCGCGTTCCGGTTCAGCGACATCGGTTAGTGCTGCAGGAGTGAAATCATGCCTCCGGACTTCCTTCGCAGCCAATACGACCACGCTGAGCGCAACAAAAAGAAGGAGGAGAGCGGTGATCGCTTTTTTGACTTTTCTATTCAATCGAGGCCCCGCTTACTGAAGAAGCTTCTTGAGTTCCTCGACTGATACCAATTTTCCGGATAGCCGGACCCGTCCGTCGACCACCAGAGCAGGAGTGCTCATTACGCCGAAGCTCACGATCTTTGCATAATCGGTGACCTTCTCGAGGTTGTAGAGGATGCCAAGCTCCTTGGCTGCCACTTCAGTCAGCTCCGTGAGTTGGTTACACTTCGCACAGCCGCTTCCGAGAATCTGGATCTTTTTCATTTCTTGTCCTTTCGTTCAAACGTCTAGAGACGCGAATTTCACGTATTCTTTGGAGTTATTCGTCAGCACCCGGTCAATGCAGTCGAGATAACCCGTGAGGCAGCGATACTTCAGTTTGTAAAAAACTTTCAGGCCTCGCTTCTCGTCTTCAAGCAGGCCGGCGCTTTTCATGAGAGAAAGGTGCTTCGATATCGTGGAAGGATCATCGCCAACCATTTCAATCAGCTCACAGACGCATCTTTCGCCTTTCATCAGCTGATCGATGATGAAAAGGCGGGTAGGGTGGGCCATAGCCTTCACGATTTTAGCCCTGAGCGCATACTTCTGACGAGACAGGCGATTCAAGAGTGATTCTCCATGTCGTGTGGTTATATGGCAAAATGGCCACATAGTCAAATAGTCGCGTGAACTCCGCTTTTTAACGATCAGCCAGGCAGTTCAGGATTTCTGACCCGTATTTGTCGCGCAGCTTGGGGCCGAAGCCCCGAACCTCGAGCAGTTCGTCAAGCGAGCTTGGGCGTTGTATGGCCAGTGCTTCCAGGACGCTGTCGCTGAAAATTCGGAAAGCGGGTATTCCGCGTTGACGTGCCTTGCCCAGGCGCCAGGTCCGGAGCGCTTCCAGAAGTCCCGGCGAAGCATGTTCGTTGCCGGAATCCGAACTCGCGTTTGAAACCCTGGCGGCCTTGCGCCGTTTTTTCACCGGACGTTGCGTCGGGGAAGGCGCAATCCACAAGGCAGCGTTGACTTGAAGCTTCGCGATGTCCGCGGCTTTAGCCGACTTTCCGAAGTTCGTGAGTTCGATTTTTCGATAGTTGATGGTGCGCCCATCTTTCTCGAAGGATTCCGCTTCAATCCCGAGCCACTTCGCCTGCTGAAGCAGATCGAGAACGGCTTCAAAATCTCTTCGCGTATTTCCACCTGCGGCTTCCTCGAAGAGTTTTCCAGCTGATTTCGGCCCGCCGTCCAGTGTTGCGAGAATCAGGGCGGCGATCGTGCGTTCTGTGGTGTTGAAAGAGCGATTGGAGGTGGAGGTGGCCCCTGCGCAGCGATCGCATATTCCGCAGGCGCCCTGCTGATCGGCTTTGTCACCAAAGTGGTTCACGAAAAACACCATCCGGCATCCCGGCGCGCGCGCGAACAATCCGACTTGCCGCAGGCTTTCCAGGCGATGTGTTCGCTGTTTCTCGTAAGTTTTACGCCAGCCTGGATCGCCGGCGCTCATGTTTTCCTCGGGGTCAACGAGTACTCCTCCGTGCATCCAGAGTTTTTCAACGGCTTTTTCAAAAACTTCAGAATCGATTTTGCCCAGTTTTCTGCCGACCTTTTCGCGAGGCGCGGGCGTTCGGGACACGGTTTTGAAAATCTGGTTCAAGATATCCGCTTCGGGATAGTCGCGCTCAATGAAAAACTCATGAGTCTTCATGTCCGCGAACGAGTGAAGAAGCATCGCGCGAGAGGGTTTTCCATCGCGCCCCGCGCGTCCGATCTCCTGGTAATAACCTTCCACGGTGCCAGGCATGCCGGCGTGGATCACGGTTCGTACGTCGCCTTTATCGATGCCCATGCCAAAAGCAACCGTGGCGACAATCACGTCGAGCTTGCCCGAGAGAAAACGCGTCTGCGCGTCCTCTCTTGCCTCGGGCGACATGCCGGCGTGATAACACTGCGCGTGGAACCTGTTTTTGAGAGCCTGTGCCAGTTCCTCGCTCGCTTTGCGGGTCGTCGCATAAATGATCGCCGGGAGCTTTTCATTCACTGGCCCTGAGCCTGGGCTTTCGGATTTCAAAAGGTCCAGGCAGGCCTCGGCTCGGGCTGAAGGAGGGACTTCATGTGCGTGGATCGCGATATTGGTCCGTCGAAAACCCTGAATGAATCGCCGACACTGCGGAATCGCGAGTTGGCGGACAATGTCCTCCTGTACGACAGGGGTGGCGGTGGCGGTCAGCGCGATGATGGGCGCGGGCCGCAACCCCGTCAGTCTTTCTCCCAATTTGCGGTACTCCGGCCTGAAGTCATGCCCCCACTGGGAGATGCAATGCGCTTCGTCTACCGCGATCAGCGTGGGTTTTCGCTTCTGAAGCATTTCAGGAAAACCGCGAACCGCGAGACGCTCCGGCGCGATGAACAGAAAATCAAGTTCGCCTCGAAGATACCGGATACAGGCGTTCCGTGAGCTTTCGCGCGACCGGCCGGAGTGAATCTGCTCGCAACGAAATCCTTTCGCCTGGAGCTTGGCCACCTGATCGTCAATCAAAGCCAGAAGGGGGCTGATCACCAGCGTCGTTCCTCGAAGGGCCAGGCCGGGGAGCTGATAGCAGAGTGACTTGCCGGCTCCCGTCGGCATCACCAGAAGAGCGTCCTCTCCCGCCGAAACGGCGCGACAGACCGCTTCCTGTGATGCTCGGAAGCCGTCGAACCCGAACTTCTGCTGGAGTAGTCTTCGCAAGTCTGACATTCGCGGCAACTATGGCCGAGGCGGCAGGGGGTGTAAAGTTCCGACTGAACTTGAGCCGGATTAAACTTTTTCAGAGTCGGTGTTGGCGCGTCCTTCGACCAGGTCACGAAGGCCGTACGCCACGTTCCGGACCTTTTCGAAATCGCTGGCCAGCTTGTACGTCGCCTCGGATATTCGCTGGGTCTCGGCGGTATTCTGATTCGTAACGGAATCCAGTTGTGACATCGCCTTCGAGATCTCGCTTACGCCCTTGGCCTGTTCCCGTGATGCGGATGTGATTTCATCAGCCATGGTGCTGGAACATTCGGCGAATGTAAGAACCTCCGTGAGAATGTTATCGCTCTGTTTTGCGAGAGTGACGCCTGACGCGGTGCGGGTTTTTGCTTCCTCGACAAAGCGATTTACCTGAGTTTTCGTTTCATGGACGATCTCCTGCACTTTGCTGATGCTTTGCTCGAGAATGGCTCCGATCTCCTGGGCGGCGGTTCCGCTCATCTGTGCGAGTTTGCCCACTTCTTCCGCCACGACGGCGAATCCTTTCCCGTGCTCGCCGGCACGGGCTGCTTCCACTGAGGCGTTGAACGACAACAGCCTCGTCTGAAAGACGATATCGTTGATGACTTTTGTTTTCTCGCCAATTTCACCGATGACTCGCGTGACTTCATCAAAACGCTGATTGCTTTTCTCGACCTGGGTGGCAATGGCGCGGTTACTGTTATCGATCATTGTCACTGCTTCAATCATTTCTTCGGCGGCGTGTTTTCCGCGTTCAGCGGTCCTGGCCCCGGATTTCGAAGCGTCGCCGGAGGCGGCCGCGTTTTCGGCGCTCCGGTCAGCGCTCTCTTTCATCTCGCTGATGGAGGCGGCGGTTTCCTGAAGCGCAGCTGCCTGTTCGACGCTCGCCTGAGCAAGGCTCTGCGCAGCGCCCTTGAGCTGGTCGGTGGTTGCGGTGAGTCCTTCGGCCCCGCCGTTGAGCGCCTCCACCATCCGCCCCAGAGTCCGGCTCATCCAAACAACGGCTATCGCTCCGAATCCAAGAACAATCAGGGCGAGAGCAAGCGTTCCCAGCGCGAGACTGATTGCCGAGCGGGTGCGTTTTTCACCAGCCTCGTAAGCGTTTCTGGCGCGGAGTTCTTTTTCATCTCGGAGTTTCGAAATCGTCTTCAGGAGCGAAACCTGGAGATCGGGCCAGAGGTCGTCCGCGATTTCGACCATGCGCGAGCGGTCATCACTGACGAGGGCGGCCTCGACGTTTTGCATGAAAGCCACCAAGTCGGTTTTGATGGCACTGTCTATCTTTCCCATCAGCTCCTGCTCGCGGGATCCGAGGTCCTGTCCGCTGAAATTGCCTTGGTACTTTTCCCACTGCGAGTTCAACGCAACCTGGTTTTCCTTGAGCGATACCTTCAGGCCTGCTCCGGCCATCTGTCCGCCCAGATAGGAAGAAAGGCGAAAGGGGATGTCCTTCGCGGTGCCTACCATGTCCTCAAGCGCCATGAGCGCGAGAACCTGGCCCTCGAAAACGCCTTTCAGCGTCCTTTGTCCCGTGATGGCGGTGTGAACCGCCAGTGAGGAAACGAGCGTGACAAGAGCCGCCAGAACCGCCAAGCCTGAATAGAATTTCAGGCGTAGGCTCATGCGGCCGAGGAGTTTCGCAATCCGATCATTCAGTTTCCGAACTAGAGCTCTTATCACGCCGTTGCCTTTCCGTTCGTTACGCTAACTTACTTCTCGACCGGGAAGCCGGCCTCTTTCCAGCCGGGGCGCCCAACGCGCAGCCAGTTCACATTCGTGAAGCCCGCCTTGATCGCGGCGAGTGATGCCTTGTAGCTTTTCCAGCAGTCCAGGCCGTCGCAATAGAAAATCAGTGCCGTGCTCTTTTCTTTTGGAAGCTTGTCGAGAGCGAATTTGTCCACGGTCGCGTCGAACTTCACTTCTTTTTTTGAAACATCGTCATAAGGAACAACGATCGCCCCCGGCAGGTGCTCTTCGTTGAAGCGTGCCTTGGGGCGCGTATCGACTGCGATCCCGCCTTTATCAATCAAAGCTTTCGCTTCCTGTGGGCTCACGATCTTTCCGCCTTTGAGTTCCATCGGAACCTCACCGGAAAACGCGCTGGATGAGAAAACCAGCGCAGTCAAACCAAGCATGAAATGAGAGAACTTCCGCATCTTCTTCTCCTTGGAGATATAAATACATGTTTGAATTCAATTTATTAGATTGTACTGATGTTGGTGGCTGTAATTATTTAGAGATTGATAAGAAAATTAAATATTGGTGATGCAATAATTGTTTACTGATTTAGTCCAGTAATGCATAATTGAGATATCCACATTTGGGTAACTCATGAGCTTCTGGAATATAAAGGCATTGCGAGAACTTAGGTTGGAACCACTGGTTCGGTTGCTGGCGGTTCTTCCCCTGCTTCTATTTCAACTTTTTTTAGGAAATGCAGTCTGGGCGTCTACCTCCCTCTATCCCGGCTTCACCTATCAGGGGCGATTCCTTACGCCTGACGGCACGGCTCCCATGACAGACATGGTGGATCTGGTGATCGGAATCTATTCCCCCGACGCAAGCTGTCTGCTCTATGAGGAGCGCAATTCTGGCATCGATCTGTCACAGACCTCCGGGCTCTTTTCGGTTCACGTAGGTTCCGAACCGGGAGCGCCAAAGAGGACAGGGAATGATCCCGGGAAGTCGCTTTCAGTGATTTTCGCGAACTCCGCGCAGGTCCGCGCGGCGGGCACGAACTGTTCCGGTGGTTATACGCCGGCTGCCGGAGATCCTCGTCGTCTGCGCGTCACCGTTTATCCTCAAGGCGCATCGCCCGAAACAATGAGCCCGGATTTAACAATCAGCCCGGTACCGCAGTCGTTGGTGGCGGAAACGCTTCAAGGCCTGGATCCTGCGAACTTCGTGCAGATCACAGGTAATGCATCTTCGTATGCGGTGAGCAAGAGCGCACTCGATACGCTCCTCGGGATGAATGGCGTACAGGACGCCTCATCTCTTCATCATCACGATAGCCTTTATGCTCAGCTCGGGATTGACGGATCGCTGACCATGGCCACTGGCGCTTACCTCGGGCTCGGTGTTCGCGCGGGAGATCCCGACATAACCACTTGGAATGCCTCTCAGACCGGACAAACCTGGTTCGATTCAAGCGCGGGTGAAATCAAGTACTGGGACGGATCGAGTATCAAAAGCTTAGGCCCATCCTCAGCGCCTCCTCAGGATCTCGATTCCGCGGCGACACCGACCTTTGCGAGCGTGACGTTATCGAGTGCACCGACCCAGGAAACGGATGCCGCGACAAAGAAATACGTGGACGACCGATTGAGCGGGAACTTCAGTGCGGGAACGATCACGGCCTCTGGAATGGTGACGGGAACCCTTCAGGTGACCGGCGGTACCCCGGCTTCAGGAAAGGTGCTTACTTCCGATGCCTCAGGAAATGCCACATGGCAGGCGTTAAGCGGCACGACCCAATGGACGACCTCGGAGTCGAACATTTTCTATAGCACCGGCAAGGTTGGCATCGGAACCTCCAGCCCCGCTGTCAGCCTCGACGTGAACGGAGGCGTTCGCTCCGGCAGCAGTACTGCTGTAACCACGTGCGGGGCCGGGCAGGCCAACGGTGAGGGCACTCAACGCTATAATTACACCACGCACAACATGGAATACTGCAACGGAAGCATGTGGATCGCGCTTGGAACTTATCAATAATCCGAAAGGGCCGCTCCAACGGACTCATGACTCGAATTAAGGCGCGTTGGTAACCGCAGCTCGCAACTCGTCGAGGTGCACCTTTTTGATCTTCGTCTGATTCACGGTTAACGTCGGGTCAGTATAGACCGGAGCCGCCTGGCCACAGGCGGTGTAAACCTCGGCAAGGCAGCTGCGCAACTCGTCCAGGTGAACCTTCCGGATGGTAGCCGCGTTTATAGAAAGCGTCGGGTCCGTCCAACTGCAGGTAGACAGATTCACCGCTGAACGCAGGCTCGCGATTTTGGTTCGCAGCTCCGTGATATGCGCTGGTTTGATCGCGGTTTGGTTTGCCGTGATGGTTGGGGCGCTAGCCCAGACGGTTGCAGACATCGGGGATGTGCAGAGCACATAATTCTGAGTATTGACGAATTCATTGTTGCCGGCGGCGTCTTTGCTGAAAAATTTCAGAGTCAGACTGGAGTTGACCGCGATGGGAGCGGTGTAAAGACTGGAAGAGGCGGTCGGAGTGGACCCATCCGTCGTGTAATAAGTCGGACCACAGCCCGATGCGCCGTCAACGCAGGAAAGCGTGACCGATTGACTGCTGGTGTAGGGGCCTCCCGTCGGTGAGGCGGTTGTCACCGGGGGCTCGGAATCCAATGAATAGCTCACCAACGTTGTTCCTGCCACTGCCACGATATTACCTAGATTGTCCGGCACCGCAGAAATGGCGGCAATTGGTGCATCAAGTACGAGACTGCTTGTGCCGTTGCTCGTGTCGATCTTGTAGAACAGAGTTCCCGCCCCTCCTGTGACCGCATGGTAGAGTGCCCCCGTGGTGGGATTGGCCATTAGGAACTTGTAGGTGCCCGCCGGAGGGGAGGAGGACCAGACTTCACTCAAGTCGGACTGCCTGTATTTGTAAAGGGTACCCGTTGTAGTCACGATGTAGACATAAGTGTTCGTCGGGTCGGCAGCGGTAATTCCGATTTTGCCAGCAGCATCGGCCGGGCCTGCTGGAATGGTTCTGCTTGTGACAATCGAGCCATCCGAAGCAGCGATTTTGTAGAAATAGCGAGTCGTCCCCGAGACCTGCGCGGCGAAGAGATGAGTGTCGTTATTGCTGAGGGCAATCCTTCCGTGGGAAGTGCCTGAAAGTGTGAGTGCGATGCTCCATACTTTGATCAAACCAGTGGGATCGACTTTAGCCAACGTTGACCCGGTTGTTCCCCAGAAATAGACGTTATTCGCATTGTCCGAGGCCAGAGAATGCCAGGTGAACCCAGTGCTTGCGGTGGTGTTTACCCCGATAAGTCTGAATTTCGCGCCAGTGTCGGCGTAGCGGAAATCGATATAAGAGGCTGTTGTGGTGCCGGTACCATTATAAAATTGCGAGGCCGTTGGACTGACGGTGTAACCCTGATTCGAAGTATAGGAAAAAATGCCTGAGTAAATCTCCGTTCCGGTGGTCCCATTGTGCTTGCTGTAATTCGCGTTGCCGAGTCGATATACGTTGTTCGCGTTGTCCACAAACAGCTGCCCTGACGTAGTCGATGCAACTGTCGCCGACCAGCGCACTGTCGCTGCACCAGCGTCGCGGGTTCCCATGAACAAGAGAGAGCCGCTGCAAATAACACTGACGCTCGCTATCCGCACAAAGCTGGCTCTCATGTTTTACCTTCCTTAGGGGTCGTCTTGAATTCCACGGGTTCAGTGGCTTTATTATAGTTGAACGCCTCGAGGAAGGTCTATAGCGGATACAGGCACTCAATCTGAAAAACGAGGCTATGCGGCTGTTTTCGCCATCACCTTGCTGATTGCGACGTGCTCTTCAATGCTCAATGCCTTGTTGATATCGAGCAATAGAATGAGTTTGTTATCGTGCTTGCTTACTCCCGTGATGTATTCCGTACTCTTGTAGCTCTGGATTTCTGGCCTGGGTGCGATATTGGCGCTATCGAGCGGCAGAACGCTGTTCACGGAGTTGATCACGACGCCCAGGGCTGATGTGGCCAGGTCGAAAATAATAACTGATGTCTCCGCGGTTTTTTCGGCCTTGATGTTGAATTTGAGCCGCAGGTCAATAACCGAAATCACCTGCCCCCGAAGGTTCATCATGCCGAGAAAATGCGGGGGCGTGTGCGGAACCGGGGTGATATCCGGAATGGCTATGACTTCCCGCACTCCCAGCAGGGGCACCGCGTATTCCTCGTTGCCGAGGGAAAAACTGAGATACTTCTGGATGGCTCCTGATGACTTTTGTTCGGACAAGGTATTTGAATCGCCCATCTAGGCCTCCCTCTTGCGAATTAAACTTCCTTGAACCGCACGTCGGATTCCGACGGCAGGGCAGGATCACCGAAGTAACCAGCAGCGGTTTGAGACCGCTTCTCCTCGTGTTTTCCTCGAGAGGCACGGAGGCTGATTACTTTCGCCTGCGGTTCTGACGAACCGGTTTTAGGGGTCGGCCTCTTTCCATTATCGCCATTCACAGCCTTGAGCAGCTCTTCGACTGATGCGCGCATGGATTCAGCCTGCGTTGCAAGCTGTGCTGAAGCTGCCGCGGCCTGATGGGAGGACGAGGTGTTCTGCTGGGTTACTTGGTCGAGCTGTCTCATGGCATTGGTGATCTCCTGCACTCCGGTTGCTTGTTCCGCTGAAGCGGAAGAGATTTCGCCAACCATGTCGGTTACCCGGCCGACGTCCTGCACGAGCTCATCCAGCACCTCTCCACACCGCTTGGCAACCACCGTTCCGGTTTCGACTTTGGACCTTCCGTTTTTCACGAGTACTTCGACATTAGTGCGGGTCGTTGTGACCGTTTCTTCCACCTTCTGGATCGATCCCTCGAGCATGGAGGAAATCTCTTTTGCCGCGTTGCCGCTCATCTGAGCCAGGTTTCCAACCTCTTCGGCGACCACGGCAAAGCCCTTTCCGTGTTCGCCGGCACGAGCGGCCTCAACTGACGCGTTGAATGAGAGAAGTTTGGTTTGAAAGACGATGTCATTGATGACTTTTGTCTTGTTGCCGATTTCAGATATCACCTGCACGATATCCGCGATCTTCTTGTTGGAATTATCGATCTCGCGCATGATCTCCGCGTTGGAGTTGCTGATGTCGTCAATTGCCGTGATCATTTCCTCGACGACCTTTTTCCCCCGCAAGGCCGAGTTCTGGCTTCCCTTGGCCACCTCAACCGAGCGGCCGGCGTTGTCGGAATTCTTCTTGACCATCGCGCTCATTTCTTCGACGGAGGCCGCTGTTTCCTGAATTGCCGATGCCTGCTCAGTGGCGCTCGAGGATAGCGCTTCGCTGGTGGACGATATTTCAGTGGCAGCTGAAGCGACTTCGTCAGCCCCAGCTGCGAGGCTTTCAGCCGTTTTGGTCAGCGCCTTTGAGAGCGCGGATGCGAACATTGCTCCAGCGAAACTGGCGAAAAGGAACCCGGCAACTGCCGTGATGAGTATCAGGGTGATGCCCCAGCTCTCCGCGTCATGTGCCTTCGCCACCCAGGCAGCAGATTCTGCAAGTTGAAATTTATTGAGCTTGTCCATTGCGGCGTTGAAACGCTGAGTGTTACCGACCGCAGTCTTGTAGTAGAAAGTCTGCATCTCCAGTCGGGATGCCATGTCAGTCTTCTTAGCGACATCGAGAATCCGAAGGGCGTTCTCCTTGTACTCTTTCCACTCGGCATTCAGTGTGTCGTAAATCTGTTTTTCATCGCCATCGAAATCAATTTTCGTGTAGCGGCTGTCAGCGTCCTCGTATGCCTGAATCGCATTCATCACGTTTTTATGGGCGTTCTCAATGAGCTCGGGGGTGAGCCCTTCCATGCCGAACGTTCGCAGGGCTACTCGCGCTGTAATGTACTGAGCGCGCATTTCACTCAGCTCCTGGGAACTTGGTAAACTGATTTCCGCGATGTGATCGTAATCGTCAGCGACTGTATGCAGGGCGATAACTCCAATGCCGCCTGTCAGAGCTGCAATACCCGCGAGCAACATGCAGATTCCCAAAATCTTGTTCTTCAGAGAGTACCTTGTGAACATCCAAAATCTCCTGTTTTGATATTGGTTTCATTTCGGGCGATAAACGGAATTACTTGAGGGTAGAAACGCTTCTTTTCGTGCCCGTCGAAACAGGTTTGACAGTATGAAGTCTCTGTAAATGTATGAAATGGCGATTATTTATCGTCTGAGAAGGTGCGCTAGCCGGTCGTCTTGAATTCCATGGGTTCAGTGGCTTTATTATAGTTGAACGCGCGGAAGAAGATTCCGTAGACGAAAACGGCCATGAACAAACCGCCGAAGATGTCCTGGATATAGTGTTGTTTGGTGGTCAGGGTCGAAAGCGAAACCGCAATTGCCCACAGGACAAAAACAACAGGCTTCCAACGTTTCTCGCCAAAAAGGGCAAAAGCGGAAATGAACACGCTTCCCACGTGAAGGCTTGGAAAACAGTTTGACGCCGTTTCAATTCCTCTGAAATAGGAGAAGAAAGCATAAGTCCAGGAATCCATTGCACCCGCAATCAGCGGAAATTCTTCCCTGGGATACGTCGTGGGCCAGAATACAAAAATCACATTGCTCAGCACATGCAAGGCAACGAACGAGTAGAGGAATTTGTTGAGAGCCAGAAGGTCGCGGCACAGAACATAAGCCAGGATCATCAACGGGATGTCTGAGTGATAAAGCCAGATCGTTTCCGGAATCAATGGTATCAACCGGTCCAGCGTCGTCATTTCCAGGAGGGCCAGCGGGCTGCTCTGAAAATGGTTGGTGAACATGTACAGGGCGCCTACTGCGATGAGCGCGATGGGCCCCAAGTTGTACTTGTTGTGCTCGGTAACGAGCAGCGGTAAGGTCCTTGGAATCTGGAACGTATTGCGAATGCTCGGCATTATTCAGTTTTTTAGCTTAGCAGCTCAGGTCGCGGCAACACAAATTTGCAATTAAGTGGAAAGCGAGATGGATATCCAAGCGAAAATAATCGTCAGAGACGCTCAACTCGCGGATGCCTTCGGTATCGCGCGAGTGCATGCGGCCGCGTGGAAGGATGCCTACCGTGGCATTGTGCCTGATGAGATTCTAGATCAACGCTCGGCAGAGACGGGAGTGTCTCGTTTTGTTCAGCACATAACTGCGAAAACGCAAAGCAGTACTTCTTTTCCATTTCTCGTGGCAGTTATCGAAACCACAGTGGTCGGTTTTTGTGATGCCAGAAGTCCGAAGGAATCCCCGCCTGAGTTTGATTGTGAAATCGGCGCGCTCTATGTCGATCCGGCATTTCAACATCGTGGGATTGGCCGAGCGTTGGTGGTTGAAGCAGCGAACCGTTTCAGAACTTCCGGATATGGAGCCATGATCATCTGGACCTTTTCCGAAAATCATTCGCGGGGGTTTTACGAAAAACTGGGCGGACGACTTCTTCTCGAAACGAAACTGCTGCCGCTCGGTGGCAAAGATCTTCCTCTGGTTGCTTATGGCTGGTCTGAGTTGTCGTGTTTGCAAAACTTCCACGCGAACTCCTGAATAAAACGTGCTTGATTCCGCGGAATCGAGACCAAAGTTCCCGAAGCATCAGTCACGGATTCCGGAAGTCCCTCTGGAGTGCGTTCCAACAGGAGGGAGTGGAAAACGCAGGCTGCAAGATAGGATCCCGCCGGGTTCGCATGTTCCTGATCGGAATCGAACAATTCCCATTCAGGATGTTCGCGAAGAAAGTTCCACCACACCGAACCGACGGGGGCGAGCAGAGTTCCGAGTTTCTCTGCAACATCGGTGAAGCTTTGTTCTATTTCTGACTGTGCTCCTGGAGCTTTCTTCGAGGCCCACGGCATGAACAGGACGGTTTTTGCGCGGGTCTTCTGGATCAGCTGGATCAGCTTTCCGGCTTCATTGAACAGGGCGTCGCGTCCGGCGAATGGGTGAGCCACCTGCTGCAAAATAACGTAATCCCATACCCCGTAACGAATGTTCGCCTGGGTCTCAGGTTGTTCTGCATGCCAGCCGAGGGATACGCCCGAGCTTGCGAGCATGACGGTATCGACCGGTTCACCGCTTTTCACCCTGGACAGGTTTGAAAAGATGAACGGCATGCTGTTTACGTAAGTATGACTATTGCCGATGAAGAGAACTCTCATAGATATAACCGGATTGTCAGCTGAGTCCGAAAATCACGAGCACCGCCAATAGAACGCCGATCATGCTTTCACCGGCGATGAATCCCGAGGCGACCGGGACGACGGCATCATCGGCAAGCGTAGGCTTCTTGTTCTCAAGCAGGAGGGCGATTACCGCGCCCAGGAACATCGCGATCGTGTTGTTAGCCGGAGTCGTGAACGCCAATCCCAATCCTGTTGCCGACGGAATGAATCGGCGGAATCTGGGGGCAAACTTCTCGAGCAGAACGAAAACGATCCCGAGCGTTGCTCCCACCCAGATGGCGGCCTGAGCTGTCGGGTGGAGAGTGTGAAAGCCTTTAGCCAGAAGCTCGGCAACGCCTTTCCAGGTCTGGGCTCCTGGCGCAGGCCACCTTTCAGTGCCGAGGACGTCGGCAGTGGGGATCAGGATGCGGTAGGCAGGGACGACGAAAATCGAACCAGCAATGACGCCGAAGAACTGGGCCCAGAATTGCTGACGAGGGTCCGCTTTCAAAATATAGCCGCTCTTCAAATCGGTCAGAAGATCGGCCGCGTGCAGGCCCATTCCACCCGTAACGTTGGCCGTCATCAGATTTGTGGTTGTGTTGCCGGGATCGAGCGCGCCGAAGGTGATCTGCGTGATCTTTCCCAATGCCCCCGTAGGCGTCGTGTCGGTTTCCCCGGTGGCGCGTGAAGCGACAATGGCTATGAAGAATCCGAGAAAAATCGAGATGGCTCCCATCCATATTTTGATGCCGAAAAAGAACCACTCCAGGAAAATGACGATCGGGCCAAGGATCAGTACTCCGATGAAGAACCAGGTCATGGGAACCTCTTTGAGCTCCTCGAGCGTTTGAGGTCCTCCAAAGGCAGCGCTGACGCTCTTTACCGCCCGGACGACGGTCTTCCATTGAAAGGCGAAAGCCAGAAGGCCACTGGTGAGAATCATCGCGGACCCAAACCAGACGCTCCAGGCCACGATGTGCTTGTAGCCCAGCCGCGTGTCGATGATTCCCTGCGCATAAAGATAAGGTGCGAGGATTCCGAAATTGATGACCGCACCCAGCAACATGCTCCAGGCGGCTCGCCAACCCATGATCGCTCCTGCGCCGATCATGATGAGACTTCCTTCGAAATAAAGGGTGAAGTCTCTCAGGGGGCGGTCACGAAGCATGAAATTTCCTGGAAAATTGATTCTTTCCGGAATGCTGAAGGGCAGCCATTTGTACTGTGCGTCCCTGAAAAACGCGACCAGTGCTCCTGCAATCCCGGCGAAGCCCAGAAGTCGGGCTTTTTTTGTGCCCTCGGCGCCGTCTCCGTGAAGTGCTTTTAATGTTTCCGCTGCAGCGATCCCTGAAGGAAAGCGAAGTTGCTCGACGTTGATCATTTGCTGTTTCATCGGAATTGCCATCACTACGCCGAGAAACGCGATCGAGGAGATCCAGAAGAACATCTGAGTTCCGTCCATCGCCTCCCCAGTGATCATCATGAGTGCGGGAATCGCGGCGACAGTGCCTCCACCGGTCATGAAGCCTGCGGCACTGGCGACGGATTGCATGGCATTGTTCTCCAGCATTCCGAAATGGGTTTTGATCAGCTTCACTCGCAATAGAAAAGCGAAAATGGCATAGGCAAGAATTCCGGCAGTAATCGTGACGCCGAAACTCCAGCCTGTCTTGAGCGAGACATACAGGTTGGAAAGACACATGAAGCCGCCCAGCAGCATCCCGGCGATGATCGCGCGAATCGTGAGCTGCCGCTGAGTCGTGATGATGGAATTGTCCATGCTGAACCCCCAGTTTCTTTCATTACATTCCACACAACTTGCCGGGGAGCGAGGATTAAAATAGACTCAAACAATGCAAGAGGAGAAGCGGGTTTGGAGCCTCTACATCATCGAATGCGCTGACGGCAGCTATTATACGGGAATCTCACCGGACCCGCTAAAACGCTTCGAGGCTCATTGCGCGGGCAAGGGCGCCGCTTATACGCGTACCCACAAGCCTGCGGCACTGCTAGTGACTGAGACCGTCGGGGATTACAGCCAGGCGCTTCGTCGCGAATGGCAGGTCAAGCGACTCTCGAAAATAGCCAAGCGGAAATTCATTGAGAGCCCCGCGCTTCTGCCGCAGCCCTCGGACGATGGCAAGATCTGCCTGAATGGCAAAAAGAAGAGTCGCTGATTCGGGCGCCCGCCCTGTCACAGCTTGAAGCGAACGTGCATCCCGACGGATTCGAGGTACTCGCGATAAAGACCGGACGATAGAAGGAATTCGCGCACGATCTCGTTCAATGTGCCTTCGCCGCGGGTCACTCGTCTGAGTGCGTGAACCTGCCTGTTCATGATGGTGGTGACTTTTTCAGGCCGATTAAAGAACAGGGGGTCCTTGGACCAGTCGTGAAAAAGCATTTTGACCTCTTCCTGTCCGCGGTACCGCTCCTGAAGCCAGGCTCCGATATCCTTTGAGTCTTTTCCAGGACGCTTGATCAACCAGGTGAACTCGTCTTTGATCCGGCCCGGGAGCTGTTTGTAAATGTCTCCCCAGGGCTTCTGATAGTGCGAGCTGTAAACCAGATCTTCCTGCCACTTGCCCGTGAGGGTTTCCTGCAGGCGGTCGTTGGGATTGAGGTGAGGATATTTTTCCCTTTCCAGTTTTTTGGCCGCCCAGTTTCTCAGTTTGTCCGTCAAAGTTCCCGTAGCGGCGGATTCCTCTCGTGTGAAGGACTGCCAGGCTTTGATTTGATCGCGTGTGGCGAGATAGGCTTGCGTATCCATCTGGTGTTGAACCGAGTCGAGAAGAGCACGGGCGTTTTTGGAGTTCATGCGACGGGTGAGAAAGCGGACTTCCTCGCCCCAGACGTCAGGGTCATCGTAAAATCCCGGAGAGCGGGCCCCGGCGTAGCCGATCTTGTACTTTGTCTTGAACTCATTGGTTTTTCTGCGAATGACCGTTCGCCAGTCCACCAGCATGCGTGAAAGATCTTTGGCAGTGACGGGCCCAAAGTGGGTTACCCCGCCTTCGCCACGATTGAAGGAGACCGACAGTTTTTCTTCCACAATCCCGAGCATCTCGGCGGCCGTATTCGTCCTGCGGTGAAAATCCGTCAGCTGCATCGCGGTGGTGACAGGCGCTTCCTGTAACTCCTTCCAGGGAATGGGGGAGGTGATGTGAGCGTGTTTGTGTTTTTTTTCCGCTCCGATTCCGAGTTCGAGCGCCCAGCTGCTTTCCACCATTTCACTGGCACGGTGGCTGCCGCGAAGATGAAGTTCGATCCTGGAAATCGGCTCCACGAGACTTTCAGGATTCCCGAACTCCACGTAAGGCTGAAGCGCTCCTGATACATCAATAGTGTGTGCTCCCGCCGGATAGTCCACGCCCAGGAATCGAGTAGGAGCCGAGAATTTGACGTGAACTTTTTCCTTGGTCGTCAAACCCTGTATCCGGCGGTTTCTAAAAAAATCAGTACTGTTCTCAAACTGCCCTTTGGTTATCTCGATCAGGTCAATTTTCTGCTGGTCAGACAGCCAGTCGAAAGGGATTAGTTTGGGGTCCGGGACCTCTCGCCGCTTTGCCAGGGCGACGACAAAGTCGGGAATCGGTTGATCGCGTATCAAAGGGGCCAGCGTGCCATCCGTCGTTGTCAGTAAATTCAGAGTGGCTGCATTCAGGGGCATCTCCAACTCGACGGAGGTTTGCGCTTTGGGGATCATGACGCGTTTGAGGGAGCTGACGATACACGTTACCTGAGAATAGGGGACAGCGGCAAAAGCTGAAGGTGATCCGAGGTTTACGCCCAGAAGCACAGTCGCAAACAGCTTTAGAATGAGGTGTGCTGGCGCCATCCGACTCTCCCTGACCTCCTTTTCGGAATAACGACTGAATAGGTTTACCGAAACGACCGGCGTGCCGAGCAGGCAGCCGCTTTTGTTGCTTTTTAGGTGCTAGTTTGTTAAGTGTTTAATTTCTTGGAGATAAATTGATTGGACCCAGACCCTGGTAGTTTTCCCGTAATTGAATCTGCGATCATCATCCTCTGCTTGATTTTATCAGCAGCTTTTTCGGCTTCCGAAACAGCGATCACATCTTTTAGTGATCTCAAGGCAAAGCACTTGGTTGAGCGCCTGGGCGCACGTGCGCAGGCAATGAAATTCTGGCTCAGGTCGCCCACGCGCGTCCTCACGACCATTCTGGTTGGAAATAATCTGGTTAATATCGGCGGCTCGGTTCTCGCGACCGACCTGATATTACGGTTCTTCCCCAACGGTGGCGTCCTGATCGCAACCGCCACGATGACCGTGTCGATTCTGGTCTTTTCCGAAATCGTTCCTAAAGTCGTCGCTAAAAGCTATTCGGACCAACTCGTGCTTCCGGCGATCCGATTCGTTCGATTCGTGCACGCCATTTTGTATCCTCTGATCTACTTGCTATGGAAATTTGCGGAACTCGCACTTCGAATATTCGGATCTGACGGTGAGCGACAAAAGCCTTCCATCACTGAGGAAGAACTCACCTTTCTGATTGGAATCGGCGAAAAAGAGGGCGCACTCGAGAAAGAGCAGCATCGGTTGTTGTCCAATGTCTTTCAGTTCGGGAGCACTGTTGTGCGCGAGATCATGATCCCTCGCACCGATATTGTCGGAGTGCCCCGAACGGCCGAGGCGAAGACTGCCGTTCAGCTGATGCTGGATAAAGGGCATTCGCGGCTTCCGGTCTTCGACCAGCGAATTGATCAGATTGTAGGCATCATTCACGCGAAAGAACTACTTCGTCAGACAAAGGAGCACGGGAATCTGAGTTTTCCACTGAGCGAAGTCTTGCGCGAACCCTGGTTTGTTGCTGAAAGCAAGCCGGTGGCAGAGCTTCTTTCTGAGATGAAGACTCGCAAGCGCCAGATGGCGATCGTGCTCGATGAGCATGGCGGAACGGCCGGACTGATCACGTTTGAGGACTTGATTGAGGAAATTGTTGGCGAGATTCGGGATGAGTACGATGAGCAAGAGGAGGACATGCTCCAGGTGATGGATGAACCTGGAACGTTTCTGGTTGACGCTCGAATTAACTTCACGGATTTCGCCGCGGAATTTGGCGCCTTTCTGCCTGTTTCTGAGACAGGCCGGGAGGAGGATCAGGAGGGGGCACTTCAGAAGCCCGAAGTTCCTACTTTTGACACTCTTGGCGGGATGATCATAGATCAGTTGGGGCACATTCCGAGGCCGGGAGAGCAGCTTCGTTACGGCGATCTATTGCTGACGGTAAAAGTCGCAGACCGGTATCGTTTGAGGAAAATTCTTTTGAAAGTACTTGCCCTCGAAGCGACCGAGCCCCGCGCGGCATCCAGCGAGTAGGCCGCCTTCTGACAGATCTAGGTTCCGCAATATTGCCGGACGGTCTTTAGAAACCCGTCGAACTCAATTGGCTTGAGCATGAAGCCGTTTACTTTGATGGTATCGACCTTGTCGTGAAAGGCCGTTATCACGACGATCGGAATTGATGCGTAAGCTTCCACTTTGTTGACCGCTTCCACAAACTCCCATCCGTTCATGACGGGCATCATCAGGTCCAGAAGGATCAGACAGGGTCTGACAGGGGCTTTGGCCAGGATCTCCAGAGCTTCTTGCCCATTCGCGGCAACCAGAACATCGAATTGTTCAACCTCCAGCATCATCTGGAGCACTTGACGAATCGCTTCGTCGTCCTCTACCAGGAGGACTGTTTTGCATATTCCCGGCGCCTTTGACTCTCCCATGCCAGCTCCTAAAAACTGCAAAAAGCATGTGTTATGTGGCGGCACATGCGTTGCTATTACCAGGCGCCTTGGAGAGCGCGAACGATGCCGCGCACTATTCAGAGATATTGGCCTTTTCCGGACGGGCAGCGAGGCTGTTCGCTGTTTCGGGTGCTTCTATTTTCCTTCTGCGCGGCATTGTGCCCGATCGACGCTCAATCCACTGAACCCGATTCGGCGGACGACAGTAAAACGCTTGCGGAACTTCCACTGGAAGACCTGATAAAAATCCGCATCACCTCGATTGCTACGGGAACCCGGAAGTCTATTTCCGAAGCACCCGCGGTTGCCTCCGTCGTTACCTCGCAGGATATAGAAGAGGCCGGAGCGACCACATTCGAAGAGGCGTTGGAAATGGTTCCAGGGCTCCATGTCGCGTTTTCAGGACAAGTGGGTGCGCCGAAATACGTGATTCGCGGCATTTCGACTCTTTTTAATCCACAAACCCTGGTGCTGATCAATGGAGTTCCCATCACGAGCATCGTCCGAGGTGACCGAAGTTCGCGAATGGGAGTGCTGCCGGTCAAAATGATTTCAAAGATTGAACTGATCCGTGGACCAGGCTCCGCGCTTTATGGGGCTGATGCGTTGGCCGGCGTGATCAACGTGATCACAAAGACCGCGTCCGATATTCAGGGAACGAAGGCGGGGGGTGGGATCGGAAGTTTCGGCACGCATAAAGCCTGGTTGTTCCATAGCGAAGAGATCGGCGAACTGAAGGCCTCAATCATGGCGGATTATCGCGATACAAAGGGCCATCGCAAAACTATTCTCGAAGACGCTCAGACAAGCTTGGATCGGGCACTCGGCACCAGTGCTTCCCTGGCTCCAGGGCCCATGAGTTTGATAGAAAAAGGACTAGCCGTTTTCCTGGATGTCGAGAAATCAAAATGGCGACTCAGAGGCTCTTACTATGGAAAATCGAATCTCGGTTCCGGGCCAGGAGTGGCGCAAGCGCTCGACCCGAAAGCGCGTGAAAGCCTTTCTCGAAGTACGATTGAGCTCAGTTTTCACGAGCCAGAAATCAGCGAATACTGGAACTTCACTTCCCGGTTAGCGTATTTTCATGGAAAACAGGAACTTGACAAAGACCTTACTATTTTTCCTCCCGGCGCGGATCTCGGGAACGGCGTGTTTCCCGATGGAATGATCGGTAATCCGGAATTCTGGGAACGCCAGATCCGTTTCGATAACTCGGCGCTTTACACGGGAGTTGAGAATCATGGTATCCGCGGCGGCGCGGGTTATTACTTTGGCCATCTGTATCGGGTGCAGGAATCAAAGAATTTCACGCCGTCTTTCGCTCCTCTTCCTGAGCTTACGGATGTCACGGATACTGCGAGCATATATATTCCTGAAAAGTCGCGAAACAGCCTTTACGGCTACATCCAGGACGAGTGGCGATTTTCCGACAATTGGGAGCTGACGCTGGGAGCACGCTACGATCATTACTCCGATTTCGGTGGCACCTTCAATCCGAGAGCAGCCTTGGTTTGGACAACGACTCCAGAACTTACGGCCAAGCTCCTTTATGGACGCGCTTTTCGTTCGCCGACCTTCGCGGAGCTCTACACCATGAATAACCCCATCAACATCGGCAACCCGAACCTGGATCCGGAACTCATCGATGTCTACGAACTTGCCTGGCTATACCAGTTCACGTCCGCATGGCATGCGGGCCTTAATCTGTTTCATTATGAAGTCAGCGATCTCATCAATTTCGTAAGAGATCCAATCGGCACCGTCACAGCTCAGAACTCCGGAACCCAAACCGCGAATGGTTTTGAGTTTGAGACTAAATTCAGGCCGCATCGGAATTTTTTCATCACGGGGAACTATTCTTTCGCGAAGACGAAAGATGAAAACAGTGGAAAGCCCGCTGGCGACTATCCCAATCACCAGCTTTATCTTCGCGATGACTGGGTATTTGCACCGAATTGGACCTGGAGCAATCAGCTCAACTGGGTGGGCGCACAGGACCGTACGCCCTCGGATCCGCGCGCCGCGCTCAATAGCTACGCCCGAGTGGATGTCATCTTGCGACGCTCGGGCGTTTTCAGGAAATTCGACTTTACGGCATCCATCCGCAATGTGTTTGATGCCGACATAAGGGAGCCGAGTAGCGGCCCGGGTCCAACTGCAACGACTGCCGCGATACCTCACGATTTACCTCAGGCCGGCCGCAGCATCTACACGGAGGTATCGTACAATTTCTAGAAAGCGAGCCCGTTTTCGGGCGGTTTTCATATATTCCGTTCTCTCCATCTGCTCGATGCAGCTCGCCGGAGCGGCAGAGGAACGGTTTAGTGCCGAAGAAGTGAAGTCGGCATTCCTGTTGAACTTCGGCAGATTCGTCGAATGGCCGAGTCACTCGTTTCAGAAGGCCCCGGATCGATTCAACATCTGCATTATCGGTGAAGACCCGTTGGGAGATAAGCTCGACGCGATCATACGCGATCAGAAAGTGA
>Ga0154382_104_pt3 | contig 24655 bp, 24 predicted proteins | sample RifGroB1_FD_105626 | JGI IMG/M metagenome (GOLD analysis project Ga0154382, IMG submission 105626) | Bdellovibrionales bacterium GWB1_55_8 | reverse complement strand
GGAGTGCACGGGTGAACGTAAACATTCCGATCACTTATCGGAAAAAATCAAATAATCCTTTAAAGTCACTGAATTGAGGTTTAGTGCAGGAGATGGTTCGGCTTTTGAATGTTTGTGAAGGAATTCTTTAAGCAAACTAGACCATTGCAAACCAATAACAGCAGGAAGATCGTTTGCCTTATGTCGACACTCCAAGAACGCGTCCAGTGCAGGGAACTCCTCGATAAAGTCATGCCGGCCGAGCAGGCCGCGGCGCTCATTCCCGACGGAGCCACGCTTGCGATCAGCGGTTTCACCAAATCAGGCGAGCCTAAGGTTTTCATTCCGGCACTGGGCCGCTATTTTGCCGAGCGCGCGCCCGATCACCGCATCACACTGCTCAGCGGGGCTTCTCTGTCGGAAGAGGTTGAGACCGCGATCGCACCTTTTGTTTCGAAACGCGGGCCTTACATGTCCTCGTCTGAGTCACGAAAACTCATCTTGAACGGCAAGATGGATTTCAGTGACGTCCATCTTTCGCAGTTTGCAAAAAATCTCATGTACGGCTTTTATGGCGAGATTGATTTTGCGGTCGTGGAGGTTTCAAGAATTCGCGCTGACGGGGGCGTTATTCTGACGTCTTCTGTGGGCCTTTCAGGCGAAGCGCTCACAAAAGCCAAAAAGATCATTCTTGAGGTGAATACCGCTGGTCCGGATTACACCGGCTTTCATGACATGACCCAACCGCGTGTTTATCCCAGGGTGGGTTGGCCCATCCCTGTCACGAACGTCGGTGATCGCGTAGGCGCGCTCCATGTGCCAATCGATTTGCGAAAAGTGGTAGCCGTAGTCGAATCCAGGATTCCGGACTATGGGGTCACGTTCAAGCCCGTGAGCGAGACGGATAAGAAGATAGCCGGTAACGTTCTCGACTTTCTCATGAGTTGCCAGAAGTGGTTCAACTGGGGCGACAAGATACCGCCTCTCCAATCCGGAGTGGGCAATATAGCGAACGCGGTCGTCGGGCAACTTTACGACTCGCCCTTCCGGCGGATCCGTTTCTGGACGGAGGTCTTTCAGGACGGGATGCTCAAGTTCGTGGAAAACGAGGATAAGTTCGAGGTCGCATCGTCAACGGCGGTTTCTTTCTCGAACGAAGGCCGCGACCGGTTCATGGAAATGTTCAATCGATGCAAGGACAAGATCGTCCTGCGCCCGATGTGGCTGTCGAACTCACCGGAAATCATCAGCAGACTTTTTGTGATTGCGATGAATACACCGATCGAGGTCGACATCTATGGCCATGCGAACTCAACGCATGTGGAAGGATCGAAAATTATCAATGGGCTTGGCGGTAGCGGTGACTTCCTCAGGAACGCGTACATCAGCATGGTTCACACTCCGTCTGTCAGACGACTTAAAGATGGTCGAACGGTGAGCTGCGTCATGCCCTACGTGCGTCACATCGATCACACAGAACACGACATCAAATGTGTCGTGACCGAACAGGGGATTGTGCTCAACACCGAGATTCGCTCTCCTGTCCGACGAGCAAACGACATCATTGATAAATGCGCACATCCTTATTTCAGGCCGCTGCTTCGAAGCTATTTGAAAATGGCTGGAGCGGGAGATGAGCCAAGAATCACCGACATCGTGCGACTGAAAGGATGGTGGGACGAATACGAGGCCGCTTGTCGGGAGTTTCCGACCAGCGAGAAGGTAGACTCCTGACAACAGAAGGCGTTTGCCGGGTTCGCTGATTGCACAGTACAGAGTTGATGACGCGAATGCCGCTTATATTCGTCGGCCATGGATCACCGATGAATGCTGTTGCTGACAGTGACTACACGCGAAGTCTTCGTGCCCTTTCGAACAGGATACCGAACCCGCGTGCGATTCTCTGCGTTTCCGCGCACTGGATGTCTGAGGGAACCTGGGTGACAGGCATGGAACGGCCCAGGACGATTCACGACTTTTACGGCTTTCCCGAGGAGTTGTTCAGAATCAACTACCCTGCTTCCGGCAGTCCTGAAATCGCGGAACTGATAGGCTCCACTGTGATCGAGCCTCAGGTGAACGTGGATCGGGAAATGTGGGGGCTTGATCATGGGTGCTGGTCGGTGCTCCGGCACATCTATCCCGATGCCAGCGTTCCTGTTCTGCAGTTCAGCGTCTATATAGAGCAGCCACCCGAGTACCATTTTCTATTGGGTCAGCGGCTTCGGTTCTTGCGTGAGCAGGACGTTCTGATCATCGGCAGCGGGAATATCGTTCACAATCTTCGAGAAATAGTTTGGGATGAAAACGCAGCGCCGTTTCCATGGGCAGTCGAGTTCGATGAATGGGTGAAGCGAAAGATTTCCGAGCGGACATTTGCACCATTGGTTACAGAACTGGGGCGTACGGAATCTGCACGTATGAGCGTGCCGTCTCCCGACCATTATTACCCGCTCCTTTATGTCCTTGGCGCCTCTGATGAATACGATGAGCTTTCATTTGATCATGATGGAATTCAGAACGGATCCATTTCCATGAGGTGCCTGAGTTTTGGGCTGAACAGATGACCGGAAAGATTCCACCATGGCGGCAATAAAGAGCAAGGTCTCTGTTATTGCCGGAAGAGAGGTGCGCCGAACGCGGCCTTTGGCGTGGTCCACATGAAAGATGTCCTGCATCACCTCGGGGATGAAGAATCAAACGCGGCGTTCGAGAAGGTGGCTCGCCCTGCTGTCTTCGTCGACTCTGGAATGCCACAAGACAAACTGATGAAAGTCTTAAGGGACCGCCGTGCGCATCTGGCTCTGGTCCAGGATCCCAAGACGAAAGCAACGGTCGGAATCGTTACCATGGAGGACATTCTCGAGGATCTGGTTGGAGAAATTCTGGACGAACATGGGAATTGATTCTCATCCGGTGCCAGGTTGGATATTGTCCGCTGAATGGAACAGATAGTTATACCGCTTGTTGCCTTTGCCGCTTCTTTGCTGACGTTCTTTTCCGGCTTTGGTCTCGGAACCCTGCTCATGCCGGTATTTGCGATCTTCTTTCCCGTGGATCTCGCGGTGGGAATGACTGCTGTCGTTCACTTTCTGAATGGATTGTTCAAGGTCGGTCTGGTCGGAAGACACGCCGTCAAGCGTGTGGTCGTCCGTTTCGGCGCACCTGCTGTTCTGGGCGCCGTTATAGGTGCCTGGTTCCTTACACAGATTTCGGACGCCGACCCCATCCTGACGTATCGCCTTGGTGAGCGGGAATTCCGCGTGTTCCCGGTCAAGTTTGTCGTAGCCGCCTTGATCGTGGTTTTTACCTTGTTTGAGTTATTGCCGAAACTCAGAAATATGGAGATCAGCAGCCGATACCTCTCACTGGGAGGTATTCTGAGCGGATTTTTCGGTGGCCTGTCGGGTCATCAGGGGGCGCTGCGCTCCGCGTTTCTGGCGCGGGCGGGTCTTTCCAAGGAGCAGTTCGTTGCCACGGGTGCAATGATCGCGACATTCATCGATGTCGCACGAATTGGTGTTTACTCCACCCACTTCGCGGCCGACGGGTTCTCGGCCAACTCGCGCCTGCTCATTCTTACGACCGCCGCAGCTTTCGCAGGCGCGTTTGCCGGGAACCGGGTGCTTCAGAAAGTGACCATGCGGGGGATTCAGGTTTTTGTCTCGTTTTCGCTTCTTGTGCTTTCAATGGCGCTCGGTGCGGGTTTGATCTGATCACGCGGCTTGATTGTCGTCGCGTACTATCATAATTTGAAGAAACGTTATGAAGGCACCTCCCTGGAGTCAACGAGTTCTGCTCGTTGCTGAAAGCGACATCGAAAGGCAGTTGGCAACGGCATTCGGGGCGAACACGCAGCTTGTTGTTTGCCGGCAATTTGAAGATGCGGTGGCGGCATTGGATCGAGATCATTTTCACGTCATGATCATTGACGAGGATGCGATCGACTCAACAGAGCAGATGTTCGAACTGTCGCAATATTCATCACAGCTGAATCATCGCCTCACGATTATTCTGGCCGTTCGAGATGCCGGCTTGTGGGAGGGGGAGTTCGCGAGAAAGTGCGGTGCCTCCCTGATTATGAACAGGGCGGAGTTTTCGACGAATCGGGCGGTCTATGCAATCCGGGCGCTTCGCAAGCGCACCTTTCGCACGGTGCTTGGGTCTGACCTTGCTCCCGGTTTCGTCACCCCGGTGAACCTTTATCATTATCTTCCGATGAACAATCATTACGTGGTGTTTCTCCGCGCGGGAGAGGCTTACGAATCCACCCATGCAGCGAGGCTTCGAGCTGGGGAGATCGTGAATCTTTACGCCCTCGAGCGGGATAACGAGCGTCTCATTCAAGTTCTCGGTTCGCGCAGTCATACGGCATGCCTTGCCTCGTTGCGCGAAAGGTTTCGGGATCTCCTGGTCCGGATTTTCGATTTTTCCACTGACGACAAACCGCATCTGGGCCAGGTACTGTTTTCGGATGGTCTTGCGATCGCCCGTGACCTTGAAGTCTTCTCCGTTGGATTTTCGAGCAGTAGTGACTTTCTGGTTCATGCCCCCTATCCGCGCTGGAGCGCGATTGCCCACTCGATGAACTGTGGTCTGTTCTCAATTCTGTTCGCAAAGGCCTGCGGGATGCAGAAAGTGGAAGAAATTGTTTTTGGGGCAATCGTACAGAATATCGGCTTCTGCGAGGTCCGGCAGGATGTCCTGAGGAAGCCGGAGCATGAACTTGATCCTGATGAGCTTCACGAGTACATGAGGCATGGGGAACTCGGGCTTGGGATACTGCGCCGGAAGTGCGTGCCGGTGAGTAAGGTGCTGGAGAGCGTTTTTCTTCAGCATCATGAGCATTATGACGGCTTTGGGCGGCCAGCCGGCTTGTCGGGTGATCAAATATCGCAGGAAGCCGCGCTCGTATCCATTGCGGCAAGTTACGATCATTTCAGATCCATTGTTCCTGGGACGCGTAGGCATGGCCCACACGAGGCATGGCAGGCTCTCAAGCAGCATCATTTGCGCTCTGCAGGCGCGATGAAGTTCAACCCAGCGCTTCTGAAGCGGATCGGTGACGCGATCTTCTCGAATTCACCGGGCGCGTAGGCGGCCGGGGCACCCCGCTTGCTCTCTCCAGGGCATGATGATGCGCGAGCGCCTGCCCCACCCTGAACGACATGAGCACTCTCCAGCGGAAATCGCATCTCGTCTCGAACAAGCGCCGAGACCGAGCTATTTACGCGATTTCGTCTACGGTGGCATCGATGGTGCGATCACGACTTTCGCAATAGCCGCAGGAGCATGGGGCGCTCAGTTTTCGAGCCGGACTGTCATTATACTTGGGCTTGCGAATCTTCTTGCGGATGGGTTTTCGATGGCGGCCAGCAACTATCTCGGGGGCAAAGCGGAGCAAGATGAAGTCAAGCGTCTCAAGGCAGTCGAGGAGCGGCATGTCGCAACTGTGCCGCAGGGAGAGCGCGAAGAGATACGTCAGATTTTCGCTCGAAAAGGGGTGAAGGGGCCGGCGCTTGGGGCAGTCGTGGGCGCCATCACCTCCGATCGGGAGCGTTGGATCGATACCATGCTGGTCGAGGAATACGGCGTCTCACCCGCTCCTCGTTCACCCAGGACGTCAGCCGCCGCGACGTTTCTGGCGTTCGTTGTTTGCGGTACAGTGCCTTTGCTGCCGTTCCTGTTCGGGAACGAGTCGCCTTTTTTCCTGGCGGCCTGTTTTACAGGAATCACGTTCTTCGTGATCGGCGCCGGAAAGAGCCGCTGGTCTCCTTCACCCTGGTGGATGTCGGGTCTATACACGCTGGCTGTGGGCTCGATTGCGGCGGCCGTGGCGTTCCTCGTCGGGCATCTTCTGGCCTGAACCACGCGGCGTTACGCATAGCCGTTTGATCCTCGCGGCCCGCATGATGCTACCTTACTGGCAGAATGTTTTCGGTCATACTTCCGCTGACCAGCAGCCAGAAAGCGTTCCTCCGAGAAATTGCGCAAAAGGTGACACCTTTTGAAGAGCAGATTGCAGCTGACTGGGCAACTGCTTACCGGCAGGCATTCCGGGAAGAGCGTGAAAGCCAGCCTCCAGCAGATCGCTTTAAAAAGCAGGTTCGTCTGTTTTTGACTTCGCTTTCGGAGGGCAATTTCGAGGACTACTTTGAGCGTATTGCGAGGGCCGGGTTCGAGCTGGCGCAAAACAGAGTCTCATACGAGGGACTGATTCTCTCATTTCATCTCTACGAAGAGGCCGCGACACCTCATCTTCACCGGCTGTTTCCAGCAAGATTCGGCGAGGCTATTTCTATTTTGGACCATCTTTACCACAACGTGATCGCCATCCTGGCGCGCGCCTATTTCTCCGAGCTCGAGCACGAAAGGGAGAAAGTGATTCATATCGTTGCGCATGATCTCAGGATTCCGCTGACTGGAATTCTTCTGGGAGCTCAAGCCATCGCGCGTGGAGAGTCCGCACCTCAGAGGCAGCGCGAACTTGCGGAAATGATCACCCGCGCTGGAAAATCGATGTCTGAGCTCATCGATCGAATGCTTGAATACGGAAAACTGAAGTCCGGCAAATTCACCCCACGCCTTGAGCGACTGGACCTGATCGATCTCGCGGCGGAAACCGCTCAGGTACATCTTCCCGTGGCCGCGGCTCGACGCCTGGCGGTAAAGTTAAACGGCGTGTTTCCTGAGAGTTGGAATAGCCTGGCTCCGATATGGATCAAGGCCGATCGACAGTTGATTTCGCGGGCGATCGGAAACTATTTGTCGAACGCGATCAAGTACGCCTCGGCGCAGGTGGAGCTTGTCGTTTCAGAGAAAGGTGATCAGGTTGAAATTTCCGTTCAGGACGATGGCCCAGGAATAGCTCCCGATCAGCGCTGCCGCGTATTTGAAGACTATTATGTGAGCCCGGAAAAAAGCAAAGGCGGTACAGGGCTTGGACTGCCCAGTGTTCGAATGATAGCCGAGCTACACGGGGGGAAATACGATGTGCAGTCGCAGCCCCAGCAAGGCAGTACCTTTATACTGAAATTACCTCGCGAAAAGCCGCAGGCCAAGATCGCTTGATGTACTGGATCCGCTACACACCTGTGCGACTGTGCCGAATCCAGTACGGCGAGCGTCAGAAATAGTAACGGGCTCCCAGCGCGGCCTGGAGGGTTCCATGCATCCCCGGCAAAAGAGCGAGTCCTGGCGTGACTTCGAGGAAAGCTCCGAATGGAACCGTTCTGGGTAAAAATTCGATTCCCAGCGGAATGCGCAAGGCGACCGCCATGGACCTCGAGCCATCGGAAAAAAACACGCTTCGGCGATTGTAGTAGACCTCTCCGTAATAGCGATCGTAGGTGTTGAAAAACAGTCCTGCTCCGATTCCTACATAGGGAACCAATGGAACATTCGCGGGAAAAGCCGAGGTAAAATGCCAATCATGATCCATGAATACCTCGAAATAGTCATGCCACGAGGAGGCAAGCCCCAGTGCCAGGGCCGTGCCGCCAGACATCCAGTACTTCGCGGAAATGCCGGTGGGATCACCCAGCATGATACCCAAGCCGAAGGGTCCCCCACTGCCTTGGCGACCGCCTTGTGACGTGGAACGATTCACGGCTGCATGGCTTTCTGGAGTGGCGATGATGATTACGGAGATCAGGAGTAGGGCGCTCATAAAACGTCGCATGAGGATGTCCTTCTTTCAGTACAGATTGTTTTGAAGCGCGTCAGATGAAGCAATGGCCGTGCCGCAAGGCAGAGCGCCATGCCTTGCGGCGATTTGTATGTTAGGTTCGCTACTGGTGCATCTTCCCGATCTCCTGAAAGATCTCGCGATCATGCTTGGGCTGGCTGGAATGGTCAGCCTGCTGTTCCGTCGTCTCGGACAACCGGTAGTGCTGGGCTATATTCTCGCGGGCATTCTCGCGGGACCCCATGTGCCTTGGATACCCACTGTGAGCGACATTCCAAATATTCAGGTGTTGGCTGAACTTGGAATTGTTTTTCTTCTGTTTTCGCTCGGGCTTGAGTTCAGTTTCGCGAAATTGTTCAAGACAGGTCTCGCTTCGATCAGCATCGCGTTGATCGAGGTCGCGGCAATGGCCGCAGCGGGATACGCGTTTGGTTCGGTGCTGGGCTGGTCAGTTTTGGACAGAGTTTTTCTTGGTGGGATACTTTCGATTTCCTCGACGACGATCATCATCAAGGCGATCGACGAACTCGGTTTGAAGGCTCACCGCTTTACACAGACGGTATTCGGCGTCTTGATCATGGAGGACCTGGTCGCCATTCTGATTTTGATTGCCCTTTCCACCATTGCCGCGAGCCGGGAAGTTCATGGTGCTGCGCTTCTCGTGTCCTTGGGTCAGCTGGTACTCCTCCTGCCGCTGGTTGTTCTATCCGGGATCTATCTTATACCGCGAATCCTTCGGATCTCCCGGCGTTGGCTCAATGATGAGGCCTTGCTCATCTTTTCACTGGGGCTTTGTCTGGGACTGGTGCTGCTAAGCAATGCTCTCGGATACTCGGCTGCGCTGGGGGCTTTCGTCGCTGGCGCGATCCTCGCGGAGTCAGCCGAGGGAAAAAAGATCGAGGTTCTTGTCCATCCGGTACGTAACCTTTTCGGTGCAATTTTCTTCGTTTCAGTGGGCATGTTATTTGATCCTTATTTTTTGAAGGATCACGCTTGGATCGTCGCGGCCCTTAGTCTGCTGACGATAGCGGGAAAGGCCGCTGCTACAGGAATGGGTGCTCTGATCGCAGGTCAGGGAATGAAAGCGTCCGTTCAAGTCGGTTTCAGCATGGCCCAGATTGGCGAGTTTTCATTCATCATCGCAAGTTTGGGCGCAAGCTTGAACGTGACGAGTTCGATTTTATATTCATTGGCGGTGGCGGTTGCCCTGGTGACGAGCTTCACCACTCCTTATATGATTCGGGGTTCGGCTTCTTTTTCAACATGGTTGGAAAACAGAATCCCTGAAGGTGGCAGAAATCTGCTTCGAAAATATGAGACCGGGTTAAGCAGAATTCGGTTTTCAAGTTCGCACAATGGTGTACGCGCAAAGATGCGAGCCTACGCTGACGTTTTGCGCAGGACTCTTGAAACTGAGCAATTACCCTACCGCAGTCTTGTACCCTGGAGCGCGCACCTCAGCCGTTTTGCCATTGAGCCGGGCTCAAAGCTGGCTGGAAAGACGCTTCGGGACCTGAACGTCCGTGGTCGCACAGGCGTGAATGTCCTGGTGGTTCGGCGGGGCGATTCAGCAATCGTGGCGCCTGATCCGGACGAGTTGATTCTTCCGGTGGACGAGATCGTGGTACTCGGCACGGATGAGCAGATGCAAGTACTCCGGTCTCTGATTGAGAGGTCTGCGGAAGCTCCTCCTGATAAGGGCGGAGATTACAGTCTGATATCCATCACTCTTCATGAGCGATCCTTTCTGACCGGTCGTACCATCCGAGAGGCTGGAATTCGTGAGAGCTTCGGTGGGTTGGTGGTCGGGATCGAGCGAAAAGGGACGCGAATTGCGAATCCGGACTCGAGTTTCAGGCTGACGCCAGGAGATGAGGTCTGGGTGGTTTGTCCTAACTCGCGTCAAAGTGAAATCGCAAAACTGTCTGGAGAGGTGGAACGGCCGAAGTCGTGATACTGGTTCAACATGGATGCCGAAATTGAATTTCTCAGGATGTATCTCGAGGATGAGTTTAGGGACGTTTCCGACGTTCGAATTCGGATTCGGCAGCCTTCCACGACTTCTCGAAGCCCCGACCTCGAGCAGGATTATGACCCTGAATCCCATGACCTGCATAAGGAACGTGGAATCGTCGTGCAGGCCCGAGGCCGAGAGTATTACTTCCCGTCGGGCTGGGCTAAAATATCCGAGCGCTCCCACGTTTATAATGAAGTGCAAAAAATCAAAAACGCACTTGGTATAAGCTGAACGGTACTGAGGTGGCGCATCCCGCCTCTTGGTGCTACTGAGTAACGATGAAAGCAAAATCGCGATCCTCTAGAAAAGCCCAGAGTCCCGCTTACTTTCCCTGGAGGCCGCACCCGTGGCACGGGATATCGACTGGAAAGAACCCTCCTTCACTCGTTAACGCATACATTGAGATCACCCCCTTTGACGGGATCAAATATGAGATCGACAAGGAGACGGGTTATTTGAAGGTTGATCGTCCGCAGATGAGTTCAGCTTTGCCACCCGCCCTTTATGGCTTCATACCGCGAACCTATTGTGGAAAGCGGGTGGGTTCGCTCTCCATTAAGGCCAGGCGCGGCGATGGCGACCCGCTCGACATCTGCGTGCTGAGCGAAAGAGCGATCAGTCGCTCGGAGGTTATTGTTCCCGTCCGCGTGATCGGGGGATTCCGCATGGTGGATCGTAGCGAAGCTGACGACAAGATTATCGCTGTGCTCGAGAACGATCCTTATTGGAGCGATGTACGCGAGCTCGCCGAACTCTCGCCGGTCCTCAGGCAAAGACTTGAGCATTATTTTTCCACCTACAAGCTTCTGCCAGGGCAGAAGAACGTGGTTTCCGTTGAAGCCAAGTACGGAATGAAGGCAGCCTGGAAGGTGATCGAGGCCTCTCGAAAAGATTACCAGGAGGCCTTTCCGGTGATCGAGGAATCTTGACGTAACTCGCAGCGCCAGGTGTTTTTCAATCAATCCTTCATCGCGTTCTGGATCTGTTTAACGCTCTCGGCTGCAGACTTCTGGGACACTTCCAGAAACATTTTCTGAATGCGTTCGCTGCCGTAAAGGAGATGGCCCTTGACCATAGCCGTGCCGGTGTCAGATGCCACACGGTGCTCGCCGCCGCAGGGGCTCTGGATGCGCTTCATTTTGACGACTTCGGTGCCTTTTGCTGTCACGGCGTAGATGGCGGAGGTGCCGGTGACGACCGCAGCGCCCGTTCCTGAGCCCGCGTGTCCGATCCAAAGCGATCCATCATCGTAGCAGTAATCAGCCTGGACCAGGAGGGCAGCGTCCGCGCCGGACTGTGCGGCGACTTCCTGCATCTTGGTCTTGAGTGCCTTCTTTTTCTCCAGGGAGAGGTTTCCAAGGTCCAGGGTCATCGTGCCGCTTTGGCGATTGTCCTCTTCCCACGCTACAGGAAACAGGCCTGTCGGACTGAAATACGTGCTCTCCGCACTGATGGTGCTGAGCGAGTTCAGCGCCTTGGCAAGTCCGTTGTTTGCCTTGGACATCCTGGGTGCGAAGTTCTCCCGGTAGATTGGGAGCGTCGCAAGCTGCGGCGCAGGGATTATTTCCCAGCCCAGCTTCTTGAACTCGGTTGCATACGCCGACAGTGCCTGATCAGCGATCGCCAGGCGATTGGCCTCACCCCAGCCGGAAACCTCGCCCTTGCCATTCCTGTGCGGCACTCGCTGAGGAGCCGTGATGCTGATGATCGCTACTTTTCTGATTTGATGGATGTCAGGTTTTTTAACAATCGAAGAAATCGACGAACAACCGGTTCCAAGGGTTACTGCCAACACCAAAAAAAGATAAGAAAGCGGGCGCGATACCATTTGATGATCTCCGTGTGCCTTTTTTTTACAAGCATACCGATGATCAGAAGGGTTTCCAAAATCAAAACCGTGTTCCGAATGTCTTTTCAGCCGGCCGATTAAGCGGCCGCCTCGGCCATGGCGGAACCAGAACGTATGCCAAACCGTCAAAAGACGAGTCTGCTGCTGCGTGGCGGGGACCGGAATTGCATCTATCTGAGACGATGGTGCGCTATCGGTCATTGGAAGGACGACGGAATGGACAAGCACGGTAACGCTAATTCCTCTTATCGAAACCTCCTGTTGATGGGGCTTGTGCACCTCCCTTTGATGTACGCAATCATGTTCACCATGGTTTACTCAATGAGCGAGGTCTTTCATAACCTGAACACTCTCTACATGGCGGGCATGATGGTTGCCCCAATGCTCGTTCTGATGCCGCTTCTGATGAAGCGGATGTATCCAGATAGGAAGCTCAACATCATTGTTTACGCCTCGTCTCTGATCTTGTTTATCGCCCTCTTCATTTTCATGCGCGATCAGACTTTCATTGGAGATAAACAGTTCCTGCGATCGATGATCCCGCATCATTCCGGCGCGGTGCTGATGTGCGAGCGAGCGAAGCTTCAGGATCCCGAGGTCTTGAATCTTTGCCAAAAGATTATTGCGGGGCAGAAAGCGGAGATCGCCCAAATGACTGATATACTTGGCAGGATGTAGATTAAAACTTTTTCAAATGGCGGCTCCGACAGGAACTTTTATCACGATTTTCTTAACGAGCTCGGCCTGGTTCCTTGGCATTAGCAACGGCGTGTGCGCATCCTGTGGGTAGAATATCGCGAATGCTCCTGGAACCAGGCGGAGCTCTACTCCTGGAATTCCGGCGTCAGGGTAGAAGAACTCCACGTCGCGCTCGCTCACGTAGGGGTCACTGGTGCGGCAGAATTCTCTGGGCTGACAAAGGATGATTTCCTCCCCTGTCAGCACGATCTGAATGTCGATAAATTGATTGTGTGCTTCTGGTTTGGCGCCAGACCTGGAACGTGTTTGGTTTGAGGACACGCGGCCGATCACACCGGACCGACCGATCTCATGCTCCCCTTCTTCGACGTCAGCCGACAGAGACGATACAAATCGTCCGATTTCCTTCCATAAGGGGGAATCGAAATACACGGACCAGTTCTTTTGAAGATCGTAGATCATGAGCTAGCGACCCCGAGGTTTCCCGATTTTGCGGCAGGCCATGCAGACCTGCGTGCCGCTGACATCGACAAAGTAGTGGTTGCAGTGCTCTTCCGCGTCGCGCTGAAGAATATTGCAGTGCGCGCAGCGGTTGCCCAGGTTACGTCCGTCGAGGAAGGCCTCTTCCCATTCGTGATCACAAGTTTTGGGACTGGGTTGGACTTCGTCTGGCGAAGGCTTTCTTACGGGTATTTGACGGCGGCCGCCTTGCTGCCCGGCTGAAAAAGCTTCGCGAAGCGCCACCTCGATCGCGGCAACGGCAAGCGCGGTATTGGGAGTTGCCCCAGACTTGGGGGATATCTGTTTCAAAAGCGCTTTCGCATGCGCGCTAAAATCAAAAGTGGATCGAGGATTGGATGCCATGGTGTCGCAATACTATTGAAATCGTGGCCCCTCGTCCAGCGGTGGCAGTCGCTAATCGACTTGAGCATTGTTTTCGAGTACCCGGTAAGGCGTGTGCCTCTGCTGCAGGTACCGGCCGATATTCTTTTTGTAGGCACTCGCCATGCTGAAACTTCGATGATCGATCGGTGCGCCGCTCTCCACCAGATAAGCCACTGTCTGGAGACTCCCGCTCGCTACAGCACGCTCCAAAATGGAGGCACCCGATCGGTCCCTGATCGTAAGGTTGGCGCCGTGTTTGATCAGAATCTTGACGGCTTCCAGATTCCCATGAAGAGCCGCAACGTGGAGAGGAGTTATGCCTTCCGAATCCGGGGTGTTGGTACGAATGAGCGGGGCACCCGATTCCGACTTGCTTTCGAGAACGGCACGCAAAATCTCGTTATTATCGCCGTAAGCGGCGGCATGGAGTATCGTTTCGCCGTACTGGTTGCGCCAGTCCATCGAGGAGCCGAGTTTCCGGATCTGCTCGAAGATTTTAGCGTTTCCGCCTTTCGCCGCAGCAAAGAGATTCATTTCGTCTTTGCTGTTTGGGTAACCGGACGCTGCATCCCGCTCAAGCAGGAGTTTGACGACTTCATGGCGACCGAATTGAGCAGCCCGCGTGAGAGCGGTTTCGCCATCATGGTTCCGGCTCAAAACTGTAGCAGGATGGCTTAAAAGAGCTTTCACGAGATCCGCCCGGCCATCCCCGGCGGCAATATGAAGCGGTGTATTTCCGAGATGGTCCTGAATATTCGGATCGCCGCCCTTTTCCAGAGACCGCTTAAGCGAGCCCAGTAAGCCCGCCTGAACTGCACCGAGCGGATCGCCATTCCCCGATGTTCCGCGACCTTCAGCCGCAGCCACCATCTTGTCCAAAGCCAGGCTTTCGGCTGAAGACTCTACCGCGCCGTAATTGGGAAGATAGCCGACCATTTCCGCGTTGTGTTCCCTTGCCGCGATGTAAAGAGGGGTGTTCCCCCGCCGGTCTTTGCCGTTAACGCGGACCCCATTGGAAAGGATCAGTTTTGCGATATCGTTTTCCTTTACCAAAATCGCCGCCGCCAGTGCATTCACCTTTTGTTGTTTCACCTCTTTATCAGAGGCCTTCATATTGCTCAGCAGCAGTTTCACTATTTCAAGTTTGCCGCTGGCGGCAGCAGCTTCCAGAGCGGTTGAGCTCCCGTACTTTGTCTTCGGGCTGACGCCATTCTTCAGGAGTTCGCGTGCTCTGGCTAGGCCCGCTTTCGGATCCACGTTCTTCGGAGTTCTGATAATGGAATACAACTCACATTCGTCCAACGAGGAATGTGCGCAGGCAGTCCTGGCATAGCGCAAATACTCCTTGGCAAGGTGTGGATTGGGTATTCTCTTGCAGAGGGATTGTTGTCCGTGAGCGCAGCCCAGAAAAACGTATTTGTCGCTGGTATGAGCCTTCTTTTCGTCTTCCGCGATTATTTCGCCGGCTTCAATGCAACTTGAGCCGTCGCCAAGATCGCAGCCAAGTTTCGCGATTTTCAGAGACTTGTCCTGGTAGCCTACAATCTTGTTCAGTACCGCGTATTGCACGCAGGATTCGAGATGGCAGCTTTCGCAGCCCTGCTCGTAAAGCTCCATTGCTCGTCTGATCTCGTTTTCGTCCTTGGCTTTCTGACCGAGACCAAAGCAGTCGAGCGCATTACCTTGTTTGCACGAAGTCATTCCCGCTTCATAAGCGAACGGTTCTTTGCAAGTTTTGTCCGGCGCCAGTTGCCCCAGTGCGTCTGTTACTCTGCGGTTCACGCTTTTCAACAGCGCCACTCCTCGTGCTGTGGCGCTTAGCGGCCGAACCCACGTCGAGGATTCTTTGACCTTCGATTCCAGCAGTGCCGCTGGATTTTCGGAGACGCTCGCCCTGATGGTTCCGATCACGTGGTTCTTGACGACCTGAAGAGGATTGTTTGAGCTCTCGATTGTTCGCACATGGCCATAATGAACGCCAATCAGCGAAACAGGATCGTACTTCATTCGATAATTCACCGCGTGTCTCGTCGGCTGAAATTCCTTGAAGTCCCTGTCCTTGAATTCGCTCTTATAGATCGAGTGGAACGCCTTGTTCATGTCGCGTCCGCCAAAACCATTGAATGTGACGAGGTGGACCTTCAGACGAATGTCGTCCGGGATCAGGGCCGCTGCACCTTGCGCAAGCCCGCCGCCCAGACTGTGGCCCGTGATGATGATCTCACGAAACTTTTCCTTCTGAATCGCATAGAGCCACTGGTAAAACCGAATTTTGGCATTGTTCAGCTGGTCAGCGCCAAGCGACATATCCTGAACAGCGTCTTGCAAGCTCTCGGTACCGGTGAATGCAATGACCGGAGGAAGGTTTTTAGGGTTGGGCTCGTTCGGACGCACGAGGTAAGCTTTGATGCCCGAATCGGGGAAAGAGAAAACATCCGAAGGGTTTAACGAGTATCCCGGAGGGGCTTTCAGATCGTAAACGTTCTCTGCTGCCTCGAGCGCTTTCTTATGAAGAATGTCTGCTCGGGCCTCACAAGAACGCAGAGATCTGTTGGCCGACCGCAACTGATTGCCAAGGACGGGGCTGTTTTCTGAATCTTGCAACAAAAGCCGCCGATGGACTTCTTCGATCTCGTCACCGAAAAACCGGGCCAGAGGTTGAACTTCCTGGAAGTCGGCGGCGGGTCCGCGACAGCAGGTCCCTTCGGAGGATTGAGCAGTCGCGGGAAAAGTTCTGGGTTCCTCGGCGAAGCTGAAATCAGGATGAACCTCAGGGTGGGTCATCTGAAGTTCATCGAGACAATGCGTGTAGGTCGAATATTCGACGTCGCCGGTGGCCAGGACTTCGGCAGACCAGAGACCGCAAACGAGGATGATGAGAACCACTATCCGACGCATCGCTCAGTGTTTCCCCCGAAACTCATACTTGAGTGTAATGGTTTAATATAAATCTTTCAAATGAATGTTCGACCCGGCCTATGCCGCAACCACTTGAAATGTTAGGTTATTTCTTTTGATATATTATGATACCCAAAGATCAATCCTGGTAGAATCAAGAAAGGTGTGGAATTCCAAATGAAAAAGCCCCGGAACCGTTGGGTTTCCGAGGCGCTTTTCCTTTAAATGGCGGACCCCAATGGCAACTGGTCGAACCGCTTCAGTTCAAGTTCCTCAACCAGATTTCGATAGTGTCTCCATCAAACATGGGGATAAGAGTCGATTCGACGAGGTTGAAACCGTGTCGAACGGCTTCTGCCAGGAGATCGTCGCTTTTCGGGATGTACCGATAAGGAATGCCGTCCAAGGAAGCGCACCGGGTTTTGAAGTCGAAGGTGTTGAGGACCTCGGGTGACCTGGGGTCGTTGCAAATGGAGTTGAGCAAAAAATGTCCGCGTGGCTTGAGGACTCGAAGCACCTCTTGAAAAACATTGTTACGGTCTTCTCCAATGATGCAGTGGACGCACAGCCCGTCGAATACGATGTCGAATGCTTGGTCCTGAAACCGGCTTAGGTCCAAAATACTTCCTTCGAAGTGCTGAATGTTTGGGTTTCCTTTATTGCGATCTCTGGCCATTTCTACTGCTGTTGGGGAAATCTCCAGGCCGGTGATGTGATAGCCAAAATTTTGAATGATGGGCGAGATATTCCCTGCACCGCTACCGAGCTCAAGGACTTTTCCGTTCTTTGGAAAATCAGGGTGATCGTGCTTCCGCTGCCAAAATTCCAGCCATCGCTTTTCGCGATCGGGTACTTGGTCTCCACCCCAGCCTGTCACGCCTGCGGTTTTCATCTTCTGGTAGTTGGCGTCGTGAAGTTCTTTGTACCGTGGCTTTGAGGTCATGGTTTAATACGCTACTCTTGTCGAAGAATGCGGTAAATAGCGAGACAGAGACCGCCTGAAGCTCCCGAAAAGAAGAACCTGCTCCTGCTTCGCGCGCCCGGTACAAATAAAAAAAGGGCGGCTCTTGTAAAAGCCAACCCCTTTGTTTCCCTTCTATTCAAAATGGCGGACCCGAGAGGGTTCGAACCTCTGACCTTCGCATCCGTAGTGCGACGCTCTAATCCAACTGAGCTACGGGTCCAACCGAAGGAAGAGCCTTTGATTACACGAAAATAGTGGGTGCTGCAAGGTGTCTTTTTCGCTCAGTTTATTGCCTTGCAAACGGACGGCTGAAAGCGGAAAAAAGCGCCGTTATGCTTAAGACTTCCGATTGGTTGCTCGACCCCCGTTCCGCCCCAGGTTTTAAGCGCCATGAGGTCACGGCCCATCTTGAAAAGCCGCCCTATGTCCATCATACCGAGTACCTTTATTTCGAGATTCCGAAACGTTATGCGCTCGTGAACATTACGGACCGCGTGGAGCAGGTTTTAGAGCGTTCGGGGGTCATGGACGGCCTTTGTTTTGTCAGCACCATGCACATCACTTGCGGTCTTTACATCAACGATGCTGAGCCAGGGCTCCTTCATGATATCTCTAAATGGATCGAAAACCTCGCCCCCTACGGGGAGAGCTACCTTCATCACCAGACAGGGGAAGACAACGCCGATGCGCATCTGAAGTCTTATCTGACGAATCATGCGCTCACAGCCCCTATCACGAAGGGCCAGCTGGATTTCGGAACCTGGCAGCAGATTTTTCTGGGTGAATTCGACGGTAAACGTTCAAAAAGGGTCCTGGTTAAAATCACAGGGCTTGCCGGCTAGTCCGGTCAAAACAAGGGGATGCACATCATGCATATGCGCGCACATGGAAACTCATCGATCCGAGCGATGGCTGCGAAAAATCCGAAGGGGGCGCTTGAGAAATTCGAATACGTCCCTGAGCCGCTGGGTCCGTATGATGTCGAGGTTTCGATCGAGGCTTGCGGCGTTTGTCATAGCGATGTTCATCTGATCGATAATGACTGGGGTATCAGTACCTACCCGCTCGTACCCGGCCATGAGATTGTCGGTTACGTTCATGAAAAAGGCGGCATGGTTCGGGATCTCAAGATCGGCCAAAGGGTAGGTATCGGATGGCAGCGGGCCAGCTGTCTCCATTGCGAGCACTGCAATCAGGGTGACGAGAATCTATGCGCAAGCAGCCAGGCTACCTGTGTTGGGCATTTCGGCGGCTTTGCGAGTGAGATTCGGCTCGATAGCCGGTTTGCCTTCCCTATTCCGGAGAAGCTTGCGTCTGAAAACGCCGCGCCCCTGCTTTGCGGCGGCATCACCGTGTTCGCCCCGCTTCTTCGGGACGTGAAGCCGTCCATGAAGGTGGGAGTGATCGGCGTGGGAGGGCTGGGTCACCTTGCGATTCAGTTTGCGAAAGCCTTCGGCTGCGAAGTGACCGCGTTTTCTCATTCGCCCGACAAGGAAAAGGAAGCCAGGCAGTTTGGCGCAAGTCGCTTCATTTCGAGCAACGATACGTCGGCTATGAAATCGGTCGCCGGATCCTTGGACTATATCCTGGCCACTGCGAGCGCGGATCTTGATTGGATGGCGTATTTGAACATTCTCAAGCCACGAGGGAAGCTCTGCTTTGTCGGTGCGGTACCTGCTCCGATCCAGATTCCGGCTTTAGCTCTGATCGGCGGCAGAAAGAGCGTTTCTGGTAGCAACATCGGCAGCCGCACGGAAATCATGCAGATGCTTGAATTCGCGGCCAGACACGGAATCGTCGCCAAAACAGAGACCCTGCCGATGGCAGATGCCAACAAAGCCATCGAAAAGGTTCGCAAGAACGAGGCGCGGTACCGGATGGTTCTGAAAAACCCGGAAGCGCATTCGCACTGAAATCCCTTTTAGGGTATCAGGAAACGACTTCGGCTTCCTTCGCGACCGGGAGCTCAAGCGAGGCGGCGTAGTCGAGAACCGCTTTCAGCTGTGACGGACCGTCGAGTCGGGCTTCCTCAAACACCTTCGTGGCCTGGCCGCTTCCAAGGAAATGCCCGCCCATGAAGGGATGCAGCGTACGCTTACGGCCTTCGGTCGAAGTGACCCAACGATACATCACGGAAAGCGTGAACTCGGTGATGCCCATTGCTTCGCGGGCATGAGCATCGGGGAAGATCACTTTCTTTTCCTCTTCAGGAAGAACGTCAAAGAGCTCCGCGCTGGCCACGTAATAGACGTTCATCGGAATTTTTCGCTCGTCCAGGGCCGGGAGCACCTCAGTGACAAACGCTGTCGCCACTCCGTTGCCTTGCAGGACGATCGTGCCGGCGCGTTTGCCGGCGGGTGCTTTCCTCAGCGCATAAACGCCTTTTGCCGCGGCAGAGGCCGGAGGCAGGCCGAACTTCGCGCGATCGATCACGGGTTCGCTTGGACGAGTGACGAAGGGGGCGATTACCGCCGGACGCGATTGAAGCGCCGCGATCATGAGTGGCCAGATTTCCTGGGCGTCCCAGGGCGTGAGCGTGATCATCGAACCGCGCGGGAAATTTTCCTGAAAGAGCTGAAGCGCCTGCGGATCCGCGTGGGTCGGACCGTCTTCACCCGTTTTCGGACCAGCATGCGCGCAGACGATCATGAACGGATTCTGCTCTTTCCCGTAGATCACTTTCCGGTTTTGCTGCCCGATCGCGTGGAGGCGTGCCGAGATATGCTGAAGGGCCGCAATGAAAGCGCCGTACGAGGAGCCGACGCCTACGTGATTTCCGTATGCTGAAATGCCGGCCAGGATTCCGCCCATGGCATCTTCACAGATGCCGCCCGTCGCCAGAATGCGGCAGTTCGGATTTGTCGAGGCGTTGTAGAACCCTTGCGGATACCCCTTGTTCAGATGAGAAACGCTCGTGGATTCGAGAAGGTCGGCCGAAGAACCGATGAAGGCTCCGCCGGTTTTCTTGTTCAGGAAGTTGGCGACATCGCCGAGCACGCCGCGAAGCGTGACGCTCTGGCCGATCTTGAGCGCGAGTTCCTCGGGGGTTTTCTCGGGTGAAAGCGATTTATCCGAGTAAAGGGCCGAAAGCTTCGCTCCGTCGGCTCGCGGAACGCGTTTGCTGGAAGCGAGTCGCGTTTTCGCGCCGGAGATCTTGTCGCCGATGCCGCGGGAAAGCGCCTGATCCTTCTCAAGCGCCTGGCGGACGATCGTGAGGCAATCAAAGAAATTCTGTTCGACTTTGTCAGCTGATTTGTCGCCTGCAAAACGCGGGAATTGCGTTTGGAAGGTGTCCTCGAAATCCTTCAGGGCCGCATAGAATGCATCCGAGCAGAAGGCATGGCCCGCGCCGTGAGAGGAGCGACCTTCGATGCCGTACTTCCAGCCTTTGACAGTGCGATAGACAATACCGGAGGGCTGCTGGCTCATGCTGAGCGCAAGTTTCTGAGCCGCGAGGATCTGGTGGAAGTCAAAACCGTTCGGAACCGTAATGACGTTCCAGTCGTTCAAGTACAGAAGCTCCGCCGGGGACCACTGAACGTAATCGCCCGCATTGTCGCCCTCGCGACAAACGCGATTCGAGTCGATGGAGGCCTGGTTCCAGTCCAGGTGAAGAACAAGATTGCTCATCTGTGCGGTTGCCGCCGTGGCAAGTGATTCCTGCACGCGGCCGGGAGTCATGCCCCCCTCGCCTTCCAGTACATGCACGCGAGGAGCATTTGTTGCTCCAAACGTGTCGAGCGCGCCAAAAGCCAATCCGAAGGATGCCGCGATTCCTACGCCTGATGCGCCTGTCGCGAGCTTGATGAACGGGGTTGCGGGTGTCGGATGTCCGTCGAGCGGTTTCGATTGGAATTTCGTGAAGAGCGGCGTTCCAGAAACCGGGTTCCGACGGAATCCCAGCAGGTCTTCCAGTCTGAGCTGGTTGCGACTGTCAGGAAGGAGCGTTGGATGCGCGATTCTGACGAACTCGTTTCTCAAAGCCCATGCCGCGTAAAGACCCATGGCTTTATGGCCTGCAGCGTATGAAAGAAGATCGTTTTCGAGCGCATCCGGGTTCGAGAAGTCATAGTCCATCGTGTGGAAAAGAAGGGATTGCACGATGCGCCCCGACGAGATGCTTCCTCCCGGATGGCCCGATTGCGGTACAAAATTGTAGAGAATCGCGCAAAGAGCCCGGTATGCGGAATCCGCCTTCTCAAGGTTCTTGATCAGCGCTCCATCAGCGGCGAAATTCTTCTGTTCCTGCGTTATGTCGAAGTGATTGCCGCGTCTTTTTCCAAATTCCATTTTTGTGCCTGCCATAAAAACCTCTTTGCTATTAAAATACGTACTTGTCTTCTTTCAGGAAGCTCGCGAAACCGTCGCGATCCTGAACCGCATTCTGAAGGCGGGTGATGCCCTCTTTCAGGGAGTCCATGTCCGTGGCCATGGAGATGCGAAGATAGTGCTTACCCTTGGTGCCGATCTGTCCGAATGAGCGGCGGTCCATGGTGGCGACGCCGTGCTTGTATAGCAGAAACCGCTGAAACAGGGTGGAAGGCGTCGTGCGCTCGGCTTTCACTTTAGGAAGCTTGTTGTACTTTTCGATGATGCCCAGGTTCTCGCAAGCTCCGGCGATATTCGGGAAGGCGTAAAAAGCGCCTTTGGGTTTCGCGCAGCCGATGCCCTGGATATCGTTCAGCGCCTGGATGACGTAATTGCGGCGTTTCTCGAATTCGTCGACCATTTGTTTCACGACATTCGTGCTGTCGGCGTGCTGAAGCGCTTCACGGCCGGCTTCCTGGATGAAGGGCGGCGTGCAGGAGAAATTATTGATGTTCAGGTTCTTGAACACGGCCGCTTCTTCGGCGGTGGGCAGCACCGCATAGCCCAGGCGCCAGCCTGTCATCGCATACGATTTGGAATGACCGCTCACGATAACCGTGCGCGAGAGCATTCCCGGTTGTGAGGCAATGCTGTGGTGTTTTCCACCGTCGAACACGATGTGTTCATAAACCTCGTCCGAATAGACTCGAACGCTCTCGTGGCATTTTCTTTTGATGACCGCCGCGATTTTTTTCATCTCTTCTTCCTCAAGCACGCCACCCGTCGGATTTGAGGGGGAGTTGATGAAGATGAGCTTTGTTTTGCGGGTGATAAGTTTCTCGAGTTCTTCCGCAGTGAAGCTGAAACCTTTCGCTTCGTCGAGATGAAGCGGCACGGGCTTGGCGCCCATGTATGTGATCCAGGATTCGTAAATCGGAAAACCGGGGCTTGGGTAAATGACCTCATCGCCCGGGTTCGCGTACGTCATGAGTGCGTAACCAATCGGTGGCTTCGCGCCCACGGTCACGACAACAAGTTCCGGATCGATTTCGATTCCGCGCGTTTCAGAAAGCTGGCGTGCCACGGCCTTGCGAAGTGACTCGAGTCCCGCGGGAGGACAGTAATGCGAGTTGCCGCGATTGATATGTTCCACTGCGACACGATTGATGAAATCCGCGCTGTTGAAATCCGGCTCACCCAAATTGAAGCGAATGACCTTCTGCCCGAGCTGTTCACAGCGGCGAATATCATCGCCCACTTTGAAGGCGTTTTCGCTGCCGAGATTTCTCATCCGGTCGGCAAACAACTTCATAAATTCTCCTCCGAGATTGCTTGGGTGAACTGATGGTAGATTGTGAATTCTATAGCACCAAAGCCGTGGATGGGCGATCAAAAGGCTTAATGGAGTGGAATTGTCGGGTTATGGCTCGAATAGCCGGTCGGTTTTTGCAGCACAGATAAAATCATTTTTCGAAAGTCCGCCGATCGCGTGAGTGACGTAACTCACTTTGCAGCGGTTGTAGCTCACTTCCAAGTCAGGGTGATGATTCTCGCGATGGGATACCCAGGCCAGTGCGTTCACGAACGCTATCGTGTGGTGGTAGTTCTTGAAATCGAAAGCCTTGTGGAGTTGTCCATTTTGGAATTTCCAGCCCTCAATGCTTTGGAGGAGATCCTGAATCTCTTCATTCGACAGCGGCGGCGTGCCGCCCTCGCAGGGTTGGCATTTCTGAGCGGCTAAGTCGGAAGTTTGCGTTCCCATTCTTTTCTCAGGCAGCAGAGCCCACTCCGGCGAGAGCCAGTTTGAAAATTTCAGCGAACTCCTCGAAAGAGGTCGGTGTCGTGTTCGAAGGATTTCTGAGCCCTTTTCCTGTAATCAGGCCCTGGTTGAAGGCATCGGCCATTTCGAGGAATTGCTCGGCAGCATCCGGCGAAAGCCCCATTTGGATGAGCCCTCTCCGGGCTGAAATCACGTCAAATTCGACATATGGAATTTCCACGGCCAGGATCCGGGAAACAATCCGCGCAGCTTCACGAAGCGTCAGGTCGCGCTGTCCGAGCAGGTAGTGGACGGTTTTACCCTTGAAATCCTGTACTACGAGCCGGTCTGCAGCTGTTTTCGCGATATCCCGGGTCGCAATCATCGGTATGGGCATATCCCCCCGTATGGCACTGCCCATGATCGCCTGGGATTGAATAAGGGGCACGTTCATCAGGAGGTTTTCCATGAAGTACGTGGCGCGAAGATGCAAAACGTCCGCATCGAGCGTGTTCAGAATCTGTTCGTGCTCATGCAGCCCTTTTATTGGCCCCGTGCCGGATGGATGCTCAGCGCCAAGGCTGCTTAAGCTGACGACTTTGGGGACGCCCGCTCTGCGAACGGCCGACGCAATGGATTTGCTCATTTTTCGGTAATGGTCGAGGAGAGAATGGGCCGCATAATCCGGCGGGATCATGACAAAAGCCGCTTCACTGCCGGTCAGGGCTTGGGTCAGAAACTCGGTGTTTGAAATATCCCCAGCCCTGAACTCCCCTTTTCCCGCGATGAGCGAATGAAGCCCTCCGGAATGCCGCGCTATGGCGCGGATCGGTTGACCCCTGGCCAGAAGTTGATGGACCAACTTGCTACCGACATTACCCGTGGCGCCTAATACAGTGATCATCTCAGTCAGGATTGCAGAAGCCGTACCTTTTCTTCATGATGCGGAGCGCTTTCGCCATGACGCTCCCGCAGAATCTTGCTAGATTTGGCTCGCTCGCAGGAAGTCAGCCCAAAGGAGTCAGAGATGAAAGCACTGGTAAAAAAGCACAGGGAAAAGGGTCTGTGGCTTGAGGACGTTGCCGAACCGGAAATGAGTGATCAGGACGTACTGATCCGTATCAAGCAAACGGCAATCTGTGGAACTGACGTTCATATTTACAAATGGGACGAGTGGGCCCAGAAAACCATTCCTGTCCCGATGCATGTCGGCCATGAGTTTGTGGGAGAAGTGGTTCGCATTGGAAAAAACGTGCGGGGCGTTCATGTCGGGCAACGTGTTTCAGGCGAGGGTCACCTGGTCTGCGGTCACTGCCGGAACTGTCGCGCCGGCCTGAGGCATCTCTGTATTCATACGATCGGGGTCGGTGTGAACCGTCCCGGCTGCTTTGCCGAGTATCTTGCGATTCCTGCTTCGAACGTGTTCCCCATTCCGGAGGGTGTGAGCGATGACGAAGCCTCGATTCTGGATCCCCTTGGAAATGCGGTTCATACGGCGCTTTCCTACGATCTTGTGGGTGAAGACGTTCTCATCACGGGCGCTGGTCCGATTGGCATCATGGCTGGTGCGGTTGCGCGGCATGCGGGTGCTCGTCACGTCGTCATCACCG
>Ga0154382_106_pt1 | contig 24693 bp, 19 predicted proteins | sample RifGroB1_FD_105626 | JGI IMG/M metagenome (GOLD analysis project Ga0154382, IMG submission 105626) | Bdellovibrionales bacterium GWB1_55_8 | reverse complement strand
GATCGGCGCGAGCGCATGTGCCCAGCGCGACAGCTGAGCCTCGGCCCATCGCTGCTTGCGTGCGAGTTGTTCGGGGTAGTCGAGGTGCTTGTAATGGCACGCGCGGCATTCCGGATTGCAGTCGGGATTTGAGGCTAAGGGAGTGAATAACATCTTCGTCCCGTCTCAAGAGGTGCGACGGCTGAGCATCGGATACCTTATGACAAAAAAAAGGACTCGTTGCCGAGTCCTTTTTTTAAGTGGTGGAGGTGCACGGAGTCGAACCGAGGACCTTTTCCATGCCATGGAAACGCTCTACCAACTGAGCTACACCCCCACTAGCGTGAAGTTATTCATACTCAGCCAACCGGTTGATTGCAACCGGTTTGTCACTTCTTTTGAGGCGTTTTCGACGGAAGGCCGCTTAAAGCCCGATTCAACGGGGATTGCCACTCCAGGCTGTCGACCTTTTCCCGGCTTTTATCCAGGCGGTTGGAAACAATCTGGAAAATCGATCCTTTCCAATTGGAATGCCAGATATCGCCATCGGCCCGGCCTCCTGCTGAAGCTTTGAAGTTCAGCTCTGCGGCAGGGCCGCCGGCGGCATCTTCCTTCTTGCCAAAAAGGGAGCTGAAATCGAGCCCCGGGGCACCTCCGCCGGCGGATTTGCTGGCACCGCCGCCACCGCCCGATTTGGCGATTGCGCCGGGGACGTTGAAATTCCCGCTGTTGACGGCTTTCGCCAGCTCGGCGTCGAATTGCGCAAGAGCTGCTTTGGTATCGCCCGGAATTCCGGGCATTCCGCTGAGCAGGGATCCTGGACCCTGCGAATCCAATCCTTTGTTAATGTCATTCAGCCCGATACCGAGCTTGTCCAGCCCGCTGGGCACTTGATCCAGATTCGGCATCTGCGTGAGAATGGAACCGTAGGGGTCAGCCGTTGCCGCGCTTTGCGCCCCTTGCATGAAGTCATCAGCGGTGAAGTCTTCCGAGACTTCGCGGGCATTTTTTGTATAGGCCGATCCATTGCTCCCGCCGCTGGCACTGTAGGATCCGCCGCCTGAGCCGCCGGAAATGGTACCAGTTTGCGAAGCCGGTGCAGAAGCCCCGAGAGCTGCTGCATTTGAGCAGTTCTCATCAGCTTTTCCTCCCGCCGAACTTGCACCCATCCATTTCAGGCCCGCGACAACGAGGAGAAGGCCGGAGGCAACACAGGATGTCGCGAATGTTTTGCCGCCTACGGTGTACGAAGTGGTCGAGGCTGTGCCTGACAGCCCTGCATACGCGGCTTGACCGGCAAAGCCCATGACACCGGCTCCAATGAGACCGTCCATCAGCGAACCTAGACGTATGGCTTGTACAACATCTGTGATGCCGGCGACACCGCCCGAAGCCAAGCACGCCAGTTCCCACGCTGGTTTGGAAGGATTGTTGCCCATTACGCAAGCGGCTAAACATACGGCTGTGGCAGCGGTGTAAACAGTCGCGGTCACTTTTTCAGCTTTTTCCCCATCTTGCAGCATGTCGTGCGCCTGGCAGAATTGCTGAAGTTGCCCGTATTGCAGTTCAAATGCGGCCGTTTTTTCTTCGCACGTCGCAACTGGGGCTGCAGTTGCTGCCCCTGTGGGTGCGCTGCCTCGACGGCTTCCGCGGACGACGGTCCCGTCGACATTCGTGGAAGGGTGTGCGGCGCAGTAGGCTGCGAGTTCTGCCTTTGCCGTTTCATAGGGAGTACAGGAAGCGCAGCCTGCGGCGTGCGCTTGCCTTGCCGTCATCAGTGGCAAAGCAGCGATCAGAAGAACTTGAAGAGAAGCAATCAGGCGATTTGTGAGTTTGATCATTTGTTTGCCCCTCCTGAAAAAACTCGTCGTCCCACGTAATGATAACGGAATGAGATCCGCTGGAAGATGTTAATGGAGCGGTCCTCCGCCACCGCGGCAGGGGAGCGGGTCAGGCTTCTGAAGTCCATCACTGTAAAGCCGGCCGGCGGTTCGTCGCTGCCTTCTTTGGGCATGAACTGGCCCATGATTCCGGCCATCATGGCGGCCATGTCCGGGGGGGCCGAATCTCCTGATGAGCCAGCGCCGCCGCCTCGGCCCGATCGGGCGATGGCACCGGTGTCAAACGGAAGGGACCGATCGATGGCTGCGAGCACGCCGGCCAGTTCGCTTTTTCCGGTCCCAGTCAGGTTCGCACCCATGCTGGTCATGAGCGCGGAGTGAGGCTCATCGGCGTTCGCCAGGAACTCGCCGAGATTCTGTCCGGTGGCTTTTTCGAAGGCATTTTTAAATTCAGAGTTAGCGACAAAACCCATCTTGCTGTCTGAGCCTACAGCGCAGGCAATATGCAACTCGGCGCTTGAATTTCCTTCGGCATTTGAACAGGAAGACTCGATGGGATCTTTGGCCTCAGAAGTTTTTGAAGCACTGGCTACGTTCTGGCTGTCGCCACCGGCGGAGCCATTCTGACCGCCACTGGACCGGTAACTCAGATCACCCACGCGGATGCCGGGCTGATTTCCGCTGGCCAGCTGGGTCGCGGCGTTGAGGGAGTTTTCTGCCAGTCCTTCCTGATTTTTTGCCGCCTTGAACTTCGTGAAAGATTGCAGAGCCGAGACGCCAGCGGTCATGCAGGCGGTCTCGTTCCATTGGCCGCCAGAAGCAGCGCCGGTGGTACCTGTGGCTGTGCCGGTGGCACCCGTGGTAGCGCCTGTAGTAGCGCCTGTAGTAGCGCCTGTGGCGCCCGTGGCTGTGCCGTTAGCTCCTGCGCCAGCTCCACCAGCACCCGCGCCTGCCAGTTTTCCCATGAAGTGAGCCGTGCCAAGTCCCATGAGAGTGGTCACGGCGCCTTGAAAGTCCTTGGTGATGACAGCATCGGCGAGTGCGCCAGCCACAGCCGATCCGGTGCAGATGCCGGAACTCACGAGTCCGGCAGGGGTACAAGCGGTCACGCAGATGCCCGCCACCGCGGCCCAGATACCGCCGGTGATTTTGTCAGCTTTAGCGGCCTTTTTTGCAGCTTTCGCAGCCTTGCAGTGTTCGGCCTTCTGGGTTGCGACGCCCGCCTGCTCGGTCCCGACATCGGAGCACACGTCCGCGCTGGCCGATGAGTTTCCAAAAGCCACGAGCAAGAGCGCTCCAGTGGCGATCCATTTCTGGGGTCTGATTTTTTGACCCATAGTTCCCCCGTTTTCGATCCCCCGAAGACCCTCTGACTATCTCAGTGAACCCCGTTTGTATTTCTCGGCGTTCACTTCCGAGATGCGTGTGAAGAGGCTCTTTGAGTCGCGACCGAGAATCGAGTTTTCAGAAGCAGGCCCCCGCCCGCCGCCGAAATCAAGAATGCTCTGGTCGTTTTTCTCTTCTTCCTCTGCTTTGGGCATGAGCTGCGCGAACAGGCTCGAAAGATCCGGTCCGCCACCTTCTTTGCTACCGCCGCGGCCGCCGCCACTCGGCACGCCGCCAACGCCCTGGTACTGCACTTTTTCGCCGTTTTCAGCCATTCGCGCGGCGCTTTCGCCTTCGCTGGTCTCACCTGAGACTGCCGTGCCGCCGCCGGGATTGACTCCACCACCGCCATTCTGGTTAGGCGAGATGCTGGCTTCCCTGAACGGATCCGCGCCAGGAGCCGGGTTTGCCGGCGTAGTGGGAGGCGCGTCTCCCCACGGATTACCGAGGTCTCCCTGTTCAGCAACGGTCTGATCTTCCTCTTCCGCCGCCGCTTGAGAGTCGGATTCGCTGCCGGTTCCGCTGATCACTTGCTGAGAGCGAGGCGCAAAATCATCGCCCTCCAGATTGAACATCGGGATGTTCACCTTTTCCGCGTTACCTAGCTTGTTTGCGGCTTCTTCCATTTGCTTGGCCGCTTTCTTTTCGAAAATTCCCTGCATCAGTTGTCCGACGCCAGTGGTTGCAGAGACCCATGCCCCTGCCAGCCCTTGATTCATCATATCCCGCTGTTCGCCTTCTGCTTGGGCACCTTTTAATTCGAGATCTCTTGAAGCCGCTGCTTGGGCCTCGAGTACTTGTTCCTTGGTGTAAGTGGCGTTATGCCCGGTTACGTCGAGGGCGGAACGTCCGTATTGGCTTTTTGCTGACAATCTGTAGTTTTGGCCTGCCGCCACCGCTTGGACGCTAGTGTTGGTTACATCGGTATTGATCCTTTTAGCATTCGCGCCTTGTTTTGCCGCATAATGAGCTTGGATCAGGGCAGCAGCCACATTCGACGCACCCGTCATCATGTGGACGTTCGCTGTCATTTTCTGAGTCTTTGCAGCGCCACTGTAGTTGGAAGACAGGGTGCCCTGTCGTGCTGCTTTCGATGCCTCAACTGTTCCTGCCGCACTCACCGCAGCCGAACCAACCTTGTCGCTCACCGTATTCCACGCCTGAGCCCCTTTGATTGCGATTTCGGTGGCACCGCACCCCAGCTCTCCATTGATATCTCTGGAATGTCTGCAGAGTCCGGTGTTGGTTTCTTTCTTTTGGCCTTTGCCGTCTTTTGCACGCATATCGGGCGTGTAATCGGCGATGGCGCCCCCTCCTGAGCCGGTACCGTCAGGCTTCGTGGTAGACGGGGGAGTGTTGCTCGCCGGCGGCGTTTGCGCCACTGGCGTTTCGGTCGGTTTTACAGGTGTTTCTGGGACCGTCGGTGTCTGCGTGGGCGCGTTCTTCATTGCGTTAGCAATGGATTTCTGTGATCCGAAGTCCGAATTAAGCTCTGTCGGAGCATCGGACAGTCCCACGCCGAGGGATGGCTTAACGCTGTCCGTTGGCTTGTCAATGGATCCAAAATTTGAATCCAGAGGGAGATTGCTGTTCAGCTCAGGGGTGCCGAGGTCCGGCTTCTTGTTTTTGCTATCCAAGTAGTTATTAACACTATCCTTGGACCCGAATTTAGATGTGGGTTCATACGGGAGATCACTGTCTAATTTGTCAGAGTCGAGTTTCACGTCCTTACCTTGATACGAAGATACGAACTCTGGCTTTGCGGGATCTGGCGTTTTTGCGGCGACCTTCTGCCTATATTTTTCCAGCCTCTCCTCATGTGCTTTGTCGTCGGCTTTCTTCTGCAGCCTGGCCATATTGTCGTTAAAATCTTTTTCTCCGTTGTCGGTGACTTTTGCTGGTTCTGGCTCCGGCTTGGGTTCCACCTTCGGCTCCGGCTTGGGTTCGACCTTTGGCTCCGGTTTCGGTTCTACCTTCGGCTCCGGCTTCGGCTCCGCCTTCGCGACGGTTTTCCCCTTCTCCTTATCGCTCAGCGGCTTTCCGTGTACCGGGAGGTTGTCATCCTTCCGGAGCGTCGCGGTCTTGTGGGAGGTGCATTTGTAAACGACGGGGCAGCTGTGTTTGTATTTTTCCGCCACCGCTTTGGAGCAAAGATTCTTCAGAACATACTTGTATTGCATGTTTCCTGTTTTGCAGCTGTTGCAGTACAGGCCGTCCGTATACTTGCCGCCCGAGGCGAGATACTTGATGTCTCCGCAGTCGAAGGCCGAGGCTCCGAAAGCCGCGTGGCCGACGGAAAGTGAACTCGCAAGCAATAGGTATAAAATTTTCTTGTTCATCGAATCCCCCAAACTCGAATCGAAACGCAAACGGACAAACAACCCCCAAAAACTTTCGACTCGGTTAGCTTTAATTGTGACTTACCTCTATAGTGGAGTCAATAAGTCAGGATTGTGCGGAGATTGTTTCTGTAAGTACTTGAATTCACGTTGGTTTAGTTTTGTTCCCAGGTGGATAGGCCCCGGAAATTGCTCGGGAAGGGGCCTCTTGAACAGTGACTGGATCATATGATTCCGCACCCTGTCTTGTACCGCCTGCCGACTGCATGGCAAACTGAGGTACCTGCAACGGTGGAGGGGCAACTCGTATGGCGGCAGAAGGCGCACCAAAAAGTGGAGAGTATCAGGACGGCAAACTCTGGTTTCAACGGAGAAGTTCCGTGGTGACCATCGGGCTTACTGACATGGCCATCGAGGAAATCGGCAGCGTTCAGAAGATCGATTTTCCGGATGAGGGCGAAGACTTCGGCAAGGGTGAGGTTGTTCTTACCATCGACGGATCCAACGGCAGTATCGAAGTCACCACTCCCGCCGCCGGTCTTGTTCAATCCATCAACGAGAAGCTGACGGAAGAACCCGATACAGTAACTGAGGATCCTCTTGAAGAAGGCTGGCTCATCAAACTCGAAATCGAAGACCCGTCCGATCTCAAAGAGTACGCCTAAGAAGAAGGCTCCGCTCACGCGTGAGCCCGTCATCGAGGCAGGCGGAGTTGAGATTGGCGGCATCGCGGATTCCATTGCAGTGGGCTATCGCCCAACCGGGCAGCTGCATCCTCAGGACGAAGAACTCTTCAGGGCTTTTCAATCGAACCTGCTTTCGTTGATTTCACATGAACTTCGGACACCGCTGATGGGCGTGCTCAACGCACTCAGCGTTCTTGATAGCGATGGGGCCACGCCTGGAATGAGCGCGCGCGAACTCGTATCGATGGCTCGGAGGAACGCGCAGCGCCTGCAGCAGGCGCTGACAACACTGCTGGACCTTGCGGCGCTGGAGAGCGGTACGTTCCATGCCCGCTTGCGCGAGGTGGATCTGCTTCGCGTGGTGCGCACCCGTATAGACGCGCATGCTCATGGTTTTCATGACGCCGAAATCGAAGTGGTACTCGTTGCGGCCGCGAATTCTCTCGTGCTCGCCGATCCGCAGAAGCTGGGCCGAGCACTGGATCTTTGTTTCGAGACGATCGCCGCGAGAATTCAACCCCGGAGCAAGGTCACTGTCCGGGCACTTTCTTCGAAGGTCGAAATTCGTTTTCAAATTCGCCCCGAAAGTGAGCTCTCCTGGAGAAATATCTGGTCACAGGCTCTGATGGGCTTCGACAGCGGCGTGAATTCACCAGCGTCCGCTTTTGGTGGCGTGCTTCAGTCGGAGCAGGCGTTTCTGGCGCGGACCGAGGAAGGTCTGGGCAGCGAACTCCTGGTGATTCATCAGATCATGCGCCTGCATCGCGGCAAGTTCACGGAGCGCCACTCGGGTGCCGAGGTCACGCTGGCCCTGGAATTTCCTGAGATGAGTTCTGAGGAGGTTCTGCGAGCTGTGCTCATGTCGCGCGCCTACGCGGTTTCGCATGAGCTTGGGTCCGTGGCTCTTGCGCTGATTCGTGTTCCCGATGCCACTGACGCGAATACCTTTTCGCAGAAAATCCGTGCGAGTCTTTTCAGAGCCACTGATGCCGTGTACGTCCTTTCGGAGAGGCACCAGGTGGCCCTCGTGCTGGATGACTGCAAGTCGGAAGACACGCTCCAGGTGCTGAAGAGGCTTCAGGGGGTTCTCGGGCGCTCGCTTACGTTCGGCATCGCGCATTGCCCTTCAGACGGGATCGAGCCTGCGAAGTTGCTCGAGGTTGCGGATGGCCGCCTGACGCCGTCTTGAAGTTTAAATCGACGAGAGTGTCACCTGAAGCCAAAGCGGATGTGACCCTGCGAGGGCGATCTTTTTCGTTCTTCCTGTTTGCTCTATTTGCCTGATTTGCCATGACGCTTTGATTGTGCAAAAAACTTTTTTGCCATTTTTTGAGGCGCCCGTCAGATCGCAGCCGTCGAACGCGACTTCAGGTCTGCTCGTAAAAATATCGGCATCCGAGGGGGTGCGTATCGCCCTCACCGTAGGCGGCATCATGCCCGTGTTTGCATGGATTCCTATACGTGCGACCGGCTCGTGATCTCCAGTGGCCTGGGTGGTGTAATCGATGAATTCCACGGAGTGGGCGATCTCCATCCGGGCGATTTCCGGAACGCGGCCCTGGATGACGAGTGTGGAGCTGGATTCAATGGCCGCCCAGCTCTGCGATGCGATGAGTGTTCCCATCACTCCGCCCATAATAACCGCAAGACGATTCAGGAAAATTCGATTCATGGCGGCCAGGGGTATATCTTTCTTGACTTATTTAGTCAAGTATCATGCGCACGCGCAAGCGCATGGTGCAATCGGGATGATTCATGTATAGAAATTCCTACTCAAATGAACCCGAAATTCTTCATAAAAACCTTCGGATGCCAGATGAATGTGGCCGATACCGAGCGCATGTCAGCCCTCCTGTCAGAGCTCGGAATGCTCCCGGCCGATCACCTGGAAGACGCCCAAGTCATCATCATCAACGGCTGTTCGGTGCGTGAGAAAGCTTCGCATAAAGCCGTCTCGATCCTGGGGGGGCTCCAGGAGCTCAAACAAGATGGACGCGGACCCATCATCGGAATGGGCGGCTGCGTTGGCCAGCTCGACAAGGAAACACTTTTCAAACGTGCGCCTTTTCTGGATTTCGTTTTCGGGACGGACACGATCGATAATCTTCCCGAGATTCTTCATCGGGTGAAGAACGGCGAGCGGCGGGTGCTGTTCACCGATTTCGATCCTTCGATGGATTACTCCACCGAAACCAAGGTTTTCGGCGCCAAGGCACAGGCTTTCGTGAACATCATGAAGGGCTGCGATAAATACTGCACCTATTGCATCGTTCCGTACACGCGAGGCCGCGAGAAATCCCGGACTATCTCGGAAGTTGTCGATGATATCGCGCGACTTGTTGCCAGTGGTGTTCGCGAAGTGACGCTTCTTGGCCAGAATGTGAACTCCTTCGGCAAGGGAAATCCGAACGCATCGGCGCGCGAACCGCGCGAGCTGCACAACGTGATCGGCAAGGTCGGCCCGAAGGATGGCGAGGAAAATTTCCCTCAGCTGCTCCGGGCAATCGATTCCGATTCAAGGTGCGCCGAACTCAAGCGCATCCGCTTCACTTCCAGTCATCCGCTCGATTTCAGCGAGGAGCTGATCGACTGCTATGCCTCACCCGAACGGGGCGGGGTCTCTCGACTTTCTCCCAACCTCCATCTTCCGGTCCAAAGCGGGTCCAATGCCGTTCTCCAGAAGATGGGCAGACACCACAAGATTGAAACCTATGTGGAGCAGATGGACCGCTTGCGGCAGGTTTGCCCGGATGTCTCGATATCGAGCGATCTGATCGTGGGCTTTCCGACCGAAACCGCGCAGGATTTCGAGGATACCCTCGCACTTTGCGAACGCGTGCAGTTCGACAGTATTTACGCCTTTGCCTATTCGCCGAGACCGGGAACGCGCGCCTCGAAGATGCAGGATGACGTGCCCAATACCGTCAAGAACGAGCGCTTGAACCAGCTTCTGCAGCATCAGATGAAAATAGCGGAAAAGCGCTATGCTTCGCGAATCGGCAAGGAAATGGAAATGCTCGTCGAGGGCGAGTCGAAAAACCAGAAAGTCGCCGGTGGCAAGTCCGGTAAAGTCTGGACCGGCCGCACCGGTTGCAATCGCGTGGTCAATTTCTTTTCTGAAAACCCAATGGACTTCACCGGTCGTTTCGTAAACGTGAAGATCGTCGCCGCATCCGGTCTTTCGCTGCAGGGAGAGCTCGTTACCGGAGATGCAACCGGAGATATAAAATGATCCTTCCGCACCATGGGTTCTGGCCGAATATTCATGAGACCGCGTTTGTGGCGCCTTCCTCCGACATCGTCGGGGAAGTGGAGCTTGGCTCGCATTCCAGCGTCTGGTTTCAGTGCGTGATTCGTGGTGATGTGAACTCGATCCGGATCGGCGCCCGCACGAACATCCAGGATCACTCGATGCTCCATGTGACAAGAAAGGTGAGCCCTCTCAGGATCGGTGACGAAGTCACCGTCGGTCACCGGGTGACACTCCATGGCTGCACGATCGGAAACCGCGTCCTGATCGGCATGGGCGCCATTGTCCTGGACGATGCCGAAGTCGGTGATGACTGCATCATCGGCGCGGGAGCGCTGGTCACGAAAAAGATGAAAGTTCCGGCGGGGAGCATGGTTTTCGGTTCGCCTGCCAAGGTCATGCGGCCCTTGAAAGAGGAAGAACTGGCCTTTTTAAAGCAGAGCGCCGAGAATTACGTGAACGACGCTCGCCAGTATTACCGCTACGTGCATGGGCCAGCCCGAATGGGAGATGACCAGCGGGACCTGAACAGCTTCAATGACAGCTTGAGCGACAACTTAAGTGACGGTTTACCTGACGAGGAGGGGAACGAGTGAGGATTCTCGAAGAGGCGTTAACGTTTGATGACGTACTTCTGTTGCCCGGCTATTCGGATATTCTTCCCTCAAATGTTCGCCTGGACACTCAGCTGACCCGGCGAATCCGGCTCCATATTCCGCTCCTTTCGGCCGCGATGGACACCGTTACAGAGAGCAAGACGGCGATCACCCTGGCGCAGGAGGGCGGGCTCGGCGTCATTCACAAGAACCTTTCGATCAAACATCAGGCCTTCGAAGTGGAGAAGGTGAAGAAAAGCGAATGGGGGATGATCCTGGATCCCATCACGATCGCCCCGACCGCGAAGATCGGCGAAGCGCTCGACATGATGCGGACTTTCAAAATTTCAGGTGTTCCCGTCACTGTGAAGGACGCGCACGGGCCGAAACTGGTTGGCATCATCACGAACCGCGATCTGCGTTTTGAAGAGGATCTGACCCAGTCCGTTGAATCGCGGATGACGAAAATGCCGCTCATTACCGTGCCGGAAGGCACGACGCTTGAGCAGGCGAAAGCCATTTTGCGCGGAAATCGGGTCGAAAAGCTCCCGGTGATGGACAAGTCAGGTTACTTGAAGGGCCTGATCACGATCAAAGACATCAAAAAGCAGCAGAGATTCCCGAACGCGAACAAGGACAAATTCGGACGCCTGGTGGTTGGAGCGGCGGTGGGAGTGGGCGGTGACAACATGGATCGCGCGCGTGCTCTTGTCGATGCCGGTGTCGATGTTCTGTTCGTGGACAGCGCCCATGGCCACTCCAAGGGGGTGCTTGAAATGGTGAGCACGCTCAAGAAGGCTTACGGGGATCGTGTGGACATCGTTGGCGGAAACGTGGCGACTGCCGAGGGTACCGAGGCATTGATCCAGGCCGGCGCTGATGCCGTGAAGGTGGGGATCGGTCCAGGTTCGATCTGTACCACCCGGATTGTCGCCGGTATCGGCGTTCCTCAGCTTTTTGCGGTCTCGCAGGCCGCGCGCGCTGCGAAGGCTTACGGAATTCCAGTGATCGCGGATGGCGGCATCAAGTTCAGCGGCGACGTGACGAAAGCGCTCGCCGCCGGTGCTCAGTGCGTGATGATCGGCTCACTGTTCGCTGGAACTGACGAAGCGCCCGGTGAAACGGTGCTTTACCAGGGACGTTCATACAAAATGTATCGCGGCATGGGCAGCATCGACGCGATGTCGCAGGCACAGGGCTCAAAGGACCGGTACTTTCAGGGCGCGATCGATGATGTGGGCAAGCTCGTTCCCGAGGGGATCGAGGGGCGCGTTCCTTATCGCGGAAGCCTTTCATTCAACATCTATCAGCTACTCGGCGGCCTTCGCTCGGGGATGGGCTATTGTGGCGCAGGAACGATTCCGACGCTGCAGGAGACCGCTCAGTTCGTCCGCATCACCAACAGCGGTCTTGCTGAAAGTCATCCGCATGACGTCGATATCACGAAGGAAGCCCCTAATTATCGCATGGAAAGCGGCAGAAGATGAGTTCACATTCCACCGTTGTCATCCTGGACTACGGCTCGCAGTACACGCAGCTCATCACGCGTCGAGTGAGAGACCTCGGGTATTTCTCGAGAATTCTTCCGGGCGATGTGGCGCTTGAACGGATTCGGGAGCTCGCACCCAAAGCCCTGATCCTCTCGGGCGGTCCGTCTTCCGTTTACGATGCTGGCGCGCCGGCCCTTCCCCAGGGGCTGCTGGAATACCGTGAGCAGGCTGGAATACCCGTGCTGGGTATCTGTTATGGGATGCAGCTTCTGGTTCGCGCCTTTGGTGGCGAGGTGGCTCGCGCGGATTCGCGCGAGTACGGGCGCATGCTCGTGCATCCGCAGGAGGGGAGCCGCTTCTTTACGGGCTCTCCGAACTTTGTTGCGTGGATGAGCCATGGCGATGAGACCAAGCAGGTTCCTGACGGGTTCATCACATCCGCAAGAAGTGAAGCGGGCGCCGTCGCCGCGATGGAGAATGGCGAAGCCGGCCTTTACGGCCTTCAGTTTCATCCCGAGGTCACGCATACGGAAGGTGGCTCGGAACTGCTGAAGCGTTTTCTCGGGGATATCTGCGGGATCTCTCCTGACTGGTCGATGGGTTCGGTTCTCGAGGAACAGGTCGAGACTATTCGCGCACAGGTGGGCCCTGACAAGCATGTGATCTGCGCGCTTTCCGGCGGCGTTGATTCCGCCGTTGCGGCGACGCTGGTTCATCGTGCGATCGGCGACAGGCTCCATTGCGTGTTCGTGGATCACGGCCTGCTCAGATTTCGCGAACAGGAAAGAGTGATGCAGCTCTTTCGTGACAAACTCCACCTTCCGGTGGAATGCGCCGATGTCTCCGATCGTTTTCTTTCGAAGCTGGAAGGCGTCGTGGATCCGGAGCAGAAGCGGAAAATCATCGGGCGCGAGTTCATTTCGGTGTTCGAGGAATCCGCCGAAAGGATTTCAAAGACGATCGGGCACTCCCCCGAGTTCCTGGTTCAAGGGACGCTTTATCCGGATGTCATCGAATCGAGCCCGGGACACAAGCACTCGGCAACCATCAAAACCCATCACAACGTCGGCGGGCTTCCCAAGGATCTCAGGTTCAAGCTGATCGAGCCGCTGCGTGAGCTCTTCAAGGACGAGGTCAGGGAGCTTGGCCGAGTAATGGGCGTTCCCGATGCGTTCCTTCAGCGGCACCCGTTTCCGGGGCCGGGTCTTGCTGTCCGCGTGATTGGCGAGATCACCCGTGAGCGTCTGGATGTCCTTCGTCAAGTGGACGAGGTTTACATCAACGCCCTTCACGAGTTTGGTCTTTATTCGAAGGTCTGGCAGGCTTTCGCGGTATTTCTGCCCGTGAAAAGTGTCGGCGTTCAGGGGGACGGGCGCACGCATGATCATGTGGTTGCGCTCAGGGCGGTCACGTCATCCGATGGGATGACGGCGGACTGGTATCCATTTGATGGAAAGTTTCTGGGAACGGTTTCCTCACGAATCTGCAACGAGGTTCGCGGGGTGAACCGGGTGGTTTACGACATTTCGTCGAAACCCCCGGCCACCATTGAATGGGAATAGAACGTTCGTACTAAGGTCTCGCGAACGAATCGCAGCGAACCGCAACCTTTGCGCAGTAGTTCGGGTGAGACCCGTTCTGGCAGTTGATTCTGGCTTTTGCCTCGGCTTCAACAGGAGTGCGTCCTTCACCGCGATAGGTCCTGTTAAAACCACTGTCATTCAGCATGCAGACGGAGCCCTGATTGGGCAGCATGTTTGAATTGTCATCGCATTTGAGCGTGGCCCTGCCGACGCAATAGTTCGCGTGAGCGCCCGCTTCACAGGCTTTACGAACATTGAACTCGGCGTCGAGCTTGCTCTGGCCTTCCGAAAGGAAAGTCCTCGAAAAACCGGAGTCAATCATCATGCAGACGTTCACCAAGGGCTGAGCGGGAGCCGGGGGAAGGTAGTTCCCGCGCTCCAGCAACTCCACTCGATCTGTGAGGAGGTAGAGGCTGCGCTGCATTTGATCGAGATTTCGCTCGAGGTTGAAGACTTTACGCTCCAGTTCGCGGATATTGCGGTCATCACGAACGCTTGGCCGGCCAGGGGCCGCAAGCGCTGCCATAGGCAGGGCCACGGCGAGTGCCACGATTGCGGTTCTCATAAACATTTTCGAAACTTTCATGAATTTCCTTTCGTTGCGCGACAGTACGCACATGAGGATAGCTAACAGATGATATGGGTTATGTCAACGCAGTGCGTTACCCCTATTCCGTGAAGATCACTTTGCGGAAAAACGGTTGACGCTACGATGTGTTAGGACGTATGTCCGCACGCGGGGAGATGCATATGGTTTTGTCTGTTTGGCTCGTCCTGAGTTCCGCTCTGGGTTCCTTCAGTCTGCCAGCGGTTGCGGCAGAACAGGTTTGCAAGGAATGCCACGAGGACAAGTACACGGCTCCTGTGGGCCACTATCCTTCGCAGGAAGGTCTGTGTGAAGTCTGTCATACAGTCGAAAAGCGCCACTTCGAGGACATGGATCCGAAAGCGGTCACGACTCAGAAGTCGGCACAGGCTTGCTATCAGTGCCATGAGCAGAAAGATCAGGCCAAGCACGTGCATCCTGCGCTGCAGATGAGCGAAGACAGCTGCATCAGCTGTCACAATCCTCACGGGGGTCAGCACCCGACTTTGCTCAAGCAGAAACTTCCGACCCTTTGCATGGATTGCCATGATTCCGACTCATTCACGAAGGGGAAATCGGTCCATAAAATCACTTCGGCCGGCAAGAGCTGTGCTCGATGCCATGACTCTCATTCATCCAGCCTCCCGAAAATGCTTACGCAGAAAACCGAAGATATCTGCTTTTCCTGCCACAACCGCGAAGTGAAGACCGCCGAACGCGTCATTCCGAACATCAAAGAGAAGATTGAAAAAAGCATGAGCGTGCACATGGTCGCCACCGAATGTTCGGAATGCCACTCGCCCCATGCGAGTCAGTTCGACCGCCTTCTGAGCAAGCAGTTTTCGATATCGGACTACACCCGTTACGTCCACGGCGACGATACGACAGCCAATACCTACGAACTTTGCTTCAAGTGTCATGACAAAGGGATGATGAACCGCACGATCGATGCGGACAGCACCCGGTTCCGTAAGGATTCCAGAAATGGAGTCATGCTGAACCGCGTGAACCTGCACTGGGTACATGTGACCAACGCCACCGGAACCACCGGTCCAGATCGCGGGCGGTCCTGCAAAGTCTGTCATGATCCGCATGGAGCGCCTCAGGATCGCCTGATCCGCAACCGCATGTTCAAGGGCAATGCGAAGCTCGAGTTCCAGGTCATCAAGGAAGGCGACAATGAGGTGGGCGGGACCTGTGCCAAGTCCTGCCATTCGCCCAAGAGTTATCAGCGGATTGATTAAGGTCAGTTGATTCGACCAGGAAATCGTTTAGTCTGATGAAGTGAGCGTTTCGCCGTCGAAGTTACTTCATCCGAGAACCTTTTTCCGACGCATGCTGCGTCCGGCGGTATTCGTTTTTTTCGTGGGATTCCTGCTGAGCGGGGCATTTGCGGGGTTCTGGGAAAAGGGGATTGATCTTCCGCCCCTTCAGATGTCCCAGCGGCAGTTTTCCAGGCTGCCCGTCGATATCGCGGAATTCCCGGACATCTGTCTGACGGGTCATGCCGCGAGTAGTTTCCAGGGGCGCCGCTGTACCGAGCGGTGGGTCATGCTTTCTCTCCGGACATTGGGTGTTGCCCTTCCTTTTCTGGCAGTGTTTCTGTTTTTTCAGATTTCGTGGCGGCTGGTTCGCGGCGCTTACGAGGAAGCCGATACCAAACTTCGGCTTGGGAAGGACAGTTTCGTTGCCGTCACGACTCAGCCTTCGCAGTTGACGAACGACTTTTATGGCTGGTTCCACTCCCTGAACGCCGTAAGCGTGCAGCTTAAAAATGGAAAACAGATGAAGGTTTATGTACCCATCGAGGCCGGCCTGCCTAAACCCGGCGCAAAACTGGTAATAGCCCCCCTGGGGAAAAAGTTCGGAGCCCCCCGGGCCATGGGAATCGTATACATTCCGCATGTTTCGGTCGTGAGCGGCTAATGCAGGTTTCTTTTGCGCTGAGTCTAGCGTTTCCGGGGGCTCTTCGCTAAAAGGACCCTCTATGCTCAGTTCCGCAGCCAGTGCTCCGCCCAGCGAGCAAAAGAGCGACTTCGTGCATCTGCACGTCCATACGCAGTACAGCCTTCTTCAGGGCGCGATTCGAATGGAAGATCTTTTCGAGCGCGTCGCGAAGCTCGGGATGAGCTCCATCGCCATCACGGATACGCACAATCTTTTCGGCGCCATCGATTTCTATCTCGCGGCGAAGAAGGCGGGCATCAAACCCATCATTGGTTGCGAGATTCATTATGCTCCCCAGGGACCTGCTGCAATGCAGGCCGGAGGACCGGGTGGACCGAAGTTTTATCATCTTGTGCTGCTTTGCAAGGATCTTGGCGGCTATCAGAATCTCTGCAAGCTGGTCACGGAGTCTTATAGAAATCTGAAGGCGGCGGTTGCCGCAAATCCCAAGGCGCAGCTGACGAAAGCCTGGGTTGACCGGGAACTTCTGGATACCTATGGCGAAGGCCTGGTGGTCCTCTCCGGGTGTATCCGCGGAGAGATTCCCTACAAAATCCTGAGTGGTGATGAAGCTGCCGCTCTGGATTCGATGCTCTGGTTCAAGAAGCGTTTCGGCGAGGATTTTTTTCTGGAGCTCCAGGACATCGGGTTGCCCGAACAGGACCTGGTGAATCAGACTCTGGCCGAGCTTGGCGAAAAACACGGCATCGCTTGTGTCGCAACGGCTGATTGCCATTACCTCGATCCGCAAGACGCTGAAGCACACGAGATTCTTCAATGTATTGAGCATGGAAAGAATCTCGACTTTGATCGACCATCGAGCTTGGTGCCTTCGGAGTACTATCTCAAACCCCCGGAGCTCATGCGCGAGCGTTTTGAGCGTTTTCCAGAGGCGATCGCGAACACCCGCAAGGTGGCCGATCGTTGTAATCTTGAATTCAAGTTCAAAGATGAGAGCGGGAAGCCCATCTATCACCTGCCTAGGTTTCGTCCGACCGATGTTCCGCCTGAGGCCGACTTTGATTTGATCGCGTATTTCAAAGATCAGGCGCGGGCAGGCCTCGAATCCCGCTATGCCGAGTACTCGTTCAAGCGCAAATGCGATGCGCCGGACTGGTCTGAGAAGAAGAAAGAGTACGCGGCGCGGCTCGAAGATGAGCTTGAAATGATCGCGCGCACGGGTTTCGCGGGCTACTTTCTCATCGTTGCGGATTTCATCAACTGGGCCAAGCGCGAGTCCATTCCGGTGGGCCCGGGCCGCGGTTCAGGTGCGGGTTCGCTTGTGGCGTACTCGTTCAAGATCACGGATATCGACCCGATCGAATTTAATCTGCTGTTCGAACGCTTCATCAATCCTGAACGTATCAGCATGCCCGACTTCGACGTGGACTTTTGCCAGGACCGGCGCGGTGAAGTCATTGATTACGTCTCAAGAAGATACGGCGCGGATAACGTTTGTCAGATCATCACTTTCGGAAAACTGCAGGCGCGCGCTGTCATCAAGGATGTGGGCCGCGTGCTCGGGCTTTCTTTTGCCGAAAGCGATAGCATCACGAAGTTGCTGCCCAATGAACTCGATATCACTATCGATCGCGCGATCGAGCAGGAATCCAGGCTCAGGGAGCGGATTGAAAACGAACCCAAGGTCGCCAAGATCATTTCCTACGCCCGCGCACTGGAAGGCCTTTACCGGAACGCCGGTATTCATGCTGCAGGCGTGATCATCACTGAAAAACCAGTCGTCTCGTACTGTCCTCTCTATGCGGGCCGTGAAGGGGATGTGGTCACGCAGTTCGACAAGGATTTCGGCGAGAAGATCGGACTGGTGAAGTTCGACTTCCTCGGTCTGAAAACGCTGACTGTCATCGACAATGCAATCAAACTGATTCGCCAGACAGCCGCGAGCGGACCCTTGGCGAACGCTGAGGCTGCTGAATTCCAGCTTGACCGGATGAACTATCATGATCCGGCCGTTTTCGCGCTGATCGGGTCCGGCGATACGGACGGAGTGTTCCAGGTTGAGAGTTCGGGCATGAAGGATCTCTGCTCGCGCATTCAGCCGGGATCGCTTGAGGATCTGACCGCCATCAACGCCCTCTACCGGCCGGGACCGCTTGGATCGGGGATGGTCGATGACTTCATCGATCGGAAACATGGTCGCAAGCCCATTGTTTACGATGTCGATACCCTTGCGCCCATTCTCAAGGAAACTTACGGGGTCATTCTCTATCAGGAGCAGGTGATGAACATCGCCCGCGTTCTGGCCGGGTATTCGCTCGGGCAAGCCGACCTGCTTCGCCGCGCGATGGGTAAGAAGAAACCCGAAGAGATGGCCAAGCATCGCGAGATTTTCGTGAAAGGCGCGAGCGAAAAGGGTCTTGCATCGCAAAAGGCGGAATCGATTTTCGACTTGATGGCGAAATTCGCCGAATACGGCTTCAACAAATCCCATTCCGCCGCGTATGGTGTCCTGACGTATCAGACGGCCTATCTGAAAACCCATTTTCCGGCTGAATTCATGGCCGCACTGATGACAACGGAAATGGACAATACGGATAAGATCACCAAGTACATCGGTGACGCCCGTGCACATGGACTTCCGGTGCTCCCGCCGGATGTGAATTCTTCACAAAAGCGCTTCAGTGTCGAAGTACTGACACCTGAGTCGGCGTATTATCCGAGAAATGGAACCGGCAATCCCGTCAAAGCCGTCCGCTTTGGATTGGAAGCGATCAAGGGGGTGGGTGGAATCGCCGTGGACGTGATTCTCGAATCGCGCACCACTGCTCCTTTCAAGAACGTCGTGGATTTCTGCAAGCGGGTTTCAACCCGAAAAGTGAACAAGAAGGTTCTGGAATCCCTGACCTTGGCGGGAGCTTTTGACTCGATTTCCGAAGTCAATCGCCCGAGCCTGTTTGCGTCTCTCGAGCCGCTCCTCGACATGGCGGGAGACGAGCAAGCGGAACGTGAACTCGGCCAGTCGTCCCTTTTTGACGCATTTTCGGCTGAAGAGATCAAACTGGTGACCCCTGCTTCAGCGGTCTTCAAGCAGCTCGAGGACTGGCCTTTCTCGCGAAAACTCGCCCAGGAGAAAGCCGTCGTGGGATTTTACGTATCCGGGCATCCGATGGATACCTGGCAGAAGATCTGCGAGGACTGGCTGGGCTGGAGTACGGAGCGTATCAGGAATCATATCGCTGAAAAAGCGGCGCGTCCCCCTCAGCCGACGGGCGAGGCCCAGTGGGGCGGCGGAGCAGGTGGCGGTGGCGGCTATGGGGGAAGATACCGGGCGCCCAAAACCGAGGTAAAACTCGGCGGACTTCTTGGGGAGATCCGGGAGGTCACGACCAAAAAAGGCACCCGCATGGCTTTCGGCCAACTTGAGGATCTCAAAGGCAAGATCGAAGTGGTGTTTTTTCCCGACACGTATGCCGAGGTTCAGGAGACGATGAAGCGCGCGGCCGCGGAAGCCGAGCCCGTGATCCTGCATGGCGAGCTCGAGACCGATGCCGAAGTTCCCAAGATCCTCGCGAAATCCATTGAATGGGCAGCGGACGCCCATCGCGGACGGGACCAGCAGGTGATCCTTCGGATCACGCCAAGCGAAACCAAGCCCGAACAGCTCCGGGAGCTCAAAAAGAATCTGCTCCAGCACCGGGGCAAGAGTCCGGTCCGGATTGATTTTGTCGACCCCTTTTTCCAGACCTTTCTGACTCTCCCGAAGACGGTTCGAGTGGAGGCTTCGCCTCAAATGGTGGAAGCGGTCAATCGGATTTTCGGGCGTGAAGTGGTCACGATCCAGTAACGTCGGGCATCAGCACCTCTTCTTGCTTAGGAAGTCGGCCGTGTTAAACTCAGTACATGCGAAATCCGCTTGGTGCTGCGCTATTTCTCTTCTTTCTCCTGTCTGGGGCAACTCTGGAAGCCGCCCCAGCGGTCGACCTAACGACGCAGCTTCGGTCTGCGCTCCAGCAGCAACAGAGCCGGCTGGGTGAGCTTCAGCCTTGGCAGCAGGTTCTATTCGATCAAGAGGTTCTTTTGAACCATCAACGATTCATCAAGGATTATCGTCCGTCCAGCAATGGTGTTTCAATCGAGGCCGACCTTGTGAACCTCCGGCATTATCTTGAGTTTCATGCTTCGCAGAATCAGCTGATGACCACGTCCGCATCCGCATCCGCACCTGCTGAGCAGCGCGCCTATGCGTTCATTCGACCGCAGAACAACTGTCAGAAGTGCACTGACGCCGAGCCTGCCATTCGTACGCAGCTGAAGGACAGGCTGGAACGCCGAGGCTTCAAGGTGATCTGGGTCCCTGTCGAACAGGCGAAGGCTGAAGGAAAAGCGCTTGATGACAAGATTGTTGAGTTTAGCATTCAAAATACCGGGGCAGCGGCGGTCATCGCGCGCTGGGAACTTCGCGCGCCGCAAGACGCCGCACATGCCGATGATCTCAATTTCAACATGCATGTCACTCTTGCCATCAATGATCTTCACCGCGGGGATGCAGACCTCGAGGTCCTGGAGAACGGAAGTTTCGAGGCGGCGTTCGCCCGGTTGATGACGGACGGATTCACCGAAGTCGGGCTGAAGCAATCCGAGCAGGGATTGAAGCAGCAAGGTGGAAACCAGATATTGATCGAGATCACCGGGTTCACGGATTTTGCCGGGTATCGCGTTGCACTGAAAAAGCTCCAGGAGAAACTGGGGGAATCAGAACCGCTGGTGGAAAAGAAGGTGAGCCGCGGCGCGATCACCCTCGCCCTGAAGACGATCAGGAAAAAGGAAGAGGTACAGGCGCTGTTGTCAGAGCTCCCCTCGAGCGGTCCGATTAAATGGGAGGTGAGGTAATGAGCAATCGCACGCGCATTTTATACGTTGTTCTCGTCGCCAGCTTGGGCTTTTCGGCTGGCAGCGGGTGCCAGCGTTCGTCGTTGCGGCAGGATCCGCACTTTTCCAAAGATTCGAGCGCGAGCTATTATGCCGACAATTCGGGGCAGACCCCCGCTCAAAGAATAGAATCTCTCGGACAACCTAAAAAAAGAGTGGTGGTCCTGGATTTCTGGAACGACACACCCGTGCTTCACGAGGACATGGGCCGGTTTGCGGCCGACGAACTGCGACGCGGACTTTTTGTTACCGAGCGCCTCATGCTGCCCACGGATGTGAGCGCCAAAACTTCAGATTACGTTCAGGCCAACAGCAAGATCAAAGTGGACCAGCTGATTCGTGAAGGACGACGCATGGGTGTCGCCGTCATGATTCTTGGACGAGTGACAAAAGTGGTGTTCAGGCAGCGGGGCGACGAAGTTGGTTTGCTTCGGCAACGCCAGTCGCTGGCGGGTGTCGAGGTGGAAGTGAAAGCCTTCGATGTCGCTGCCGGCAGGGAGATCATGGCGACAGCGAAATCAGGAGAGGCTTCGAGTAACGCGATTGTCGCGTTCGAAAGCTCGAATCTCGCTTCTAAAGAATATCGAGGAGAGTTGACGAAGCTTGCCATTCGCGAAGCAGTGGCTCCCCTGGTGCCCGACGTGCTTCGATCAATCGAGAAGCTGGCGTGGGAAGGCCGCGTGGCGAAAGTGGCTGGACCCCGGGTCTATGTGAATGCCGGGAAAACCTCGGGTCTGATCGCGGGAGATATCCTTAAGGTGTTGAGTTCGGGCGAAGACATCTTTGATCCCGCTACGGGGGCTTTCCTGGGACGCACGCAAGGGCAACTCAAGGGGACCTTGGAAGTCATGGATTTCCTGGGAAGCGACGGTGCTATCACCGAGATCCATAGTGGCGCGAATTTCCAGGAAGGCGACACCGTTCAGCTTTATTAACCGGGACCTTGGGTGTAGATGCCTGATATGGTCCGAGTTGAACTGAGACGTCATTTGCCGAACGCTGGCTGGAGTTATCGCGCGCTGGATCTCAGGCAGCGCGAAATCGCCGCGGAAGTACGCTCTCAAGGAAGTAAAGGCGCGCTTTTGCTTTCTGAAGTCGCGCCTGTCATAACGATGGGCCGCAGAGCCACGGCCGAGGAGATCCTTTTACCCCCAGCCCTTTTGGAAAATCGCGGAATCGACATTTTTCCTACCGACCGGGGCGGCCTGGCTACTTATCATGGCCCGGGCCAGTGGGTTTTGTTTGCAGTGGACACGTTGGAAAGCCTGACGGGCGATCCCCGTGGCGTTCGGGCGCTGGTGGAGGGGCTGCTGGCAGTAGCGTTGGAAGTCGGGCGCATTTACGATTCAAGCGCTGAAATACGTTCCGGAGCCGAAACCGGAGTCTGGACCCGGCGCGGTAAATTCGCGGCAGTGGGAGTCCACATTGATCAACGTGTCGCGCTCCATGGCCTTTCGGTAAACGGGTTCAAAACCGAGACAAGTTTTCTGGGGCTCCGCCCGTGCGGGCTTGATGCTCCGGTTGATTTTCTGTTGCCTTCATCCGATGAACAAGAGTTTCTAAAGCTCGGAGAAGCGTTACGCAAACGCGCGCTCGCTCAATTCTGGAAGGAATAAGTTAAATTGACCGTTGCGCGTGCGTGAAGGAGGGCGGGACGAGTCGGAAAGCCCCCGCAAGCCGCTAAATTTAAATTTGACGACGTTCAAAGGGAACGTTATAGAAACAGAACTTGTACGCTGTAATGTTCGGGCGTAGCTCAGTGGCAGAGCACCACCTTGACACGGTGGGGGTCGTTGGTTCAACCCCAATCGCCCGAACCATTTTTCCTCAATTCGCGCCCATTTCCCCAATTTTTGAATAGGCTTCCTTGAGCGTGTTCTCGTCAGGCAGGAACACGATGCGGAAGTGTTTCGTTCCGGGTTTTTGGCCAAAGCCGCTTCCGGGGACGGTTACGACGCCCATTTCGCGGATCAGGCGCGCGCACCAGGCTTCATCCGTATCAGTAATTCGCTCCAATCGCGGGAACGCATAGAAAGCGCCTTCGGGCTTCACGCAGGAGATTCCAGGAATGCTGTTGAGCATTTCTGAGGTAATATCCCGGCGCCTCCTCAGCTTTTCCACGATCGCGGGAAGGTGAGCGTTTTCACCATCGAGTGCTGGCGCAATCGCCGCCATGAACGGGTGTGGGGCGCAAAGTCTCGCGCGCGTGAGTTTCTGGATGGCCCGGTAATAGTCCCCCACGACCGCCTCCTGGCCCGAAACGATTCCCCAGCCCATTCGGAGCCCGGGGCCCATATATACCTTTGAAAGGCCGTTGAATGTCACGCACGCAGCATCCTTCGAAAGCGCGGCAAGGGAGACGTGGTCCTGCCCGTCTAAAATCAGCTTGTCATAAATCTCATCCGAGAAAATAACGAGATTACGCTCGGCAGCCAGGTCGACGAGTTCCTGCGCGACTTTTCGCGAGAGGACGGCGCCGGTCGGGTTGTTCGGGTTGATGACCACGATCCCTTTTGTGCGGTCGTTGATTTTTCGGCGGACGTCTTCAACGTCGATCTGCCACCCGTCTTCCTCGTTCAAATAATAAGGATTCGCTTCCGCTTCGAGCTTGGACAAAACCGCCGTGTAAAGCGGGTAGCCTGGCGTCGGCACCAGGAGGTTATCGCCCGGATTCAACAGGGACGTCAGGGCGAGCTCAATCGCTTCCGATCCACCGGAGGTGATGTAAATATCCTGAACGTTCTTGATGCCCCGACGTTCCGCGTCCCGACGAATCGCGGCTAGAGCGGGAGCAGTTCCCGAAGAAGGCGCATAACCCGTTTCGCCGCGTTTCAATGATGCGGTGATCGCGTCAGTGACGAATTCGGGCGTCTTGAAGTCGAAAAGGATCGGATCGCCGATGTTCAGATAAAGGAGCTTCTTGCCAGCCGCTTTGGCCTGATCAGCGACCAGCAGAATGTCGCGGACGGCATATTTGATGTTCTCTGTTTTGTAGGCGGGCGCAATGGGTTTCATGGTTCCCTCATACCATGACTTCTGATGGGAGTCACCGGGGGCACTTATCTGATCAGCGCGTGGTACCGGAGAACACTGAGCGAGTTATCGCTCAGCAGATTCCCATCCCCGCGAGCGGTTTTCGAATTGTAGTTTTTCAGCGTCCACCACATCAGGTGATTGAACTGACACTCCTTCGCCTCTTCGCAAAAGTTCGTGATCCCGTCATAGCCTCCGCAGGCTTGCTCGCAGGTGCGTCCGCCGTCATCGTTCCTGTCGCGAAGGCAGGAGTTCACCGTCAGAAGACGGATGCCGCGGCGTACCTCCGTTTCGGAGCAGGTCGGAGTATCCGGAAGCGCATCGTGCTCGCGTCCGTCCCCCTCGCTCGGATGGTTTAAACCAAGAAAGTGTCCGGTTTCGTGGCTTACTGTCGTTCCGAGCGTCCAGAACTCCTCATCGTGCAATTCCAGAGGGCAGGGGCCCTCGCTGGGACAGTTCCGATTGAACTGATCCAGCCGGTTGAACGTGGCGATCGCAACGCCACTTGCGCCGGTACCGTTGATGATGGACCCCGGGATTCCTCCCGCAACACCGAGCATTGTTCCTTCGATATCGGAGTCCAGAATATCCGAAACCAGAAAAAGGTTCACCGCGTCCGCTACTCGCGGCGAGGAGGGAGTGGTCGGATTCGGAAGCAGGCTTCCTGTTTGGAACAAATCTCCAAGTCTCGATATCTGTGCCGAGGCAAAGGCATCACCGCCTTGCTCACAAGTCCACTCATACACATTCACGCGAGCTATGCGGATCGCTCGCGCACTCTGGCTGTAGTGTCGATCAAGATAGCCTACGAGTGCGTCCAGATTCGCTTTTCCCTTGGTGGTTCGGGAGGCCCGGATGTTCTTGGTCCCCACGAGAAAGATATTGAAGCGAATCGTATCAACAGGATCGGACGCTTTCTTCCTGATAACTTCGAGACGTACATTCGCTTGATTCCCAGGAGCCACGTTCTTCGACCCGTCCGACAGCACCAGGTATTTGGCCGTGTATGTGACGCCTGGCCCATGCCTGAGCCTTGACCCGGCGACGAAAAAATCCGTATTGAAGGCGCAGCCCGGTTCGCCGGAAT
>Ga0154382_140_pt5 | contig 24827 bp, 26 predicted proteins | sample RifGroB1_FD_105626 | JGI IMG/M metagenome (GOLD analysis project Ga0154382, IMG submission 105626) | Bdellovibrionales bacterium GWB1_55_8 | reverse complement strand
ACTCCGGCACATCCCGGACTCTTCGTGATTTCCGGAATGCTTCGCGGACAACACAGAACAGAAGAAGCAGAAGCGGCACTCGATCAGCTGCTCGGCGAACTCGAAACCACTTCGCCCGTGACGCCGGAGGAAATCAAAACCGCCATTCGTCAACTCACGGTCCAGATCTTTGATGGAATCCGGACACCGCACGGTCTGGGCCAGCTGATCGGCACCATTGATGCGATTCTCGGCGACCCGGAACTCTACGCGGACGAGGCGGAGCATTATAGCCGCGTGACTCCTGCTGATGTCACACGTGTCGCGCGTGAATACTTGCAGCCGAACAACCGATCCGTGGTGATCCTTCGTCCCGGGGAAAAGTGAAATGCGAAAAAAAATCAACCACCTGGGTTCGGCGCTGATCTCTTTCGTCCTGCTGGTTTCGACTCCCTCGTCTGCCGCGACACTCAAGCCTCCGATTATCGAAAAGCTATCGAACGGACTTGAGATCGCCTGGTTTGAAGATGCACGTTTCCCGCTCATCGACCTTGGCCTCTATATTGACTCGGGTTCGGTGGATGATCCGAAGGGAAAAAGCGGGACCGCTGAACTGATGAGTTCAAGTCTTTTCAGAGGCGCCGCCGGGCTCTCAATGGAAGCGCTTGCACGAAGCTCAGAACGTCTTGGCGCAAGCCGATACTCCTCTGCGAGTGACGAAAGCATGGCAATCGGATTTCATGGCCTTGCGAAGAATGCTCCTGAACTGCTCTCGCTCCTTGCTAAAGTCGCCCTGCAGCCCGATTTTCCGGAAACCGAAGTCCAGGAACAGAAGGCCCGTCTTGCGGATCGTTGGGGACACATCGGTGATTACGCGGATACGCTCGCGGGCCTCGCCTTCAGCCGCAGGCTCACAGCTGAAACCCCTTATGGAAGGGGAAGCTTCACTTCCATGGCGGAATTTCAGAAAATCACCCGGAATGACGTTTCAGCGTTTCATCAGAAATACTTCCGGCCTGAAAACGCGATCCTCTTGATCTCGGGCCGGACCGACCGGGAAAAACTGCGGAAATTGATCGACGAAGCACTCGGCGAAAAAGCCTGGCCCGGCGTCGCAAACGAAACCAAGGTCAAACGACCGAATTACTCAGAGCCGCGGCTCGCGAAACTCCGGGAGCGGATCCTGATCATTCACCGGCCGCAGCTGACCCAAGCATCTATTCGCATCGGTTTCCGGGGCCCTCTGGTGACGTCACCCGATCACTATCCGACCATGGTCCTGAATGCGCTCCTCGGAGAGCATTTTCACAGCCGGCTCAATTCACTGCTCCGTGACAAGCTCGGCCTCACGTACTCGGTCGGAAGTTCATTTTCATTCGAACGGGAACTCGGTGTTTTTTCGATTGCCTCGAGCACGAGAAATCAGACGGGCGCCCAGCTCATTACCAAGACACTCCAGGTATTGCAGGAGCTGAAATCGGGAGCTATTTCAGAAGCGGAGGTTGAAACCGCGAAAGAGTACCTCGTGGGAAGCTTCTCAATCTCCTCGGCGTCGCCAGCCTCGGCTGTTTCGCGGTGGCTGATGGGACGGATCCATGGTCTTGGCCCCGAATACCTGAATGAGTATATTCCCAGGATCCGCGCGGTCACCCACGCGGAAGTGATCGAGGCTGCTCGCAAGCACCTCGATCCGGATCATGCCGTGATCACCGCAGCCGGAGATGCGTCCTTGCTCGAGCCTGATTTGCGCGCGCTCAAAATCGCGCCTTTGCGCAGAATCGGGCTTAAAGACATCCTATGAGCTGATCCGCCCAATCAAGCCGTGGCCGGGGCTGCCAGATTCTCCATTTTGCAATTGCCTTCAAAATAAGCACCGAACTCGACCGCAAAAACAGGAGCCTGGACATTTCCAAAAACACGCCCCGTCCGCGAAATCACCACTTTCGTGCGGGCCTCAATATCTCCGCGAACGTAACCGTCGACGACAAGAGTGTCCGCGTGGATATTGCCTTCGACAACGGATGTTTCGCCCAGAATCAAGGTACTGCCGTCGCGAGCCTGGACATCACCGATGAGAATGCCGTGAACTCGCGAGATCTCGCCAAAACTGATTTTTCCCTCGACCCGGGTGCCCTCTGAAATGAAATTCACCGACGTTTCGACAATGTGCTGGGCCATATCAGGTGCTCCCCACAGGAGAAGGCGTGGACACAGGCAGTGCACCGCCTTCCACAGCGATGCGATCATACAGAATGAGCTGTCCCTGATCCGTGAGCAACAGTACCTCCACCTCACGAATCATGTTCGTTGAACGGAGAGGACCGAATTGCGCGCGTACGGCACGGAACCGGCTCACGGAAAAATATTCACCGGCTGCCGGCCGGATCAGCGAATCAGCGCCGCCTGAGTTCATTATTCCATCTGGATAGGCAAGAAGCGTTTCAGGACCGCGGGCAAGGACGACAATGCGCCCCTGCTGATTGCCCTGTCCGACGTTCTTGTACTGAATGTTAAAACTGACGTCTAAAGTCTTACCTTGCCAGGTCGCCTTCAACCCACCGATGAGAATCGTTCCCGGTGCGGGCAGCGCCGCGGCATCCGGAGGCAATGCGCCAAAGAGGAAAGACCTCTGAGGAGCGGCAACTCGTGATTCGGTGGACCCGGTTGGCATCGGTGAAACCAGATCGTCCTTCAGATCACCCTTGGCCGAATCCCCTTGGGCTTCCTGAGGCCGAGGCTTATCTGCGAGAGCCAGTTGAAGGTCCTGGATTTCCGATTCCAGCTGCTGCACCCGCGAAATGTCCGCCTTCCGGCTGATACCGTAATACTTTCCAGCCAGAACGACGCTACCTACGGTGATCCCGCCTGCCAGGAGCAGAAGAATACCGAACCTGTTCAGCCAGGCCAAAGGGACCTGAAACGTTCGGGCCGCGTAATTGTCCTTGAAGACCAGTAGGGTAACCTGATCAGAGAGTTCTTTTGGCGACTTGCTCATTTGTGCTTAGGCGACCTTTTTGGGATTTTCCAGTAATTACGAGACTTCAGAGATTTCCAGAAGTTATCGTTTCCTGAAACGTTAACTGCTCTGAAAAAAGGTGTCAACTTACGCAGACCTCCAGCCGAAAAGTCATGTGATGAAGATTCTTCTGCTGAATCCTCACGTCGACGCGGGGCATAAAATCCTGAAATCATTTCAGGCGCAAAACCATGCCCTTCTCTTGCCCGAGAATGCCGCGGAAGCTTGGCAAATGGCCAAGTTGCACGGTCAAAGCGTGCAGCTGGCCATCATTCATCGGGAAGGACTATCCCATCAGGACGCCGATGCGGGAACAAAGCTGATCGACCAGCTGAAAATGGATCCTATCCAAGCAGACCTTCCGGTGATTCTCAGCTCGGAATCCTGGACCGAGGCTGATTTCGCGAAACACCAGCAGACCCCATCGGGAGCCAATGCTTATTTGCGCTGGCCGTACTCCGAAACCGATCTTGCTGAAACGATCCGCGCGATTTTCGGGGAAGCCACCCCGGAGGACTCTTCCGTTTCGATGCCCTCGGCTCTGACGGAGGGCTCACTGCAGCTTGCGGGTTATACGAGCGCATCAACCAACGGCGGACCACCTGAATTGCCGGCTGAAAATGCCTCCGAAGCCGTCGTCCTTCAGGATGCCGGTGGAATGTTTTCCACTGACTCGGGAAGTAATTCGTCTTCCATCAGCCTGGAAGCTCCCTGGACCGATGATCCGGAACCGGCAGCTCCCCCCGCGCTTGCCAGCTTTGAATCGAGCGGAGCTCTCCTGGAAATCGGCTCCGATCCCGCGCCAGCAGCGCTTTCCACGCTCGAGGTGCAGGCTTCACGGCCTGCACACACTCCACGATTTTCGCAGTCCGGGTCGGCAATGCTTCTCCAGCCGATGCCCTTCGGGGACGCCGTCGTTCCAGGAGGTGCCGCGCAATCACCCGACGTCGAAACATTGAAAAAATACCTGCTCCTTCGCGAGCAGGACGTCGCCACGCTGTCAGCCCAACTCCGCTCGACGCGCGAGCAGCTGACTGTATTCTCATCGCAGCTTGAACAGGAGCGGGAAAAGAATACCGAATTAAGCGCCGCCGCTGAAGATCACAAGCGAGCCCTCGAAGACGCCCGGCGTGCCGGCGAGGCTGAACGAAACAGCCTGCGCAAGGAGATCGAGGACCTCCGGTTCGAGATCAAAACCAAAATGGATAAAGCCCGCCTGCTTGAATCACAGGTTCGGGAAGCGACCCAGGAAATGGATCGCCTGAAGGAACGGGTGCGTTCGGATATCCGGAAGATTCGCGTACGGGAGAAAGAACTCGAGAACAGGCTCGAGATCGCGCGCTCCGACTCTGATGTGCTCGTGAATTCACGCGAGGCGAAGATCGTTGAACTCAAACGCAAGCTCGACCTTCTGGAATTCAACATGGACCTGCTCCAGGATCGTTTCGCCCGCGAACGTGAAAACTCCTTGAAACTGCGAGAGCGCCTGGTGAAGGCGGCGCAGGTGGTGCGCGTGGCCGGCGGAGTGCTGGACAGCCCCGCTGAATCCGACAACGCCAACGCGAATCAGGACGAAGGAAAACAGGAAGCCTCCTGATGAACGTCATCAACAATGTTTATCGAGTGCTGCTGATCGAAGAGGACCCAAAGCAGAGTGAGCTCTATTCCGAGCTCATCCGCGAGGTAGCCGACTGCAAGGTCGACGTGATCACGACCCTGAACGGCTCGATGGACTGGGTGGCGCGATCGAACTATCATCTGGTCGTCATCGACAATTCGGCCGTGGGCTCAGGTGGGAGCGGTTTTGGAGTACTGGAACAGATCAAACGCGTGAGCCCTGTCACAAGTGTCATCGTGATTTCAGAGCGGGCCACTATCGAACAGGCGGTCGCCGCCATCCGCCTTGGCGCCGAGGACTATCTAAAGAAGCCTTTCAACCTCGAGCATTTCCAACTCGCCGTGAAACGGGGCCTCGACAGAAAGGCGGTCTTCGGCGAGAACGCCGGGGCATCGAGCTTTCTGAACCTGCTGAACAGCTGCCAGATGATTTCCGCGTCGCTGGAAGAACGAAAAATTTTTGGGATCGTGCAGAGCTACTTCTCAAGGGAACTCAAGTGCGCCTATTCGGCTCTTTATTCGATCAAGGACGGAACGGTCACCGCCGTTGATCAAAAGGGCCCCGAACTCCAGCAGAACCGTGCGATGCAGGAGATGCTCGACATCGCCCTGCACTCCTCCAATCCGATCCAGACCCTCGCGTCAACGAATGAGCCTTATCGTTTTGTCGAAAGAGGCCAGCTCACTCCGGGCCTTTTCGTGTTCCGGTTTCAGTGCGCTGGATCGGTCGAATACTATCTGGCATGCCTCTCGCCCGAGCACCCGCCCGCGATCGAGGCCTTCGAAAGCCGGCTTCGAATGCTGAAGGCCCAGATTGAAGTCACGGGAAAAAACATCGCGCAGTACATGGGTGTGCACCGCCTGGTTTACGTGGACGACGCGACCGGTCTCTACAACACTCGTTACCTGAATTACGTGCTGGACCGGGAAATCACGCAATACCAGACAACGAAGAAGCCCTTCGCCGTGCTCTTCCTCGATGCCGACCGTTTCAAAAACGTGAACGATTCACACGGACATCTCGCAGGAACGAAGATTCTTCACGAGCTCGGAACACAGCTCAGGAAGCTTGTTCGCGATTCAGACACCTGCTTCCGTTACGGCGGTGACGAGTTCGTCGCCGTTCTGTCCTCGTGCGATCTGAACACCGCCAAAACGGTCGCCGAACGCATTCGGGCCTCAGTCGAGGCGGAAACGTTCCTTCAAAGTGAAGGACTGAACTTCAAGTTGACGGTGTCCATCGGCGTTGCCCTGTTTCCAGAACACGCGGATTCAAAACAGGCGATCATTGATGCTGCCGACCATGCCATGTATTCGTCCAAGCGAAGCACAAGGAATGCCGTCACGATCGCCGCACCGATCGAACCCAAAGGCGCGAGTACCGGCTGACTGTCAGCCCAGCAGCTTCCGTTTCTGCTCGAGGAACTCCTCTTCTGTCAGGGCTCCTTTTTCACGAAGCGCCTGGAGACGCTCAAGTTCCGCGAGCTTGTCACGCGATGCCCCGCCAGTCGTGCTTGCCTGAGAGGAAAAGACATCCTTCATCTGGTCCCACCAGGCACCCGTGACAGACATCTCATTGCGTCCGTAAACCACAAGCGTCTCGGCCACAAGGTCATGCAGCGCCTGCCTTTGCTTCGTGAAAAGGGCGATCAGGTACCCGATGAAAAACAGAATGCCCGATACGATCTTCATGAAATACCGGATCACAGCCGTTCGGAACGCGATTCGTCCTCCTGACATATCCGTCACCTGAACACCGACCAGGAATTTTCCCGGAGTCGCGCGAATAGCGGAGGATTCAAACATGGTGAAATAAAGGAAAGTGATCAGGATGGATCCCACCGCAGGGAGCATCTGCTCGGCGATGAAGCCAGGAAGAATCAGGAAAAAAGCGTCGAGCATCATTGCCAGAAAACGCCTCGGAATCGAAGCAATCATGATGCTCATTTCATTTCTCCTTTGTAATGCGTCCATTGGTAAGTTGAGCGGTCAGTCGATAGGCCTTCGGGTCATCTGATGAATCAAAGGAATCCGAGGATCCGTTCACCACACTGAGATCCACGCGATAATGCTCGTCGTCAGCAGGCGCGATCTCAATATTGCCATTCACCAGCCGTGCATCCAGATGGAATTCGGGCTCGTTGATCTCAAGATTTCCATTGGTTCCCTTCAAAAGGAGCGATGCTTCACGAGGAACGCTCAGATCGCAGCGCACACCCTTCATTCCGGAAAAATCAAACAGGAGAACTCCCGCTTCCAGCCGCGGCCGCGTCTCCCCCTTGGCCTTCGACCGGCAATCCCAGCCGAATTTTTCAGTCTCCGATGTCTTCACTTCGAACTTCCCGTTTGTGAAACGCACATCGATCGCGCGTTTTGTCGGGTCGACCGGATTTGTTCCTTCGAACCGGACGCTTTCGGAATCGGACCAGTCCGCATCCAGCTCGAACGAGCCGGATAACGTGCTGGAGCCGATTTTAGCCTGTCCGGCCTTGCCATCGACATCAATCAGGCCTCCTAGTATCCGCACACGCTCATTTTTTTCATCCACCTGAAGCAGGGGAGAAAATTTCCACATCAGAGTTCCCGCGAAAAACAGAAAAAGGGCAAGCGTGCCAAGAAAGCCCATTACCAGCCACTTCACGACCGGGCTGATGGGAGGCTTCACGGGGGCATTCCCCCGCTCCATGAGATACTTGTTGGCCACCAGCTCTGGTTCGCCCAATGCGGCAATCAGAGCGCCGATCGATTGATGCGGATCCCGCTCCATGGCGGAAAGGACGTGACTCTTGATTTCGATCAGAATCTCCGCCCGGTCACTCACGGGAAGTGATGACAAAGCCCGATCCAATTTGGAGAGGTAGGCTTCCAGTTGTGCATTCGTCTTCATTTTGTCCCCTTTTCCGCCTGAGCCAGGCGCTCGAACGTGCGTACCATTCTCTCGAATTCGCCCACCATCTCGTCCAGAGCCCGATTCCCCGCGCGAGTGAGCGAATAAAACTTCCGAGGGTGCCCTTTTACAGCTTCCATTTCCCAATTAGCCGAAAGAAGCCCATCCGTGGTCATGCGACTCAGCAGCGGGTAAAGAGTCCCCTCTTTCACTGCCAATTCGGATACGGAAAGCTTTTCGATCAAATCAAATCCGTAAATCCGCGTATGCGCCCGGATCAGAAGGAGAACGCAAAGCTCGATGTAGCCCTTTCGAATCTGCGTCTTCCAGTTTTCGCCACTAGGTATCATGTTAAACACAGTACCTAGCATGGCTATGCTTTATCGGCAAGCATTCATCGCGACCCTATGGCGACCGTGATGATGCCTGGCGTCAACCTTGACCCCGCAGGAGCGCTCCACTAGTCTCCCCGCATGCCTGAACTCAGCCGAGCCCCCGTTCACGTTGTTGCGGTTATTCCCGCGCGATTTGCCTCCACTCGACTGCCCGGAAAGCCGCTCGCGGATATTCATGGCAAACCGATGATCCAGTGGGTCTACGAGCGCACCAAGAAGGCCCGTGGCATTGATCTCGTGGTGGTCGCGACAGACGACGAACGTGTTGCTCGAGCGGTCGAGGGGTTCGGCGGGCGCGCCATGATCACCTCGCCGGATCTCGCAAGCGGAACCGACCGTGTCGCAGCGGTCGCAGACGCGATCCCCGCAAAGATTTACGTCAACGTGCAAGGCGATGAACCTCTGATGGCGCCCGAGGCTGTCGAAGCAGCGGTCGAACTTGTCCGTTCCGGACGCTTTCCCATGTCCACCGTCATGACGCCGCTTCGTACCCGGGCTGAACTGGAAGATCCATCTGTGGTCAAGGTTCTGGCCGATCGAACGGGCAGATCCATTTATTTTTCCCGACTTCCGATTCCTTACAGCCGCGGCCCCCAGCCCGTTGCAGAACCCGACGGAACAGCTGATTTCATCTGCCGCCGCCATGTCGGACTCTACGTTTACACGCGTGAGACCTTGTTTCAGTTCCGCTCGCTTCCTCCGTCCGCCATCGAACAAGGGGAAGTTCTCGAGCAGCTTCGCGCGGTGCACCACGGGATCCCGATCGGAATCACGGAAGTGGATTTCACCTCGATCGGAGTGGACACCCCGGACGACCTTGAAAAAGTGCGCAAAATTCTAGTATGACTTTAGAAAACCCCAGGAAAGAACGAGCCATGGCTAAGCAGAAAAAGTACATCTTCGTGACCGGTGGCGTCCTCTCGAGCATCGGCAAAGGCATCAGTGCCGCATCGATCGGCATGCTGATGGAGCAGCGAGGCATCAAGGTCACGATGATCAAAATGGACCCGTACCTCAACGTGGATCCGGGCACGATGAGCCCCTTTCAGCACGGGGAAGTATTCGTGCTCGATGACGGCGCGGAAACGGATCTCGATCTCGGACACTATTCACGTTTTGTCCAGACGGCTCAGTTCAGCAGAAAGAACAGCTTCACGACCGGCCGAATCTACGACGCCGTGATTCGGCGCGAACGCGCCGGCGGTTACCTTGGAAAAACCGTTCAGGTGATTCCGCACATCACTGACGAGATCAAAAAGCATATCCAGGAAGCTTCGGCGGACGTGGACCTTGCGATTGTCGAAGTCGGCGGCACTGTCGGAGACATTGAAAGCCTTCCTTTCCTCGAAGCCATTCGGCAGATGAAGGTCGAAGAAGGCGCGGAAAACGTGCTTTTTGTCCACCTGACGCTGGTGCCGTACATCGCAGCTGCGGGAGAACTCAAAACGAAACCCACGCAGCACAGCGTGAAGGAACTTCGTGAAATCGGCATTCAGCCGGATATCCTGCTCTGCCGCTCGGATCGCAAACTCCCGAAAGACGTCAAAGACAAGATCGGACTTTTCTGCAACGTTCCGGGACACCACGTTTTCAGTGCGCTCGACGTCAGCAGCATCTATGAAGTCCCGCTCAATTATCATGACGAAGGACTTGACGAGCGCATCGCCGAGAAACTCCACATCTGGACTGGCCGCCCGGACCTCTCCAAATGGAGCGAGATGGTGGAGAAGATCCGCAACCCGAAATCCGAAGTCACGATCGGCATCGTGGGCAAATACACGGATTGGCGCGACAGCTATAAATCACTGTCAGAAGCACTGATTCACGGGGGCGTCGCCAATGACGTTCGCGTGAATATGGTTTACATCGACTCCGAGGAAATCGAAAAAGGCAACCGCGACCTGCTGCGCTCGGTGGACGCGATCCTGATCCCCGGCGGCTTTGGCGAAAGGGGCATTGAAGGAAAGATTCTCGCGATTGAATTCGCCCGCACTGAAAATGTTCCCTTCTTCGGGATCTGCCTCGGCATGCAGCTCGCGGTCATTGAATTCGCGCGAAATGTCGCTGGATTGAAGAATGCCAACTCGGCCGAGTTCAAGCCTGCCTGCGATCAGAATGTCATCGACATCATGGAATCCCAGAAGTCCGTGAAGGACCTGGGCGGAACCATGCGCCTGGGCGCTTATCCTTGCCAGATCCTCGAAAAACACGACGGCAAAACGACCCGTGCTTTCGCGGCATACGAGCAGGAGCTGATTTCCGAGCGGCACCGGCACCGCTTTGAAGTGTCCAATCCGTTCCGTAAGGCAATCGAGGAAAAAGGGCTTCTGGTGTCAGGCAAATTCATCTCGAAAGAGAGCGGCACTGAGCTCGTCGAAATGGTCGAACTTCCGAATCACCCATGGTTCCTCGGCTGCCAGTTCCACCCTGAGTTCCTCAGCAAGCCACTGAAGGCACACCCCCTTTTCGCGGCTTTTGTTCGGGCCGCCCGGGATTCAGCAGGCGTGAAATGAACCGTTCTCACCTGATGACCGTCATTGCCGGTCCTTGTGTACTTGAAGATGACTCGCTTTCCTTCGAAATCGCGGAGGAACTGAAACGGCAGACGTCAGGCCTCCCGATCGAGCTCACTTTCAAAGCCTCCTTTGACAAGGCCAACCGCAGCTCGATCGACGGGTTTCGCGGACCCGGAATGGAAGAGGGACTTCGGATGCTAGCTCGCGTCCGCGACAAGACCGGCTTACCCCTGCTCACGGACTTTCATACGCCCGAGCAGGCCGAGACAGTAGCGGAAGTGGTCGACTTCCTTCAGGTACCGGCGTTCCTGTGCCGGCAAACCGACATGATCGTCGCCGGCGCGTCAGCCGCGCTCAAGCATGGCCGGCGGCTAAACGTAAAAAAAGGCCAGTTTCTCGCGCCGTGGGATGCGAAAAATATCGTTGAAAAGGTTCGCGCGGTTGAAACGAAGATTCAAAAAACCCCGCCGCGCACTGACTGGTTCTGCCTGACGGAACGCGGAACATCCTTCGGTTACAACACGCTCGTTGTCGACATGAGCTCGTTCCAATGCATGCAGCAGTACGGCGCCCCGGTCATTCACGATGCGACTCACTCGATCCAGACTCCCGGTGGCGGACCGGGCGGGAAAAGTACCGGGGGAAAACGGGAATATCTCGAAGTCCTCGCACGTGCGGCCATCGCAGCGGGAGCTGACGGAATTTTTCTCGAGTGCCATCCGCGTCCCGAAAAGGCGAAAAGTGACGGGCCCAATGCGCTTCCTCTCGAGCACGTGGGAACCTTTCTCAGACAGCTTCTTGAAATCCATGCACTGGTTCGGGGCCAGCCTAAACTCCTCGCAGGAATGTCCAAATGATCTCGACCGAAGACATCCAGGCCCGACTGAAGAAGATTCGCCTCCTGATTCTCGATGTGGACGGCGTCATGACCGACGGTCGCATCTTCTGGAAGGAAGGCCAGGGCTGGACGCGCCATTTTCATGTCAAAGACGGTTACGGGCTGAAGCTCTTGATGAGGAACGGCATTGATGTGGCGACCATCAGCGGTGGCGACTCGCAGGACGTGCGCACCCGGATGGAATTTCTGAAGGTGAAATATGTTTTCCTGGGGGATGAGGACAAGCTCAAGGCACTTCACAAGATCATCGAGACGAGCGGCCTGACCGCCGATCAGATGGCCTTCATGGGCGACGATCTTTTCGACATTCCTGTAATGGAACAGGTTGGTTTCAGTGCGACCGTCCCGCACGCCGTCCCGGAAGTGAAAACGCGCGCTCATTACGTCACACAGGCTGCAGGGGGCTGGGGAGCCGTACGCGAAATCGCCGACGCAATTCGAAAATCCCAGGGCCTTGGACCTTATCTGTCGTGAGCGTCCCGAATTACGAAGCCATACGAATATGGAACCGTTCGGCCGCTCGTGAGGAAATCGAACAGGTTTACGGCGATCGCCTGGTCCGGCTCCTTTACGGAAGTTCGCCCGGCCAACTGATCGCTGACCAGGTGCTCTCCCGCGCTGTTTTCAGCCGCCTCTACGGCAGCTACCAGTCGTCACGCGCAAGCCGCCACAAGATCGAGCCGTTCATTCGAGATTTCAAAATTGACATGAACGAATTCGAGCGCGGACCTTTCGCGACATTCAACGACTTCTTCATTCGTCGTTTTCGCCCGGGGGTCCGTCAATTCGCGACTCGCGCGAATGCGCTGCCGGCATTCGCCGAGGCACGTTATTTTGCTTATGACGGCCCCACCTCCGACAGATCTTTTCAGATAAAAGGAGAGGCTCTCGATCGCGCACAGATGCTTGGCGGCGTGGAAAAAGCGACGCGGTTTCAAGGGGGCCCCGTCCTGATCGCGCGGCTCTGTCCGACCGATTATCATCGGTTCCACTACCCGGATGAGGGTACGACGATTTCCGGTTACCGGCTTGCCGGTCCGCTGCACTCGGTGAATCCGCTCGCGCTTCGCGGCAGGCCCGGCATTCTTGCGAGTAACGAGCGCCGCGTATCCATTCTGAGCACCCGCAACTTCGGGCAACTGGCCTATGTCGAAGTGGGCGCGCTCTGTGTCGGTAAAATCATTCAGACCCACCTGGAAAAAACGCCGTTCAGCCGCGGCGCCGAAAAAGGGTATTTTCTTTTCGGTGCGTCTACGGTGGTTTTGCTGGGCGAAACCGGCGCATGGAAGCCGTCCGCCGACATCCTTGCGCAAACGGAAGCCAGACGCGAGACCCTCGTTCGTCTTGGTGAAGAGATTGCTTCCTCCTGAATGAGTGGATTCCGCGCAACCCTGCAACCGTTGCATCCTGCTCGTTGAAGACGATCGTGATATTCGCGAAGCCATGCAGCAACTACTGGAATTCGAGGGATATTCAGTTCAGACCGCTGCAAACGGCCGAGAAGGTCTCGATCGTCTTCATTCGACCGATCAGCCTTGTCTGATCCTCCTGGACCTCATGATGCCGGTGATGAACGGCTGGGAGATGAAGGAATCACTCGAAAAAGACGAGCGGCTGTCGCAAATTCCGGTCGTCATTGTCACAGCTGCCGGTCTCGACAAGGCGAAGACAATCCGTTCATCCGGAATTCTTACAAAGCCGGTCGAAGTGGAGACCCTTCTCAACACGGTCCAGAGCCACTGCCACTAGCCCATTTCCCGATCGAAACAGTCCATACGAAGAACACTCCAAGTAGCTGATTGCAAAAGGTTCCTCTAAGCGAACTCATTCGCGAGAAAATGCGCTTGTAAGGAAGTCATTGAAATCGGACCTGGTTTATCGTACATGACATCTAGATGATTAAGATCAATCGAACCACTGAATATGGGCTGATTGCCCTTCAGCATATGAGCCGGAAGCGGAACGCCTCGCCTGAAAACACTGAAGTCACCAGCGCGCGGGAAATCGCTGATTCGTACGGCTTGCCGTTTGAGATCACGGCGAAAACCCTGCAGCGCCTGAAAGACACGGGCCTGATCCAGTCCGCACAAGGGGCCCGCGGCGGCTACACGCTCCAAAGAAATCTCGCTGCCATTCAGCTCTCCGAATTTCTTCGCCTGATGGAAGGTCCGCAGTCAGTCGTGGTTTGCGCTTCCGATTCCGATTCCGCTCCGTGCCAGTGCGAATATGAGCGCAAATGTGAAATTAAAAAACTGATGAACAATCTGAACTCACGAGTTGCCGGTTTCCTCGAAACAATCGCGCTTGCTGACCTGTTGGGCACGTCGCCCGAGGGGCTATCATGAAATTACCTATCTACCTCGACTATCACGCAACCACCCCCGTGGACCCTGAAGTGTTCAGGGCGATGACGCCTTACTTCACCGAGATCTTCGGAAACGCTTCGAGCCGGAACCACGAGTTCGGGTGGACCGCGGAGTCAGCCGTCGCCCAGGGGCGCGAACAGGTCGCGCAATTGATCGGCGCCAGCGAGCGTGAAATCATTTTCACGAGCGGCGCCACTGAGAGCGACAACTTGGCCCTGATCGGCATCGCGGAGATGTATCAGGAACGCGGAAATCACCTGATCACTTCAAGCATTGAGCACAAGGCGATTCTCGACACCTGCGCTTACCTCGAAAAGAAAGACTTCACCGTCACTTACCTGCAACCTGATCAGACGGGGCAGATATCGGCGGAAGCTGTCGCAGCCGCGATCACGCCCAGGACCATCCTGGTCTCGATCATGGCCGCGAACAATGAAGTTGGAACGATCAATCCGATCGCTGCGATCGGGAAGGTTTGCAAAGAACGCGGAGTTCTTTTCCATACGGATGCGGTGCAGGCAGCCGGCAGGATTCCCCTATCCGTTGAAGCCATGGGGATCGACCTCCTTTCGCTTTCCGCGCACAAGATTTATGGCCCGAAAGGCATTGGTGCCTTGTACGTCCGCCGCAGGAATCCGCGCGTCCGCCTGGCCCCCATGATCCACGGCGGCGGCCATGAGCGCGGGATGCGCTCCGGAACACTGAACGTGCCCGGTATTGTCGGATTTGGAAAAGCCGCGGAACTTGCGCTTCGCAACTTCGAAACGGAAAACAAGGGAATCGCGTTACTTCGGGATCGGCTCTGGAATGGTATTCGGGAGCAGCTCGATGAAGTTTATCTGAACGGACACCCCACTGAACGCGTTTCCGGAAATCTGAACGTCAGCTTCGCTTACGTTGAGGGCGAGTCACTGATGATGGGGATGAAGGAGCTCGCGGTTTCAAGCGGCTCCGCCTGCACGTCAGCAAGCCTTGAGCCTTCCTACGTGCTGAAGAACATGGGCGTGGGTGATGATCTTGCGCATACGAGCATCCGCTTCGGGCTCGGGCGCTTCACCACCGCAGAAGAAATTGACTTTGCGATTAAAAAGGTGGTTGCCACCGTTCGCCGACTGCGCGATCTCTCGCCACTTTACGAAATGGCGAAAGAAGGTATCGATCTGAAGTCCATTCAATGGACAGGTCACTGAGGAGAGGGAAAATGGCTTATACAAAAAAAGTAATTGATCATTACGAAAACCCCAGGAATGCGGGCTCTCTCGACAAGAACGCGCCGAACGTAGGCACCGGCATGGTGGGCGCACCCGAATGCGGCGACGTGATGCGCCTGCAGATCGAAATCGACGAAAAAACAAACACCATAAAGGACGCCAAATTCAAAACATTCGGATGCGGCAGCGCGATCGCGAGCTCCTCGGTAGCCACCGAGTGGGTGAAGGGCAAAACCCTGGACGAGGCGCTTTCGATCAAAAACACGGACATCGTGGAGGAACTTTCCCTGCCTCCGATCAAAATCCACTGTTCCGTCCTGGCCGAGGACGCAATTAAAGCGGCCATTACCGATTACATGGAAAAGAAGAAGGAGAAAAAAGAATGAGCTTGAACGTCACCGAAAAAGCGGTTCGCGAGATCAAGCGAATCCAGTCAAACGACGCCAGCTCCGCGAACGCGTTTTTGCGCGTCATGGTGGTAGGCGGTGGCTGCTCCGGCATGAGCTACAAACTGGGCTTCGACAGCCAGCCCGCGGCGGCCAACGATAAAGTCATCGAAACCGATGGCGTGAAGATCATCGTCGATGCGAAATCATTTCTTTATCTCTCAGGCACCACTCTTGATTTCACGGACGGCCTGAGCGGCACCGGTTTCGTTTTCACGAATCCGAATGCAAAAAGGACCTGTGGCTGCGGATCGAGCTTCTCAGCTTAATACGCCTGGCACCTGCGTAGCATGCGGACTCGCGGCTCAAGGCTACGTGGGCGTTCACGTATGCCATGCGTGCGGTGTTCCTCAGCCGCTGCGTCCAGGTGAAGACCTCTTCGCCTCCTTCGGCCTGGAACAGCGTTTCGCGATCGACAGCGGCCTTCTGGAACGCAGATTCTATGAAATTTCACGTCTGCTTCATCCTGACCGCTTCGCCGCGATTGGTGGAGACGCGCGCAGGAACTCGACCGAGCGCATGACCTTCCTGAACGATGGTTATCGCATCCTCAAGAACGCTGAAAAACGGCGGGAGTGGCTCCTGAACCAACTTGCTCCCGCGGCTTCCCCCTCGAGCGCTCCGAGACCTCCCCAGGACCTCGCCAGCGCCTGGTTTGACTTGCAGGACGATGCGAATGAAGCCGCCCTGAAGGATTTCGAGACCCGCCTTCAAATCACGCAGAACCAGGCACACGAAAGGATCCGGACGTTGGAGCGCGAACTGGACGCTTTGCTCGAGACCGGCTCCAAACCCGGTCCCGAATTGCTGGCCAAAATGAAAGCGGAGCTCCTGTCCGGCTCGTATCTTTCATCCCTGGAACGGGACGTGGAGCGACTCAAAAAACGCCTGTTCATCACTTAAGAGTTGTTCTATTGAGGAGCTGCCATGCTTTCCCTCCAAATCGAATCCAACGCCAACCGGGACGCCAGTCCCATTATCGGCATCGATCTAGGCACCACGAACAGCCTGATTGCTTACGTCCCTCCCTCGGCGGTGGCGCCAGACACGGAAAGACACCCGGTCATCCTGACTTCGCGCGAGGGTGATTCGCTCATTCCGTCCGTGGTGACTTTCGAAGGCGACCGGCCTGTCGTCGGGCACGCTGCCAAGAGAAAGAAAATCTCAGGCGCTCAGGACACGGTGTTTTCCGTGAAGCGACTGCTCGGCCGTGGCTTCGACGATCTGAAGGGAATGGCAGGCACGCTTCCTTATCGCCTCTTGCCGGGAGAAGGCGCCGTTCGGATACAGGTAGGTCAGCGCATTTATACCGCAGTCGAAATTTCCGCGGCAATCCTGAGGGAACTGAAACTCAGTGCCGAAGCCGCTCTCGGAGTCCCGGTGACACGCGCCGTGATCACCGTCCCCGCCTACTTCAACGATAGTCAGCGCCAGGCGACCCGCGCGGCAGGGCGCTTGGCCGGGCTCGATGTTCTTCGAATCATCAACGAACCCACGGCGGCATCATTAGCCTATGGACTGGATCGCAAACGCCAGGGCCTCATCGCTGTTTACGATCTGGGGGGCGGCACATTCGATGTGTCGATCCTCAAGCTCCAGGACGGAATTTTTGAAGTCCTCGCCACCAATGGTGACTCCATGTTGGGCGGGGACGACCTGGATCTCGCGATTGCACAAGCTGCTGCATCTGAAATCGCCGAGCAGACCGGAAAAGACCCGTTCGATGATCCGCAGATGCGCGCGGAACTCCTGCTGGCCTCCGAGAACGTGAAAATCGCGCTGTCCGAGTCCCCGGAAGCCCGGATGAGCATTTCACTGTCCTCGGGCCGCATTTACCAGCGCAAGTGGTCTCGCGACGAGTTCGAGAAACTCGCGCTTCCGATTCTGGAACGCACCCGCGAGCCCTGCCTTCAGGCGCTGGCCGATGCCGGGTTGAAAGACTCTGACCTTTCGGACGTGGTCCTGGTCGGCGGCCCTACCCGCCTTCCACTGGTTCAGCGGACCGCACGTGAGATTTTCGGCCGCGAGCCGAACACCTCAGTTCACCCGGACCAGGTCGTGGCTGCGGGAGCCGCAATCCAGGCGGATATCCTTGCCGGCAGAAACAAGGATTTCCTGCTCCTCGATGTTGTCCCGCTTTCCCTCGGAATCGAGACTTACGGCGGCCTGATGTCCACCCTGATTCCCCGCAATACGCGTATTCCGGCCGTTGCGCGCGAGACCTTCACCACGTTTGTCGATAACCAGACGGGAGTCGATATTCACGTGCTTCAGGGCGAACGCGAGAAAGTGGCGGATAACCGAAGCCTCGCGCGCTTCAAGCTCAAGGGCATCGAACGAATGCCGGCAGGGATGCCGCGCATTGAGGTGAGTTTCCTGATCGACGCTGACGGCATTCTGCAAGTCGCCGCGCGCGACGAGCGCACCGGCAACGAGCAGTCGATCGAGGTTCGGCCCAGCTACGGCCTCACGGACACGGAAGTCGAGAAAATGCTTCTTGCAAGTCTTGAGAACGTCGAAGCCGACGCCGAGTTCCGGCGTGTAGCCGAGGTGAAAAACGACGCCAAAGCGGTATTGATCGCGGCTGAAAAGCGAATTCCCGAGGCGATTCGCCTGCTCAGCAAGGACGAGGTTGCCACTATCCAGGTTTCCATCGCCAATTTGAAAGAAGCCCTCGAGACAAACGATGTGCCCCTGATCCAGGAAGCCAGCCGGAACCTGAATGCCTCGACCGTTCACCTCGCCGAGTTGCTCATGAAAGGCGTGCTGTCCAGCTCTGTCGATGAAAAGCAAAGCTAAGGAGAACCGCCCCTGTGCCGAAAATCACCTTCCTGCCCATGAACCGAACCGTTGAAGCAAATCCCGGCGAGACCATTCTGGACGCGGGACTGAGGGCCGACATCCCCATTCAACACGCCTGCGGCGGTTATTGCGCCTGCACGACCTGCCACGTGATCGTGAAAGCAGGAGGAGCAGCGCTGTCTGAAATCGAGGAATGCGAAGAGGAGCGTCTGGAAAGGGCGAACGGCCTTACGCTGCATTCCCGACTGGCCTGTCAGGCGCGTGTACGAGATGATGTTACAATCGAAGTAGTCAATCTCGAGGACTGAAGAGAGTGAGAAATCCGGTGAACAATCTGATGACAATCCGAAAATTAATGATTTTGGCGAGTACGTTTCTCTTTGCGGCGTGCACGCAGCAGCCCTCAACCAGCCTCACCGCCGAAGCGCAAGCCGCCCCCCCGTCGGGACTGAAGACGTTCACGCTCAGAATTCCCGGCGAGCCCGAGACCCTGGACTGGAATCTCGCACACACTCCCATCGAGACGTACATCCTGATGAACATCATGGAAGGTCTGGTGACCTTCGATGCGCAGATGAAGGTCATCCCTTCTCTGGCCAAGAACTGGCTGGTCAGCCGTGACGGTCTCACTTACACGTTCAAGCTTCGGGATGACGTGAAGTGGTCCGATGGCGTTCCACTTAAAGCGGCTGACTTTGTTTACAGCTGGAAACGGCTGCTCTCGCCGCTCACGGCGGCCTCTTACGCCTATTTTCTTTTCGACGTCGAGGGTGCCGAAGCGTTCAACAAAGGTACCATCAAGGACTTCGCGCAAGTCGGTGTGAAAGCTCTCAATGATCGCACATTGCAGGTGAAACTCCTGAAACCCGTGGCGCACTGGATCAGCATTCCGACCTTCTGGGTGACCTTCCCTCTGCGCGAAGACATGGTTGCAAAACACGGCACCGGCTGGGCAAAGCCAGGCGCAATGCTCACGCTCGGCCCCTACATGCTCGCGGCGCATGACATGGATTCCAAGATCATCCTGAAAGCCAATCCGACCTATTACGGAAAACGCGGCAACATCGATCAGGTCGTGGCGCTCATCGTGAACGACGCGTCGACGGCCATGACGCTCTATGAAGCGGGAAAAATCGACTTCCTAACGGACATCTCGACTCTCGACCTCAAGCGAATGGCCGGAAACAAAGACCTGAAGAGATTCCCCTATCTCAAGACGGGTTACCTGGGCTTTGTCACCAGCAAATACCCGATGACCAATCCGAATTTCCGCCGCGCGGTCGCGATGGCCATCGACAGGAATCGCCTGGGGGAAATTCTTCACGGCGGGCAGCAAGCCGCAAGTTCCTTCGTGCCACCGTCGATGCTGGCTCACTCGAAAGGTCTCGGGCTCCCCTATGACCCGATCAGAGCGAAACGGGAACTTCAGGCTGCAGGCGTCGATCTGGTCCGTCCGCCTACGGTCGAGATCGTGATGCCGAACTGGGACAAGGCGGTCACGATCGGACAGTTCATTCAGGGTGAATTAAAGAAAAATCTGGGAATCACCGCCGTTCTGCAACCGTTTGACCACAAGACCTTCCGGGCCCAACTCGATCTTCACGCATTCGCACTGTTCGAATCGAGCTGGAGCGCGGACTATCCGGATCCGGACAACTTCCTTTCGCTTTTTCTGAGCGACACCGGAAACAACCGCACTACGTGGAAGAATGTGAAATATGATCAGCTCGTGCTCAAAGCGCGTTATCACCAGAACGCCAGGGAACGGGAAAAGCTCTATCTGGAAGCGCAGAAGATCCTGCAGGAACAGGAGGCGGTCGTGCTTCCGCTCTATTACGAACCGAACATGGCGCTAGTCCGCTCCCGCGTGGAAGGCCTGGAACTGAACCCCATCAATTACCTGCTGCTCCGTAAAGTGATGCTGAGAGATTGATCGAGCACTGAAACTCGCTCACATGAGACGGCCTCTATTCATACTTGCGATCTCCGCATGTTTTACTGCACTGCAGATTTCGGCTGCCGTAGTCCTTGCGCCTTCGGGCGACGAGCCGCTCTCAAAATACCAGCAGGTGAGTCCGCCCGAAGGCTGGCAGGATTCCGTCGCTGAATATCCGGACCTTCTGAAAAAGTATCTGCGATTGAACAACTGGGACTCTCTCAGATATTTCGAAATCGCGCGAAACGGTTACCACTCGCCTGCCCCAGAACTCCTCTCCCGCGAGGATCTTGAAAAATTCAGGGCTAATGTAGTCTTTTTTCCGGGTTATCCGATCCTGGCCCGCATCTTAAGCCAGGTTACCGGGGCAGCCATCCAGATCGCCCTTCTGCTTGTGGCGCACCTCTCCACTTTCGCGTTCTGGATTTTCTTCTTCGGGTTTCTCCAGGTTTTGAAGCTGGATCGCGTGAGCAGCTCATTGCTCGGGCTCTGGGTTCTTGCGTTTCCGACCGCCTTCTACATGACCATGGGTTATAGCGAGTCACTCTTTCTGGCCTGCATGATGGGCTATATCTATGGAACCGAAACAGCTGTGACCGCAAGTTCCCGGACCAGGGGCTTTCGCATCGTGGCTTGGAGCCTCACCGGCCTTCTTGGATTCGGAATGTGTTCCACTCGCCTGATGGGCTTGCCGATATTGCTTTATCCGGTACTCCGGCAATGGGCTCAAAACAGATACTCGGGCGAAAGGCCCCCGTCTTCAATGCGAAAGGACCTGTCTTGGGCGGTGGCCGCGACAGGAATCGCATTTCTTGGAACGGCCGGATTCTTCCTCTTTTGTCAGCTGGAGTTTGGCCGCTGGGATTTTTACATGATCTCGAGCCGCGTGGGCTGGGGCGTCTACCAGGATCCCTGGGCGGTATTCCGCCCGCTCAATTATCTTCCACGTTTCTTCTTCGAAACAACCGAATTGTCTCTCGATCGAAGCATCGCGCCCATGACCATGATCGGCCTCTTGCTGGCGATGCGCTCGGACCCCGCATGGAAAGTACGCGCCGGCTTCTACTTCTCGGTGATTTGCATGCACTATCTGCTGGTCTCGTCCAAAGCCCATGCTGATTTCATCAGCGTGGCACGACATGGCCACACTTTGTTTATTTTATTGGCGCTCGCCTTTGCTCACCAACCCGGGTTCTCCCTTCGCTGGAATCCAAGAAGCCGCCGATTCTGGGGTTACGCTTTCCTTCTCCTCCTGTTGCTGGCGATACAGATCTATATGACGATCCGGTTCACTCGAGGCCGATGGGTCGAATAACCGGTCCCATAATCGCATCGCACAATCTCCTCAACAGCTGACCAGGTTTTTTTAATGTGTCGCGAGCGACACTGCTTCATTTATTGAACAAGTCTTCGCCGTCAAGGGCGGCATAAGCTTTGCTCCTTCTTCAGTAATAACGGAGGAGAGTATGAAAGCCACTTATCAAAATTTCGTATTCGCTTCCGTAATGTTTATATTGGGAGCCATCGCCGCACCACGAGCCACGTTCGCAGCCGATCCCCAGATCGTGTATTACACGATCAAAAACGGGCATTCGATTCAGGGCACCCTGACGGACAAGAAAAGCATCGAAAGCCTGATGACGACTGAAGAACGCGCTTGCGCTCTCAAACAATTGAAGGCACTGGCTGCTTCAGAACCATTCAAGCAGGAAAAAGCCGCCGTAAACAAGGTTTGGCTGAATTATGTGACAACATCGACAGCCTTGGAGTTCAGGGCTAAAGCGATCTTTCATGACCACAAAGGCAAAAGCAAAGAACTTGTTCTGATTTTCGTGCACACGCCCGGCACTGCGTGCGCCATCAACACGACGCAAGACATTGATAACGAAATCACCAAAAAAGTCGCGGCCTGGAATGCCGACAAAGCGGCGGTAAACTCGTTCCTGGACGTCTTGCAAGAGCTGAAGGTGCAAGACTCGAAAACCGGATCAGCTGTTTCCGACCGGATGCTGGGAAAGTCCTCGGATTCATCAGCAGCGAATTCCGCTTCGATCCCAACCGTGGGTTCGATGGCAGCTGCAAGATAATCCTTCTCATTTTTTTTGTTCCACTCAGGTCATTCCGGACACATTGTTCTTTGTCTCGCGAATGACAAATCCGTGAACAGGTCCGGAGACAGACTAAGGCGAAATCAGCTTTGTTTCAGCGGTTTCGATGCGCAGCGGGGCTGGCCGCCGCTTTGCAATAGTTCCCTGCAAACATGAACAAGAGGGGATTTATGAAATTTCTGAATACTTCGTTTATCGCTGCATTGGCTTTGATTGCCTTCACTCCCGCCACCACTTTCGCCAAATCAGGAAATGCCGACTTCAGCGTTTCGACCGGCGCCAACGAAGGCGGCAACGCCTTCAAGGTGGATTTCGATGCAGCGGACGATTATGGACGAAAATTCGGAATCGGGCTTGAAGGCGGAAGGACCGAACGAGTCAGGGCAAAACTTGCTATTTTTCCGGATTTATATCGGGAAGGTAACGTGAAGGTCAATGTCGCCGAATTCGATATCAACAACTCCTCTCACAATAACGGCGACAGCTCGCACTCTCAGAAGTTTTCCGTGATCAGTGCCTCGCGAACCGGCCAGCGCGACCTGAAGGATGATTTCAAGCTCAAAACAGAACTCATCGCTGCTCTCACGCAGCTGGACCAGGACATCACGCGTGGCGAGAAAACCCTGTCTGGCTCAGGTTTCGGGATCCAGGCGGGCGCCAAGGCGTCTCTCACCAAAAAACTATCTGCAATGACGGAAGCCGAACTCAGAATGGCCGTGAATCTGATCGGATCACTGAACGATGACATCGGGCCCACGAAGGAATTTTCTGGCGAGCTCCTGGTCAAACGCACGAGCGGACGCCGAATCTACGGCGGTATGAAAGCCAGCTCGAGCTCCTTTGGAGTCCAAGGCGAAAGAGAACGGAACGAGTTTATCGGTGCGACTGCCGGAATTGCGTTCTAATCCTTCAATACAGACTGTTAAGATCCTAAGTAGCTGTAATTACGACGCAACCCAAACGTTCGACTCGCAATTCTAGTACTTGAGTAATATTGTCAAACAGCCGACAATAGACGTATGGGTTCGCGTCAGGGCCGGGGACGACTCAGCATTTGGGGATTGTTCGGGATTTCCGCAGTTTTCGCGTCGGCATGCTCTCCCACCATCATGCGCCTTCCGAACGAAGCACTCACTTCTGAGGAGATGCGGATCAGTTCTCTTGCAATCTCTCCGACAACAAAAACGCTGGCCGCGGGCAATAGTTTTACCTTTGTCGGGAGCGGAGGCGTGCCCCCCTACACCTACTCGGTCGTGTCCGTCGGCGGAGGATCGGTCGACCCCGCTACGGGCGCCTATACCTCTCCAGTAACGCCAGGCGTGTACACGATCCGTATCACTGATCACGCCGGCGGAACGTCAGATGCCACCGCCACCGTGAATCCTGCGGTGACTATCAGTCCGCTCTCCCTCACCGCGGTGATTGGATCAAACTACCCCTATCCCATTCAAGGACAAGGAGGAGTACCGAGCTATGATTATTCGATGCTCTCTGGGTCGGGCTCCGTGGATCCCTCCTCTGGAATGTACACGACCCCCGCGTCGCCAGGGCTGTCCACCGTCAAGGTCACTGACTCCATCGGCAACTCCGCGAATGCAATTATCAACAATATTCGATTCAGAACAAATGGGGCGGTAAAAGCCGCGGTAACCGATGGCACTTCCTGGTATATCGGTGGGCAGTTCTCCGCCGTGAATCCGCTGAATGCTCCCAGGATCATCGCACTCGACCTGACAGGAAATCCTCTGCCCACTTGCGATCTGAAGACAGGTTTCGATTCAGGCATCACCGCCATCGTGAAGAGCGGCTCTTCGATTTACGTGGGGGGCTACTTCACGCGATACCAAGGGCAGCCGGCCAATTATCTGGCGAAGCTTGACGCTACTACTTGTGCCCTCGACACCAATTTCAGCCCTCCCGATTCGAACGGATTCGACGGAGCGGTCCACGCCATTGCGGTGAATGGCACATCGCTCTATCTCGGAGGCGCTTTCACGGCGTATAAAGGGATTGCGAATTCGGCGAACTATCTTGCCAAGCTCGATCTCGCGTCAGGAGAAATTGACACTGGTTTCAGCCCAGCAGGCGCCACCGCAAACGGATTTGACAATAGCGTGACTTCGCTCGCGATCGCCGGATCATCTCTCTACGTCGGCGGCACTTTCACCGCATACAAGGGCGTGGTGAATTCCGCGAATCGCCTTGCCAAACTTCAGCTCGCCACAGGCGAACTCGATGCCGCGTTCAGTCCCGCAGGCGCTACCGCGAACGGGTTCAATAATTTCGTTAAAGCGCTCGCGATAGAGGGCACCTCGCTTTTTGCAGTCGGCTACTTCACGGACTACAAAGGTGTCGCGAATTCCGCGAACCATCTTGCAAAACTTGATCTTGCGACCGGCACTATTGATACCGTCTTTAGCCCGGTGGGCCTGATAGCGAATGGATTTGACGCTAACGTCGAGTCACTCGCGGTTAAAGATGGTTCTCTTTACATCGGCGGCTACTTCAACTCCTACAAAGGCGTCGAGAACTCCGCGAACTATCTTGCCAAAATCGATGCTGCAACAGGGGCAATTGATTCCGCCTTCAGCCCCATCGGCGCCTCAGCGAACGGTACAAACGGCGCCGTGTACGACATTGCCGCAAATAA
>Ga0154382_161_pt3 | contig 24874 bp, 16 predicted proteins | sample RifGroB1_FD_105626 | JGI IMG/M metagenome (GOLD analysis project Ga0154382, IMG submission 105626) | Bdellovibrionales bacterium GWB1_55_8 | reverse complement strand
CGCAAAACGAGAAACTGCCCGTCATCTTCATCAAAAACGAGTGGCCCGCCTGGCGATTCGCTGAAAACTGGTGGTTTGGCGGAGCATTCAAGAAAGACAGCGAGTGGGCCCAGATCGACCCGCGCTTGCTGGAACTCGTTCCAGAGCACGAGCGGATCATCCTGTCCAAAGCCTTTCCCAGCTCCTTCACGAATGCAAGCCTGCAGTCGGAACTGGAAAAAAGGCAGATCGGCGAACTTTGGGTCGGCGGACTTTTCGCTGACAAATGCGTGACGGCGACCTCGCAAGACGCCCTCGAGAACGGCTACTCCGTGATGCTTCTGCCGGACACTCTCGTGACTCAAGAGCCAAAGGATCTACCTGCGGCTATCGAGAATCTTCAGAAAAAAGGGGCAACAGTTAAGCTGCTGAGCGCTTCCGCTCCTTGACGTAACGATCTCCTGCTCAAAGTTCCTCTTTCCTGAACTTTCGTGCAATCAGAGCCGAGAAAAAAGGCATGCAAGCGTCACCGGGCTTTTCTTCGTGGAGGGTATAGATCCACTTCGTGATCACGCTGAGCTGCTCAAAAACCCGTTCAGCGTTTTCCGGCGAGATACGAAGCATCTGCTGCTTGCAAAACTGCTGAGGACCGCCTTCTTCTGACACATAGGAATTGATGTGCTGAAGAAAGTACTTCGCGGCACGCCTTCGGATGGGAAGATCACTATTTTCCCAGCTCGGAATCCTGATTCTGTCGGAGAAGAGCTTCAGATAAACCCCCCGCTGTTTGACCAGGCCGATTCCCTTCAATTTTTCCACAAGAGCTGGCTTGGCAGCTGAATCCGATACGTGAAGCTCATCGTAATACAGAATCTTCTTGTAGAGCCGGAATGCCGATTCATCGCTGTTCAGAACATCCAGGTGTTCGGCGCGAAGAAATTCGTATGCTTCTCCGGTACGCCAAACATCTTTCACTTCCGCCGTGACGGCATTTTGAAGGTACATCGAAACATATTCAAATAGTTCGTTTCGGGGTGTTTCATCGTTCTTCAAAGCGTTCGCCCCAGGAGCAAGATTTCGCGCAAAGAAAGCCAACACACATTCTCTCCGCGCATTCGCGTCGAGTTTTGGAAAGATTGCGGACAGGAATGCCATCGTCGGCGGATGGCCGGTTGCTATCTTCCTGAAATTGATTTCGGTGGTGCCGAGGACTGATTGGCCTCCGAAGAACTGATACTGAGCACCCACGGTTTTAATGCCCTTGGCGGTACGATGAGCTTTGAGAAAATCAGAAAACACGGTCTGCGGATCTACTTTTGTCATAATATTATAGTGAATTCGCCTTCCAGAACCGGCCCGATTTCAACTACATAGCCATGGTATTATAATTTAATTATAACGCGATAGGAATTTGCGCATCCATTCGTTGAAACACTGACTCAGGTGGTCTATCTATCGGGCAGGCTTTAAACGGAGGAAGTGAATGAAACTCTTCAATGCAATTCCAGTAGTTGCCGTCCTGATTGCGGGACTGATCGGTACCCAAACCGCCTTTTGTGATGGCGGTGGCGGTTATGAAAGCAACGGCAACGAGGGCAATGGCACTGCTGAAGCGCTTTTGCTCGATTGGGAAACTCTTGCTGATTTGGAAAATAATTTAGAGCAAGACGACGGCGACATCACCGAACATGTGATCGGCGGAGGCATCGAAGGACATTGACTTGCTGTAAGCGGAAATAAAAAACCCCACATCGTAGGAGCCTCAGGTGGAACTGAGGTCGGATGTAGGGCAGGTCTGGTAACCCTGCCCATCTCATATCCCAAGCCTACAAAGTTGTGAAGAGTGAACTCATCATTCTGGCTAAGTGCTGGAAAGGGATAGCTATATGCTAAAAATGGGCAGTGTTTTGTCTTTTTGCCTCTTAGGTGCGCTGAGCGCTGGTTGCGGGAGCGATCCCGATTCTTTTCGACGCGCTACTGAAACGGCCTCGGATGTCGCTGGCATCCCGGGCGTTCACCTTGAATATCGGGACGGCAGTGCTGAAGCCCGAGTGATCGCTGACGCCCGCCCTAATGAATACAAAGTGGTACTTCGATGGCTGTGGGAGCGGCCGCTCGACGGCTTTTTTGTCATCACTCGTTTCGAGGCGGATAAACCGGAATCCAAACAGATCGTTGCGACTCTTTCTTCGAATGTGTTTGAGACCAGTGATCCGTCGCATGTGGAACCCGGTCACACCTATTTCTATCAGGTTGAAGCTCGAGACATTCACGGAAACCGTGAGGCGGTGGGCAGCCCCCGAGCGGAGATTCCCCTCGATTTTGTCATTTCAGGAACCATCGACGGTCGCACCCTTCGGCACCACACGAGCGATGAAACCAGGAATATCCGGATTGCAGGCTATCACCGCATTTTTTTTGAATCCGGTGCTGTTTTACGCCATTTTGACTACGATCTTGTTTTGCAATCAAATGAGATCATCTCGGATGGCGCTCAGATCGAGAGCTTTCCCGAGACCTCGAAAGCCGACCTCAACCAGAATGGAAAAAACGCAGGGCACGTACAGGTCCTGGCAAAATTCGGCAGCGGCTCACTCGAAATAGTTTCGCGGGGACAAGCCGGCGGCGATGGACCCAGAGGAAGCGATGGCGCAACAGGCGCTCAAGGGCCCAGGGGCGCCGATGCAGAAACTTACCTCAGTGGCGGTTGCGCACGCTTTCATGCGGACTGGCCTTCAAACCTGGGAGAGAGCTGTTCAACCAGATGCAGCGCCAACGCCACCTCAGGCGGTCAGGGAATTCAAGGCGGGGCCGCAGGCTCCGGACACCCTGGAAAGAAGGGTGGCGATACGGGGGTCGTTCATGTGCAGATCACAGACGCCTCTGAGCTCAAATTAGAGCCCAAAATTATTCCAGGAACTGGCGGTAAGGGGGGCGATCCCGGAACTCCTGGAGCCGGCGGTCCAGGCGGACTACCGGGCGATTCACGAGGTAAGTGCGGCTCCCCTACCTCGGGACCAGCCGGATTGACAGGAGTGACCGCCGATCCCGGAGCTCCTGGTCCAAACGGCACTTTTTCCCCTGTGTGCGTTGAACTCGGCCCTCATCGCAAAGACTGCAAATAACCATTCAAACCAACTTTATTGGAGAAAACATGTCTAAATTCAATCATTCAAAACATCTTGTATCAGCCTGCCTCTTAATCGTCAGCCTCTTCGCGGGTTGCAGCCGTGAAAACGCCGGAACAGAACCGAGCTTCTCGCCTCGCTACGAAGCCTCGACGCCGCTCAGAGAGATTCAAGAGACAATATTCTCGTATCAGATGGCTCAAGCCATTGACGATGTTCAAAATCCGGCCGTACTCGGACAACTCCTCGTTGCCTCTATGGAACAGAACAATCAGGAGAGTTCAGACAATGATTATTTTTCGCGCCTTTTGAAACTGGATAAAGACCAGATCATTGAGGCCGCCGGTTTTGTCGTCGGCAATAAGCAAGCGCCGGCAAGACTCGCCCTGGATAGCGTCGACATTCTGGGAAGCGTGCCCAGCGCTCTTGATCTTTTGCAACTCATAGAAAGGGCAAAAAGCAATCTCAGAACGCTGAGTCTGGATGCGGCCCAAATAAAATTTGAGAAAGCTCTCTTTCCTTTTCAGAAGAACATCCTCAACCATGTTCACAAATCCTATCAGGAGCTCGAGGCCTCGGGTTACCGCAAGAAGGTAGACAGGATTATTGACGTCGGCCTCGGCAAGGCGAAAGTGAAGATCAATGCGTCAGTCGGTGAGATGGCCGAGGACCTTCCGAAAGACCTCAGAATGTTCACCGATATTCGTGATCTTCTGAAAATTCTGGACCAGGAATCCGGCAAGAATTCAAAAACCGACGTCAGCAGAGTTATTAGCCGTCTGGCGCGTTTTTCAAACGAGGATATCAAGGTCACGCGGGAAAACGTGCGTGAGCTTGTCAGCAAGAGCGAACTCAGCGCAGACGAAAAACTAAGTCAGTATTCGTCGGCAATCAGGAAGGTGGACGCCGCCATTGGCCTCGGGGGTATCATCGTCGGAAAAATTCTCGACAAGCCCGAGGAAGCGCGGAAACTCGTCACGATCGCAACCGGGGTGATGAAGATCATCAAAACCAGCTCGGATTTCAACGTCGGGAAAATCGGTGCACAACTTGCTACTGGGGACATGGTCGGCGCGGTGGCTGACGTTCTGGGTGGTCTGCTTGCGTCTGGACCCACGATCGAGGAGAGCCGTCACCAGCAAGTAATGGAGGCGCTTGAGATGATCCGCATGGATATCGCCCAGTTCAGCGCCGAGGTAAGCAGACGATTCGATGCCGTGGATTCCAAGCTTTCAATCATCAGCAATGATTTGTCGACTCTTCTCCAGGAGGTGGGAAAAGCCAACGCGAGCCTGGCGGATATTCAAAGTCAGGTGACGGCCCTTTCCATGAAGGTCGACACGGTTGCTCTCATGATGCTTCTGGGACTGAACGATATCATGGATCTTCAATTCAGTCGTGATTACAGCCAATGTCTCGGGCTCCTCTCGCAAACCGCGCAGCAGGTCGCCACTACGGAGGCCTATGTGCTCGGGTGTCTGGACGCGTTTCAACAAAGAGCTTATGTGTCCTCCCGGACCCCCACCAGAACCGGAAAGCTACTGCCAGGCGCGAGCGCTGAAGAAAAACTCCGGATTCTGGCGGAAGCCCCCACGGAGCTCGCGCTCGCTCCGCTGATGGCGATGGTGAAAGAATACACAGGATCCAGAACGGCCTATGAGGTCATTAATCCGAAGGACTTCGTCATGGGCGCTCAGAGCTATCTCGAAATGTCTCGCATTCATTACAAGATGCTTTCCACCTCACCCCAGGCAAAAAAAGCCAGAGCGCAGGCCGTCGAGCAGATGGCGGCACTCGGGCGATCATTTCGTGAGGCACTCGCATTCATGGGCCAGACAGACGTCATTGAGCGTCTCCTGTCTGTCTACGAAACAGAACTTTACGGCTACATGGGTGACCTCGACGCCCGGCGTATCGCGGAGATTCAACTCATGCGCGAGATGTTGGACCAGATATTCAGGATCACGCGTTCGACTGAGCGCTTCAGTGACCTGAGGCTCTTGTCTTTATTCTCGGGCGAAGGGAAAGGCTTCTTCACTCCGACTGAACTCCGGAGCTTTGGCACAGAGTGCGCCTCTCTGGAAGAATCTCCAGATGCGCTGGAACCGAAGAAAACAGCGTTTCGCGCGCGCGCGCTTCAATCAATCGCTCTCATGCGATCTGTGATCTTTGATCTGAAAGTGCGTGGCGAAAGCCGGCCACCACGATCCATGGTCGATGACACTCTGGAAAAAATACCCGCTTTCGTCGCACTGAAGGAATAGCGGGCTGGCGGCAATTTCGCGGAAAGAATCTCAGGAAACGCTCTTCCCCAACACGCCGCCCAAACCCTGAACAAACGAGCGCATTCTGGCTTCGAACTCGGGAATTACGGAATCCTTCACCTCTGGCAGTTTCAGGAGGGCTTCACCCCAGGCACGGAGCTTCGGCATACCTTCCCAATGTTCATCGTTCGCCAATTCCTTGAAGAGGAACAGTCGCATGAACAAGGGCGCAAAAGTGCTGTCCACCAATGAGAATTCGGAACCGCGAAAATAGGGTCCGGAACTCACTACTTTTTCCACTCGAGCCAGAGCCGCGAAGAGTTCGTTCTTCGCGGAATCGAGATTCGCACGGCTCTCTGCCGTGTAAATGCCGTATTGCATCCCGAGAAGCTCCGATCCGTACTCAATCCAGGCACGCTCAAGAGCCTTTTGCAAAGGATCTGAGGAATGCAAAGGCGTCCCGATGGTTTCGTCGATGTATTCATTGATGACGGCGGACTCAAATACCGCAACCGGTTCAGGAGCCTTGCCATGCACCAGAAGAACCGGCACCTTGCCCAAGGGCGAAGCCTTTGCAAACCATGCCGGGGGGTTCTCTAGATCTTGAATGAAGGTCAATTCAAATGGCGCGCCCTTGTGCTTGAGCGTGATCACCGAACGTTGAACAAAAGGACATAACGGGAAACTGATCAGTTGGAGCTTCATAGGGGAACTCTAGCTCAGATTTTGAACATTTTTCCTGAATTTTTTCGCGAAAATGCCGTCTTTGAACAGCCATTTGCTTATTGCTCTTACGGTGCGCTTTCGTTTCCCTGATAATCCACGGAAGTAATCGCATATCGAGTCGTCCCGCCGGGGTCGCCGGCCCAATCAACGTATTTCGCGGTTCCCTTGGGCACGGATACAATCCGGGTCTGTTGAACGACAGGCGGAACGCCGCCGTCCCGAGAGTAAATGTTGTAGTGCCTTATCAGCGTCGAATCGGCAGGCTCAGTCCAAGTCAGGGTGTACTGTCCCGCCGCCGTTGCAGGCGCTTGTTGATGAGCATAGCTGAAATCAGATGGAGCGGCTGGTGAGGTGATATAAAAAGGCATTTTTCGGCCGGGCTGCGCGGGATACGAAGTTTCCATTGCCTGTGATATCACCGTGCCGGAGCCATCCAGCGTCACCTTCCAGGTATTGCTTAGCGTGTGACTTTCCAGTCCGCTGTGCTCGAGCGAGGTGATGGCGTAATACAGGGTCGTGTTATTTGCCTGCGATACGTCAAATGCCCAGGATGTTTCAGTCCAAGTCCCGCATTCGTTCACTCCTGAGCAGTTATTGTAATCAGTCGTACCGACGGGGCTCCAATTGGTGTTGTCGCTCGATCTCCAGATTCGGAACAGTTTGACCTCACGGGGGGATGGCGGTCGATCCGCTGTCTCGTTTGGCCATCCTCGTTTCGAGTAGGTCCTGGGATTCGTATGATTCGGGCTTCCTATCGTACCCTGGTTGAAATCCCAGGTGATCCGGACATTCGACCCGCTTTTTGAGGCACTCTTGATTTCCGGAGGATACGGATAGTAGGCTACGGCCCAGAAGATGTCAGGACGATTGTCGTAAGTCCCGATCTTTGAATTCAGAAATGTGGAGTGGAACGCGATTTTCGTCCCATCCGGGCTTTGCGCAGGCCTGGGAATTGAATTGTACTCGAAGCTGGATCCGGCGTAGGTGCCGCCGTTGTTATATAGAGTATGAGTGAACGCGACAACTGTCGTAGTTGCCTCGTCCGAACGATTCGCGGTATAGACCTTATCGCCGCTGTAGTCGCTTCCGCTCGCTCCGAAAGAGCTCACGAACCAGTCGCTCCATCCATGCCAGTCATTGTGCTGAACGCCGCCGATCCCGAAGGCGTTTTTGTAGATTGTGTGTGTGGTTAAATCCTCGATTCCAGGACTGATCGGATTGGCGTCGCCATCGGAATACAACATGTATTTTCCCCAGCGATCCGGCTGATTGTGACTCCAGTAATGCGAGACTGGATATGGCTTGATTCCGTATCCGGAGTTTTCCGGACCCGCCTCTCCAAAGTCATAAGGCGCGCTTCGATCAGGAGTATGAAGAGGTCCACCTGAAACATCCGAACCCGTTAATTGAGCCTTCCACCAGGTACTTGATCCGGAAGGCATGAAGAAATACCGGTAAATACTGTCAGGAAACAGCAGGAGGAATGCCTGGGCGCTGTGGTAAGTGACGATGTTCTCGGGAGTTGTCCCCCAATAAGCCCCGTCGTGTCCGAAGTTGATCGAATAACCATTCGCCAGGTCCTGGGTGGCAGCGGCATCGGGATATACAGTTGCAGGATAGTTATAATAAACTCCAGTTGTGTAAGACTGTGTCGCCAAGATCTTCTTTCCGTCCTGCGATAATCCGTTCGAGTAAAGCTTCATCGCGACTGCTGTGCCGAAGTTGATATGTGAGGATTTTGTTATGCCGGTGTCCGATACGACAGCCTTATAGAGGGTGTCCGCCGCCACGCCGGTGTTTCCTGCCCTGGTTCTTCCGAACATGTAATACGTATCTTCCAAAATCGGCGACCAGGGGAACCAGTTGGTCTGCTCATCCACTCGTGAAGGTCCATCAATGACCGGACGCAGAAGACTTCCGTCCGTGTTAGCCAGCATCCACGCCGTCCGGCCGTCCAATCCGGTGTAGGCTCCGGTGAACACCTTGAGGGCGTCGGACATCACGAGGCCGTACGCCATGCGCTTACCATTTGCCGACCACGGGGTCAGCGCGATGTCGGCGTGATAAGTGCTCGAAACGGCCGGAGTATTGCTCATCCGCCAGACTTCGTGGCCGGTTGTCACATCCGTGTAGGACAGTGTCTGCGGTTGCCAAAGATACGGGTTCGATGATTCCGCTGTCGTGTAGGTGTTTGTTCGCTGTCTGGCCTTGCGTGAAGTCATCTCGTTGAGATTTTCAACTGCCGGAGGAAATTGGACTGTGACTATTGCGCTGATTGGCGCGGTTGATATGTCCTGGATGGAAATCACCCGTCCGCATCCGGAAATGATTCCAGCGCAAATTGATAGAGCGATAATTAACCTGAGTGCCGTGACCTGCAAAGGCCTTCTCCCGAGTTCGATATATAGAGTTTCGGCTTCTTGAGAGCAGGAGAATAGCTGTGTCCAGCTTGACCACTGACGCAAATTAAAGAGCGCAGTCTGTCAGTTCTGACACACTACTCGCGCTCCCCGGTTCATTTCATAATTAAGTGGAATAAATTGGGGGACTTTTTGCGGCAACGAATAGCTGTGCAAGCTTCTGTTTGTGCACTCATCCTATCGAGTTTGTTTTCCGGCTGCAGCCGGGAGGTCATTCTAAGCAGCGGCGTGGATCTTACCCCGGAACTTACTGAAGATAGCGCACCTCCGATCCCTCCCACTCCTCCGGATTCCATTGCCCCGACGGTGAACGCGTTCAGCATGCCGAGCACTTCGGGATCCCTTATCGTTTCCATCAACGAGTTGACCGTGACCGACAACGTGGCAGTCACCGGATATAAGATCACTGAAAGCGCCACCGCCCCCTTGCCCAACGCCTCAGGCTGGTCCCCGACCCAGCCCACCCAATATGTCTTTTCCGCTTCGGGATCCAGGACCGCTTACGCCTGGGCCAAAGATGTGGCGGGAAATGTCTCGAGCAGTCTTAGTGCCGCCATCACAATCACTCTTCCCCCTTCCGCACCGATCACCACCTGCGGTTACCTGAACCAGGCGAACACGACTTACATCCTGCAGAATGACGTTTCTTCGGAAGGAACCTGCTTTTTCATCATCGCTCAGGGAGTGGTCCTCGATCTGAACGGACATACGGTTACCTATGACAACGCCGCCCCGCTCTCGGTCGCGAACGGAGATTTTGAAAACGCAGACACATGGGATCTTTCTTCCGCACCCGATGCCGCCATTGTGCCTGGAAGTTTCGTGAAGCCGGTCACTCTGTTTTCTGGCAGCCAGTCATTGCGATTCAACGTTCCGAATGTGAACCAATCCATATCCTCGACCTCGCCACTGGCACTGGAACCGAACACGACCTACTCGCTTTCAGCCATGATGTACAACCAGGTGAGCGACCCCGCAACTCTCTATGTGGAACTTGCGGGAACGGCCATTCGCGCGAGCAAAACCGGCAAGACCTGGCGCGGATTCCAGTATACCTCTGTTACATTCACCACCGGTGCAAACCCCGACCCCGTTACCATTGTGGCCGGACTGGGTGACGCCAGCACTGGCGGAACAGGCTCCGTCTACATCGATGACATTCGTATTCAGCGAACGCGTGTCGCTGGCGTGGCCGTCGGACCGGCTTCCTGGCAGGGAACTTCGGTCATTTCGGACGTCATCCAATTCGGTAACGCCGAGTATTCCACGATCCGCAATGGCACGATTCAACAGGGACAGAGTAAATCAGACTGGGCCAACGCCATCAGAATCATGGAAAACTCCGGAACTGGCTGGAAGGTCCACGATCTGACCTTGCGTGCGGACGGCGCAAACAGCAAAGCAATCAAATCAACCAACGGTAGAAACGTGCAAATCTACGGTAACCAGATCTACAACCCGCAACGGGCCATCATCTCGCGTGATGCGTTTGACGGTGCAGCCGTGCACATTGACTACAATGGTTATGGAAACTCGATTTACAATAATACGATTCATGAAGGCGTTCAAACCGGTATCAAGCTGTCACAAACCGCCGGTCAGACTCAGAATGAGGTATTTGGAAATTCGATCACGCTCCAGACACGCTACACGAATGACTTCGCCATCGTGGCCGGAGGCTCGAAGATTTACAACAATACCATCAACTGCGGGTCCGGAAGCAATAGCTGCCGAGGGCTGGGCATCGGCGGTACCGGCACGGTTATTTTCAACAACGTCGTGACGGTGCAGGAGCTGGAACGGAACCAGGAGTACAACGGCTGTTCACTGGGTGGAGCCTATGGCATGCAGATGGAAGCGGACAGTCACGATCTCGACGTGTACGGAAACACCGTGACCGCGAACGCGGGGGAATGTGAAGCGTATGCTTTCCGGGCGAACCCCAAGGCGGAAAACGGCACATACAGTTCGAACAATGCGATTCATGACAATACGTTCATCGCTGTTGCCAGCGGTACTGCGAGGGCGGCCACCATCAAATACAGCGCCTTGAGCACCGAAGACGTGAACGTTCATCATAACGTTTTCCGCACGAATCACCGCTGGATCTTCGTCGATGGTGGCGGTCCGGTCGTGAACCCGAGCTTCACAGGGAACCACTGGGAAACGACAGGAACACTCCCCTCACCATTTCAGCCTTTCGAGGTCTTTACATGGGCTGACAGCCACTTTACTGGCACCTTTTATGGCAACACTTATGGATCGGGTGATCAGGCACGCTTTGAAAACGAAGGCTTCAGGTCTTCCGCCGGGATGACGCTGGATCCTTTGTCGAGCATGGGCGTGGCGCCGTGAGGAAGGGGCATTGATTTTCGCAAGATGATCCACGTTGGACAATGACCGATCCGGTAAGTTAATGTCCTGGTGCTTGAAACCTGAAAAGACCCTGCTATTACCTTTGCTTCTGCTGTTTTTTACAGCCTGCGCTACACCGCCACTGCCTCCGCGGAGCACTACGGGCGCTTCCATGCCCTCCTGTCGGACAAAACTTGAAGTCGCTCCGGGCAGTCCTCTCGAACTGGCCTTCGTGAGCGATACGCAAGAGCCGATCTGGCTCGAAAAATTATGGCTCAAGACGGATAACAATCGGCACGTCACCCGACGACTCTTCGAGTCTATTGCCAGGACTCGGCCTCTCGCGCTTTTCCATGGAGGCGATTTGGTCGCCTCGGGATCGTCCGCCTCGGATTGGAGAGGATTCTGGGAAGCGTTTGCTCCGGTAAATGCAGCAGGCACGCCGTTTTTCGCGACCCCGGGAAATCACGAGTATCTGTTCTGGAGCGGGCGTGGAAAGCGCCATTTTCAGGAACAGTTCGCCGCAAACGGGTGCACCTTCCAATCCATTGGAATCGGAAATGTCACGGTACTCCTCGTGAACAGCAATTTCTCGAAAATGAGCGAACAGGAAGCAGCCGACCAGGACCGCTGGTTACTCGCTGAACTTGCTGCATTGGAGGCCGATCCTCACATGGAAGCGGGAATCCTCATTACCCATTATTCTCCCTTCACGAATAGCACGATCGTGTCCCCCTCGCAGGAAGTGAAAAACAGAATCGTGCCGCCGTTCCTCAAGTCCGGGAAGATGCGGCTTTTCCTGAGCGGTCATGCGCATACGTTTGAGCGCTTTACCGAAAGTGGGAAGCAGTTTCTGGTGATCGGCGGAGGCGGAGGCCTGCTTCAATCTCTTCGCGCCGGTGGACGAGGGTTCTTTCACTACCTTCATGTGAAAATGAGTCAGGGACAGCTTTCGACAATTGTCCGGAAGTACGACAGCAAATCGGACGATTTCAGCGAGACTCTGTGATCACTGACTCGTCGATCTCAGCGCACCAACTCAAGGAGCATCGCGAGCGCCGGCATCAAAATCGACCCGACCATCGCCTCGCCCGCTATCAGTCCGGAAGCCACTGGTGTCGCATACAATAAGAACGTTCCGTCTGCTTTTTGAGAAAATTTGTGCCAGACGGCTGAAATCACGCTTCCCAGAGCAATGGCAATATTCAAGGACGCGGGCAGGATCAACGCAAAGCCCAGCGCGGATGGAATCGGAATCCACCAGAAGCGGCTCACATCATTTCCTTTTGAATCGCGTTTGCGGACAGCCAGGAGAAGTTCAAACAAGATTCCAATCGCGATTGCGATCAGGGAAGCCGTCATGGCGCCACGGGGCAGATATTGAAGCCCCTGCTCCATCACGATCGCAAGAGTGGCGATTTTCAATCCGGTCGGGGCCGCAAGCTGACCGGGATTCAAGCCAACTCCGTAGGTCTTCTCAAGCATGTTGAACATCAGAGGAGTCAGCAGCGCTCCCACGGGAATAATGATCAGCTGAGCAAGAATGAGCGTCGAGAAGCGTCCGCCGAGGCGTTTTGCCACCCAGAACGCGGGCACGACGTTTTCGGAAGAAGCCTGCGGGTTCGCGCTGATGTAGGCGGCGCTCAGGTTTGAACGGATTTGGGTGGGCCAGAGAAGTCCGAAAATAAACTGGGTGGCGTTGGCCATCAACGAAACCGGGCCTGAGCCGGTGATGGCCAATACGCGCAAGCCTGCGATAATCAGGATGGGCTGAATGGCAATGGCAAGCAGCACCTGTGTCCAAGGCATCGAAAACCAGGAACTGGTCAGCCATACCAGAAGCACCACGCTGACACTGATGCCGGTAGCCGTCCACCAGACGGGAATCTCTTCATCAGCCAAAGAGGGCTCTTCCTCCTCTTTTGAAACGTCCCCGAGCTTGCGGTCCCAAATGTTTTTGACAACGGAAATCAAAACACTCGTTAAAGCCGCGGAGATCATCATTGCCGTCGCAGGCCACATCATCCACTGCACCACATACTTGAAATGAGAGGTGGACTGAACGTACTCGGTCGCCTTGCCACAGTTCGCGGTCAGGAAATCCAGCGCCGCCGTTTTTTCGGGGCCCCCAAGAGTACCCACATTACCCAGCGTTGCCAGGCACGTGTCGAAATGGCTTGAGGCTACTCCGGAAAGCGCCGCGTACATGGCCGCTGTTTCGCCGAAAGAATTGACGATCCAGGTTCCAAGCAAACCTGAAAGTCCGACGGACAAGGGCACCAGCATCCCGAGGCCGATGGCCGCAAGCTCAAGCCCCAGGGAGATGTTCAAGGCGGGATTACCCACGATGGGGTGGATGACACCGAGTCCGTCACGCAGGAAAGTGAGAAAGCCGGCTCCGGCCGTACTCATCGTCAAAACGTCACGCTTCACCTTCGTGGCGGCACTTGCGTTAGGATCAGTCAGCGTTTGAGCAACACTCAGCGTGGCCTTGGGGCCGGGCCACGGGAGCGAGCGATCCTTCAAGATGGCACGTCGCGGGAGGATCCCCATGAACACGCCGAGATTCGCGGACAAAAACAGCCAGACGAACATCTGCCAGGTTGTCGGATTGAAGCCGATGTCCCTTTTGAAAACGGTCTGGATATAATAGAAAGCCGCCAGAATGACGACCATGAAAGCGATCCCCGAGACCATCGCGATCATGCTCTGAATGATGTTGAGCTGAATGGCCAGTGCCTGGCCGTTCACCCGCTTACCGAGAACGTAAGCTGCGAGAAACATCCCTCCCATGGTGAGGTCCACGCTCTGACCCAACTTCAACGTCACATACGGAGTGGCCGCAGACGCAAGTGTACACAGAAGGGTCCCCAACAACAGCAAACGCCAGTTCAACTCTTTCATTCTGCGAATCTGTCAGAGAAACCGCCCGAATTCAATTCACTTCAAGCGCTGTCAGCAATGGTGAGATTACCGAAAGATAAGTTTACCTGAGAACGTCCTGGGTCCGGTCAAACGACGTGACGTATGGAGAAATCAGGTAATTGTGCGCATTGGCGTCCCAATAAATACGAGGCGCGCTCTGAACTCGAACCGGATCCCAGCCAGCAATTCGCCAGGCCGATGAACTCGTGGATTTCAGCTGCTTCACCGTTTTTGAAAGTCCCGGAAGCCACGTGTTTCAGTTTGCGCATGGGAATGAAAGCTCCCGCCGAGCCCCACCCATAATAATGAAAGCCGATGCCAGTCGCCGAACGAAGAGCCTCACTTCGACTGGCAGTATGGACCCGCAGCAACCGGCAATAGAACTGGTTGTTGGACTGTTCAATCCGATGGAGAGCCGGGGCCATGAACCGCGCTTCAGCTGAAGCGGTACAATCTTCCGTGAAACTGCTCAAGGGCCGGCAACCTGAAAACTCAGGGCTGCCATTTGGCGTCAAGCACAAAAGGTCTTGATATTACACCATAAAGCGACAGCATTGAACGCGCTCTCCCCGTCTTGATAACCCGCAAGGGGTACCGCAGTTGCAGCATCAAAGGGCATGCGCAAATTCAACCCCGCAACGGCCCTGTTCTTGATCGCGTTATCTTTTGTTGGAGCCAGCGGCTGCGCCTCCGGCCCCAAGGCCAGAATCGTCCAAACCGAAAAAGAAATACTGAACTCGATCGGCACGGCGAGAGAGGAGCCTGACGCTCGCCTGGAAGCAATCGAGGTGGCGCAAGACTATTGCGAACGAAGAGGCCGGGAAACTGTTTTCGAAGAACGGGGGCTTCAACAGGATCCTGACAAGGACGACGGCATTGATCCGAAAAAAATTCCTGTTATCGGCAAAGTTTTCAAAGGGAGTGACAAAAGCCAGGTTGTCTTGAGTTTCCGTTGTGTTCGGGAAAAGGCAGCCTAGGAGGCTTATATCGTTTAGGCTTTTCCTCGAATAATCCGATAGATACCTAATGAGGTATTGCACCAGCGTTCTCGCAAAACTGACCGTTGTACTGCGCGGTTTACCATGATGCATCGCTCCCTGAAGCTCCTGCGGATCAGCGAAGACGAACGGGAACTCAAGAGCCGGACGCGGCTTCTGCGGCTCTATTTGAGTAAACATCTTTTTCCTGGGTTGACGGCCGTTTTATTTATCGGACTCGCGCTATTATCGGCAACAATTGCTTACAAATGGACTTTTGTCACACCGCTACAACCGGCGGGCGGCGGCGTCATGGAAACACGCGATTGGCTGATGTTCTGGGCCTTCTTCCTGGTACTGACGCTGGGATTTGGGGCCGCTGGGTTCGCGTTTGCGCGGGGGCTTTTCAAAGACCCCATTCTTGCTTGGCTCCTCCATCCTCATGACTTTGTGTTCGCTCCGGGAACAATTCAGAGTGCCGTTTATCTTTCCAGCGACAGCGGCAGAAGAACGTTCAGCCGCATGCGCGCCACCGTCAAGGCTGAGGCAAAAGCGGAAGAATTGAACGCTTTTCTGATGGAAGATTTTTCTAGCGACGCCTGGATTTTTGGCCGCTCGCAGAATCTTGCTCTGCCCGTTTATGTTCTGATCTCCAGGAAAGGGCGCTCCCGCGCGGCTCTCGTCGGAATCTCAGCCGCGGCGATCGATCGGGCGATGGCGAAGGTTCACGCGCGCCGTTAGATAGCCAGACCTCCGCTAACGAACCGCGCGGTATCCACCAGGCGACCCATTTTTGGAAAATACGATTTGCCAAACTTGCTGGTGGCGCCCTTTGAAGGATCCCGCTGAACTCAGAAGATAATACTTCCACATGCGAAAAAAACGATCGCCATAGCGACCTCGCAATTTATTCCAGCTCCTGTTGAAGTTATCGAACCAGGATCTCAAAGTGGGATCATAATCCTTTGCTATGTTATGGATGTCTTCAGTCACGAAGAACCCCTCTGCAGCTGCGCTGATTTGACTCATCGATGGAATCACGGAGTTCGGAAAAATGTACTTACCCAGCCACTGACTCGTCGTTACCTGTGCAACGTTATTGCCGATCGTATGCAAAAGGAAGGACCCGCCGTCATTCAAGCACCGGTGGACGATTGCCATGTAAGCCCGATAATTCTTGTGGCCCACATGCTCAAACATGCCGATCGAGACCACGTGGTCGAATTTTTCGTTAATGTCTCTGAAGTCCTGAAGTCTCAACTCAACGGGCAATCCCTGACACATCTCCCGGCCAAGTGATACCTGCTCACGGGAAACAGTCACACCCACTACATGAGCTCCATACGCTTCCGCGGCGTATTTCGCAAAACCGCCCCAACCACAGCCAATATCGAGCACGCGATCGCCAGGCCTTATTCCGATTTTTCGGCAGACAAGGTCCAACTTCGCCTCCTGCGCCTCGTCGAGATTTTTCGCTCCGTTCCAGTAACCGCAACTATACACCATGCGTTTATCCAACATGGAACGGTACAGCTCGTTTCCAAGGTCATAGTGTCTCTCTCCGACTGCAAATGCCCTGGATTTGTTCCCGATATTTAAAACTTTTGCCCTGAGCGCATGGAATGCGATTTTCCAGTTTTTAACTTTCTCCTCTGCGTCAGACTTCAAGACCTGGCAAAAGAACTCATCCAGTTTCTCGCAGTCCCACCATCCGTCCATGTAGGATTCCCCGAGTCCCAGTGCTCCGTCGCTCAGGACTCTTCGATAGAAACGTTCGTCCTTGATTCTGAGATCGCAAGGCTGATCCCCACTTGTTCCGATACCCGCGCTGTCCAAGATCTCGTGAATGATTCTTTTTGCATTCTGATCGCCCATGGCATGCCCCCCGCATAAAATCGCCGCGAAAGCAGCTGCAATAAGCGTGGCAGAAATGCTTTGACGCCATACAGTACCCATCGGAGGACCTTTCCTCATGAAAATAGCGATCACCGGCGCCACAGGGCTGATCGGAACCAAACTCGCCCAGTCCCTTTTTATCGAGGGCCACGAACTCATCCTGCTCGCGCGAAAACCAAGTGCCGCAGAGCTCGCTACAGGCGTGCCGTGTCAAACAGCCTCCTGGTCTACTGACCTGCAGAATCATGCTCTAACCGAGATTTTGCGCCAGTGTGAGGCGGTCGTGAATCTCGCAGGAGAACCTGTGAGCGAGGGCCGCTGGAGCCGTGAAAAGAAAAAGCGCATTTACAATTCGAGAATCAACGGAACCCGGCAGCTCGCTCAGTTAATCCGTGAGCTCCCGTCGGCTTCGCGACCACGCATTTTCATCTCGGCTTCCGGAATCGGCATTTACGGAAATCGCGGGGATGAACTTCTGACCGAGTATTCGGCTATATCATCCAGTCCTGCTCACGAGGATTTCCTGGCGGATGTCTGCCGTGATTGGGAAGAGGCAGCACTCTCACCAATCGATGGAGTCCGCTCCTCCAGTGTCCGGTTCGGGGTGGTCTTCGCATCTTCGGGGGGCGCGTTGGAAAAAATACTTCCACCCTTCCGCGCCGGATTGGGCGGGACGATCGGAAACGGTCATCATTGGATGAGCTGGATTCACGTGGAGGATGCCGTTGCAGCGGTTCTCAAGGTTATCAAGGATCCAAAACTGAGCGGCGCCATCAATATCTGCAGCCCGGAACCTGCACGGAACAGCGAATTCACGCGAGTTCTCGCCAGCAGCGTGCGGCGGCCAGCGATATTCCCCCTCCCTTTTCCTGCGCTCAAGGCGCTTTTCGGAGAGAAGGCCTCCATTTTGACCGCGAGCCAGCGCGTATTGCCAAAAAAACTTCTTGATAACGGATTTCTTTTCAAGCACCCATCGCTCTTTGGCGCGCTCAACGACCTGGTGTCAGCCGAGGTGCTCGATACATTCCAATGGGTGCCAAAAAAGACCAACGAGGTCTTTGACTTTTTTTCCGATGAGCGGAATCTCGAGCGAATCACCCCCCCTTGGCTGAATTTCAAGGTTCTCGGAAAATCCGACCCTCAAATCAAAGCGGGCACCAGAATCCGTTACTCGCTTCGGTTGCGGCACCTGCCATTGAAATGGGATTCAGTGATAGATCTCTGGGAACCCAATCAGCGTTTTCGGGACGTGCAGATTCGCGGGCCTTATCAATTTTGGGAACATACCCACGCGTTCACCCCGGTTAAAAATGGCGTTCATGATGGTACTTGGGTGCAGGATAGGGTTCGGTATCGCCTGCCTCTTGGGGTCCTTGGTGAAGTGGTAGCAGCCCGCGTGCGGAAAGACCTTCTCCATATATTCGCCTATAGAAAACAGGTCATTCGTGAATTGTTAAGCTGACAGGAGCCAAATCCTCGATTCATTACAAAGACCTAAACAGAATCCGGCAGTCGCCCATGAACGCGAGTATAATAGATATTCGAGAGGTATTTTGTATGCTTCCTCTACTTGCAATTGGTGCAGCGGTTACGGGAACCCTTTTATTGGGAGCGGCTTCGGCATCCGGTGCCGGACGTACACGACAGAAGTCACAGAAGTCCGAGGCACAAAATCAGAAGGCGCCAACGCCTGAGGCTTATCTCGTGGTCCCCATCAACGGCACTGAACAGCCCGGAAAACAAACGGAACGACTTTCCGCATTGGAATCGGTTCGAAAGTTCATCTTCTAATTTCCGCGCACCATGAGAAAAAACGTCCGCATCGGATTCCTGATTACTCCCGTAATTCTGGTTCTTGCCGCCGTCTCGCTGCATTTCTACTTTCACCACCACTCACCCGTGATTGCCGTCATTGATTCGGGACTCGATCTGTCGAAATTTCCAGAACTTAAAAACCGACTTGCCCCAGGTACGCGGCCGGAGGCCCTCACCGATTCGGCAGGTCACGGTTCGGAGATAGCATCCACTGCAGCCCGGCTTTGCGAAGAGTGCAAAATCCTTCCGGTAAAAATCACGGAAGAAGGCGGAAGCACCCAGCCTGACGATCTCGCAGCTGCAATCCGGTTTTCCGCGGAAATGGGCGCACGTGTGATCAATGTGTCACTGGGGCTCCACGGAAATTCAGCCGCGGTGACGACTCTTCATGAAGCGGTCAAGGCTGCTGCTCAATCAGGCATTTTGATTGTAGCCGCTGCCGGTGCTGGTCTGGCGAACCCGTTTCGACCCGAGCCGCTATCTCAAATATTTCCGCAGGCCTTCTCTGATGTGCTCGTGGTTGGATCGCCCGACCCCCTTTCGAACCACGGTCCTGAGATCGATCTCGCCGTGAAAGCGAAGTCTTCGAGTGCCGCAGCGGCCATGGTCAGTGGAATCGCGGCTAAAAGGATCCTTCGCGACTGGAACGTGACGCCCGGGCGACTTCGCCATGGGTTACGTCAGCAGACCACGCCTATCACCCCATTTGACTTCAACCGGATTGGCTATGGAATGTTATGCCCCGCAAGCACGACGCCCGCACGGTCAGACGTCGCGTTTCGCGCCTATGACACGCAAGCCGATTTCAGCATGGCAACGGATATTCGTGAAACGGGATGGAGTTGGGATTGCACCGGCAGCAGCGGCGGCGAACCGCCGCTCACGTCAAACACCCTGAAAAAAGGAAGGGCCCGAATCCAGTGGATCGAGCCCTTTTCCTTGAAAAATCCCGAATGTCGCTTACGGATTATCCTTGTCACGAACGAGGGGAAACGCCATCAGCTTTTCATCCGGTACGCGGATATTATCCGCTGATCGCCTGGAAGGCCTTTTTCAAAGGCTTCAAGACTTTCTTCACGTGAGCGCGCCTTCGGTTGAAGATACTTCCCAGCTTTTTCCTGGCCTTCTCAAGCTCAGGATACAGCTGAACCAGACTCGCGCGTTCTTTTGCAGGCTTGGCCAGGATTGTATTCACGAATGCCGTGAGCTGGAGCTGCTCTTTCCGATTTTTGAATGCGTCACCGTCGACAGCCTTGTCATCGAACATCTCCTTCAGAAGATCCCGAAGGATCGCGTGTCTGGCAACCTGAGCCAGACTCGCATTGCCCGCGTTTTCAAAAGCCAGCGCGGTGGTGACCTTGCCCGGCATGTCCCGGCCCATCACCTCGAAGGTGACCAGGCGTTCAGCAAGAGTTTGCGCCGAGTTCAGATCAGAATCGCTGATCGCGATCATGTATTTCGGAGCTCCTGCCTTGAACTGGTTGGCTTGCGACACCCGCAAACCGTCAAGCGAGGTCGTCTCGACGTTCTGCGCATATCGTGAAACAAGGGCGCCGGCCGCAGTCCTGGTGTCAACCGGTCCGCTGAATAGATTTCCGCCGGCGTCCATGAACTCAACCAAAGCGCGGGCGGTGAACTCATCCTGTGCCGCATGGAAGGCCGGAACGATCACCGACTTACCGGCGTACTTCAGCAGTACCTCCGAAGTCAGTTGGCCTTCGACACGAATGTCCCACAGATCGTAACTCAGACCCGCGAGAGCCGCCGCGGACTCCGAACGCTTTGCAACATCACCCGAACCGATGACCAGCAAACCGTTTGCCTCAGGCCGGAATGTCCAGCGTTTCGCGGAATTCACCGCGAATTCCCGACGTCCCAAAACCCAGGCGCCTTCCAGAATCTGAAGCTCAAAGCGCATCGCCTTGAATGCATCAGCCTCGGAGAAGGTGAATACAAACGAAGCGGCCTTCGATTCACCTGATTCGAGCTTTCCTAAAATGACCGATTCGGGTGAACCGATACGCGCGGCGCCATCGACGGCGATGAGGCGCACGGATACGTCCGACGCGGAAGCCTTGCTGCTTCCATTGCGAACCTGGACCCGGATTTCATTCTGCTGCTCAGGCATTGCGTATCCCGGAGCTTCCAGTGACGCTATGCCGTAAGGGAATCCTACGGTAAACGTCAGCGTTGTCTTACCCATGACTTTGCCGTCATGAACCACGCTCATCTGCGCGGACATCCTGGAACCTGGCTGGGCTTTGGGCGAAATTCTCAATCCACCCACAAGCGTCACCACGGACCTCGTCTGTCCCGGCAGTGGAACGAGGACATCTTTCGCGTTTTCCACGGTCAGCTCGCCAGAGATAGCGCTCAGATTCACCTCGACCGGTTTCCGCTGAGAAGCTTTTCCAAAGTTCTTCACCGCTACAGTAAGGAAAACCGCTTCTCCCGGAGCAAAGACGCCGTCGTCATTGGCATCGACCGGCACGCCGCCATCAAAAGCAAGTACCGCATTTCGCGTGAAGAAATCGACGCCTTGAGCATGGCCTTTCTCTTCTGCCGCGCTGTAGGCTTTCGGGTAGGTCTGTTCAAAGCCCTGGCGATTGCCATCGGCTTTCCCGCGGGCCAGCTCAGAAGCCACAGCTTCCGATTTGCCGCGCTCAAAACCTATCTTGTGGCCATCGCGCTTGCCTTCCGCTTTCCGTTCCGGCAACGCCGCTGAGTAAGCGTTATCAAATGCGGGACCGAACGCTTCAGCGTAGGCAGCCTTCGAGTTTGTATCATAAGCGGCGTCAAAAGCTGCTTTCTGAGCCTCCTTTTTGGCCGCAGTAAACTCCTTCGAGTAATCGCGGTTCAGATAATCCTCGAATGCCGGACCATACGCTTTGTCATAGGCAGCGCTGTAGTTCTCAGCATAGGTTCTCTCGTAAGCCTGCCCTGCTGATGTCGTGAAGCTTTCGTCGTAGATCCTGTTGTAAGTATCGTCCAGGACCGGATGCGGGTACGTTCTTCTCGGATTCCGATTTTCCCAACCGGTTGAACCGAAAAGTCGTGATACCGGCGCTCCCCTATTGGAGCTGGAACGGTTGGAAAGCACCTGATCCGAGAGTTCGGCGTTCATGAACTCCTCTTCCGCTTTCGCATAACCGTCACGCTGGCCCTTATCAGTACCTTCACGCGTGGCGCGATCAGCGCCCTGCGCGAAGCCTTCGACACGGCCCTTCTCATAGGCGCCGGAAGCTTTTCCAGAAGCAATGCCGTCTTTGTAACCAGTCGAATCGCCTTCGGCGAAGCCTGCCTCGTAACCTGCGGCCAGACCTTCGGCACGTCCGCGTTCACGCCCCTCGGCAAGACCCTTCGCTTTGCCATCTTCTAAGCCTTTGCGCGTCCCCTCGGCCTCGCCGATCCGGGAACCTTCCTCTTTGCCTGAGGCACGAGCCTGGGCAATACCTTCGGCGGTTCCCTTCTCCCTGCCTTCACGTTTTCCGGTTTCCTGGCCATCGCGCGCACCAGCAGAGCTTCCCTGGCGGGTCCCCTCGCGGACACCGTCACCTGAACCGTCCGCGCGTCCGTCTTCGGTTGCGATCGCTATTCCAGCACGAAGATTACTCTCGACCTGTGCGAGACGGCTTGCAGCCGCAGCAGCATCCTCTTCAGCACCTTGAACGACGATTGCCGCATGGTCGCGATCCCTGACCGAAAGCTGCACTTCGTAGTCAGCCTGCTGCACGACCTCTACCTGGCGATTGAAACGACGGGTGAGCTGCTGATTGTCATTGCTGAACTCCGCGATCCGATTGCGTTCGTTCTGACTCGCCTGGCGGTTGTCCTGAATGGATTTCTGCAGCTGCGAGAAGCGGTGGCGAAGTTCTTTGCCACGTTCGGTTTTCCTGGAGAGCTTCTGTTCAGTCTCTTCCAAAACACCCTTTACGGTTTTCGCGACTTCGCGCGCCTGGTTGGCTTCCTGACGGGCCTGATTGGCCTCGGGGCTGGCCCTGTCCAGTTCCGCCTTCGCGACCGCGAGTTCCTTCTCGGTAGCTTCCAAATTCACCTTGGCAGGATTGAGCTGCTGGTTGGCTTCCTGGAGCCGCTGTTTCACGCTCGTAAGCTTCGTCTGCGCTTCCGTGACCGCCGCGGCAATTCCCGCCTGCTCCTCTTTCAACGACTTTTCCTTGTTAGCGGCGTCGACAGTCCGGGCTCTCGCCACTTCGGCATTCTTTTGCGCGACTTTCGCCGCGTTTCTCGCCTGAATCGCCCGCTGGCGCAGCTCACGATTCCGCGGCTGACGGCTGGCCTCTTGTTCGAGATTCGCGGCCACAGTATTGAGTCGGTCAAATTCAGCCACCGCAGCCGTATGCACCGCCTTCGTGCGCGCCACTTCGGCAATAGCCTGCTGGATTTCACCCGGCAGCGCATTCACACGGCCCTGCTTGGCGGCAATCGTTGCATTCAAGCCATCCCGCTCCGTCTGAAGCGCCTGCGCTTTGGTTTTTAACTCGTTCACCTCTCCTTGAAGTTTGGCGACGGCCTGCCTCTTGGTTTCGACGGCTTGCCGGAGGGGCTGAATAACGGCTTCTTTCTGTTTGGCGACGGCCTCGAGGCGCTCAGCATTCTGCTGCGCACTCCGGTGCTGCTTGGTGAGCGAATCCCGCTTGGCTTCTTCGGCGCGGATATCCTTTTCAAGTTCAGGCAGGTTCCTTTCAATCTGATTCATCTCCTGCTGTGCCTGCCGGCCTTCTTCATGAAGGCGATCCATTCTTTCCTGAGATTCCCTGATCCCGCGTTCATTCCTGCGGATCTTTTGATCGATGTCGGCGAGCTTCTCTCTTTCCTGCTGAGCTACCGCATTCGCACGCGCAAGGCGCTGATCGAGGTTTTGCAGCAATCCCTGCGCATTCTGCAGTTTTTGGGCAGCGTCCTGATAGATCGCCTGGTATTTTGGAACGTCATACTCGTCCGGACTGGTGGAAGGAAGGGAAGCGTTTTGCGCGAAGCCGTTCAATCCGAAAGCCAGGGTGGTAAGGGTGATGAGTAGCTTTTCTTTTCTCAGGGTCCGCATCGAGAATCTCCGTAAAATTTCAAATTCGGTTTCAAAGCGCACCATCCTGTGCGCTGAGTGCTGCCGTGTGCTTGAAGCGTGCCAGCACACAGCAATTTGACGCAGTGCATCTAATACTCGATTCATTGAGTCAACATAAATTTCAATCCGACCTAACTAATTGATAGAATAGTCATTTTATACCACGCTCAATCCCCGGTTTTCTTACTTGGATAACTAGGCATCGACCTGAAGGCGGGAAAGAAAGATAAAGTGGGGCCAAAAGGCGCACACACAGATCCCGCCACTCCACGCTATAATCGCTCCATGCCCCACCCTGTCGCTATCATCGGATCCGGACCAGCAGGGCTCATGGCGGCCCATGTGGTGTCCCTTGCAGGACACAAGGTCACGCTTTTTGAAAAGAAAAGCGGCCCCGGGAAAAAGCTGCTCATCGCGGGCAGTTCCGGCCTGAATATCACGTATCAGGCACCGATCGACGAGTTCCGACGTTTTTACCGAGGACCTTCTGATCACTTCGAGAAAATTTTTGAGGCCTTTTCTCCGGAAGCGTGGCTTGAGTTCATCCATTCACTGGGTCTGAAAACTTTTCTCGGAACGAGCCGTCGGTATTTTCTTGAGGGAATGAAAGCGGCGCCACTTCTTCAAGCCTGGATCGCGAAGCTCAAGGAATCTGAAGTGGAAATCAGCTATGGTCGGGAATTCAGCGGGTTCCACAAGGCCACGGGTCAATCCAAAAATCCGCAGATCACTGTAAGCTTCGCAGACGGGAGCACTGGCGATTTTTCTGCCGTGTGCCTTGCATTGGGCGGAGGGAGTTATGAGGAGGCCGAAGATCCGCTGCGCTGGCCAAGGATTCTCGTCGAAAATGGCATCCGGTTTCATCCGTTTCGCGCTTCGAACGTGGGTTTTGAAGTCAGCTGGCCCGCAGCCTTTTTAAAAGAAGCCGAAGGCCTGCCGCTGAAGAATATCTCGCTCAGATCGTCGCGTGGAACTCAGCCCGGAGAACTGATGGTGACCCGCTACGGACTCGAGGGCACTCCGGTTTACCGAGCGGGAGAAACGGGAAAGGTGTTTCTCGATCTTAAACCGGGCCTGAGCGCCCGAGAAATCGAAACCAAGCTCAAAATAGGAAAAGAAAACCTATCCCCTATCCGACGAGTAAAAAATTACCTGAACCTTTGCCCGGCGTCCCTGGCGCTCTTATTTCACAACACGCCACCGGAAACCCTGCGGGATCTCGCGGCGATAATTGAACGCATCAAGCACTTCCCAGTTCAGCTCGAATCCCCCCGACCCCTTGCTGAGGCCATTTCTTCAGCGGGTG